>Ga0172367_10003831_pt1 | contig 19156 bp, 19 predicted proteins | sample Lak10m_FD_114542 | JGI IMG/M metagenome (GOLD analysis project Ga0172367, IMG submission 114542) | Freshwater microbial communities from Kabuno Bay, South-Kivu, Congo - kab_022012_10m | ecosystem: Environmental > Aquatic > Freshwater > Lake | place: Democratic Republic of the Congo: South-Kivu...
AGCATCACGGGTGGTCGTTTCAGGGTCGTATCCAAGAGGGAAAGAGACGGAATACCGTACATAGAAATAGAACATACAGATGTATTCGATGCCGACAAGGGCGAGTTTGTAAACATAGACCCCAAAATCTCTATGGATTCCGTCAAGGAGATGGTTCTTGTTGATAGAAGCATGCGTGAAATAGAAGAACTACACAACAGAAGAAGGCTTGTTGAGATATCCGACCCAGCGCACGACAGACTTACGCGAGAGATAAATAACAGAACAGAGTCGCTCGTGAGCGTAATGTTCGGAGATGTTCCAGAACCGACGATGAACCTTTCTCAGGCGGGTAGAGACAGTCTGATGGGGGAGATTGCGTTGGTTGAGGCAATACCGATATCCTCAATGGACAAAGTTAATATGCCAGGTTTCGCGTCAACATCCCGCGAGATGGGTTTTAACAGGATTATCAGACCAGAGCGACGGGTGGCAAAGTCGGCAATACGCACTCTTGAGGAAAACAGGGAATACATAGAGGACCGGATGATGTCCGGTAGAACCCGCGAGGTTCTCGACGGAGAATGGATTGACAGAACAATAGAACGCCTCAACAAGGGCGAAATAACGCACACCGACGCAATGGACATAATGAATGTGGTGATGGACATCGTGAGCGACCGCATACGACGAGACCCATCGGTGCGTGACGCTACTGATGGTGATGTCTACCACTACCAAAAGTTGGGCAAGAGACTTCGTAGGGCGATGGTCGATGGTCTTTCCGATGAGGACCTGGCGGAAATACGGGTTGAGCAGGGTATTGAGAAGCGCAGACCGAGTGGGTTTGCTTCCCATAGTTCAGACACGCGGAAAGACATTGTAGGAAGATTTAATCCGACGGTGCGCCGTGGTAAACCATACGGCGGCGATGAATGGGAAGAAGGTCAGACTAGCAGGGAAGTACCGGAAGTTGTTGTTTACGAAATAAATGGCGAGAAGGTCGTTTTCGGCGTAGAAGAAAGACACCAATTAGATGTATCTGATGTCAAGAACATACCGCTCAATCCATACGATATAACAGGTCTCGAGAGGGGGACAAAAGAGGGTGACGAAATTGCTCGCATATGGGCTTACGCCCACATTGGTTCTGATACTAATGATACGGGGATGCCCGGTTCCAACTCAACGGAGATGTCGGCGCTTCTGTATGCCGCCGTTAACGGGGATGAAGACGCTCGCAGGGAATTGGATAGATACGCCGAAGAGGGTAAGCGCAAAGTCGATGCTGCTAGACAAGAACTAATCGACAAAACAAAACTAGAGGCAGAAAAACTGAGAGCCGACCAAGGTTTTAAAGAGCGAGTACGGGCTATGAAGCACGGCATTCTCTATCGCCGGAAGAAAAGAGACACTCCCGATTACATGTCTATCGAGGACGGAGAAGTCGACAAACTTGAAATTACGACCAAGGACTTGGTTCTCGTTCGCTGGTCCGAGTTCCCACCAGACTACGACGAGGATGGCAATGTCGTGTTGTCTCCAGCAGGAGATTATGTCCCCTTTGACAGAGAGACAATCCATTTCACCCTCAACCACTCCGTTGAGGAGCATTGGGGATGGCAGCAGAGGGGTACCGGTTACCTAATAATTATTCCACTGTCTGATGTATTGGAAGATAACGGCACCGAATCATTGGGCAACCTGTACGGAGTAGACACATACTTCACACCAAAACCAGGGCAGAAACTCAAGTTGAGAAAAGGCTCCGTTGTTGTTAGAGAGGTGCCCGAAGGAGAAGACAGAAAGAAAATAACAGAAGAAATACTCGAAAAAGATTTTGCGACCATATCAGTAAAAGGGACGCCCAATTTCGTTGACTGGCCCGGATTTGATGACTTAGTAGCGACCGTCGCTGCGGACCTTGGTATCCCAAGAGGAACCCTTCACTCAAACCGTGGTCATGGAAACCTTGAGAGAATAAACAATGGTTATGACGGCGAAAATTTTTTTAAGGGTCCACTGCGGAACAATACAGGCGTCATGATGGGTGTGCTCTATATCCATGATATTGATGACAACTCGCTTCTGCGCCATATTGATAGAAGGCACGGCAAGCCTACTGGCGTATCTTTGAGAGCAGAAGAAAACCCAGACTCCCCATGGGCTGGATTCGCATCAGCCAGCCGGTCGTCAAGGCGAGACCTTTCTAGCCGAGTAAAAGACCCGGAGCAGGCGGAGGTGGTGAGGTCAATAGAGCGTCGCGCCGGGTTCGCATCACGCTCTGACGCAGTTAACCCTCGTGGCAAGACAAGCGATGAAATAGCGAGAGACCTAGAACTTACGCCAAGAGAAAAAGAAATACTGGATGGCGCTCTGCCAAACTATGAAGAACTGAAAGAGATTATAGTTAACCCGTCAATAACGGAAGAGCAGAGACAGAGGATTATAGATTCTGTTCGTGTTCGTATTGAAGATGGTATCCCGTACATAACGACAGACCCCCATCCTCTTGTTATAGATGAGATTCCAGACAAACGAGACTGGTCAACCGTCGTAGTCCCGTCTAAGCAGAAGGAGAGAGAGATTGTCGACCTCCTCGAGCGCATGGGCGAGAAGGTGCCCCTAGAAGATGGGGATGCAATCAAACAGAGAGAAGACGAAGTTAAGTTAAATATTGTTGGCTTTAGTACATGGTTGATGGATATGTGGAAATCCATAACGGCAAAGAACCCATTACCCCCTGGCGTAGACGAAAATGAGCCAGGAACTTTCGTGAACGCAAGTTATGGAAATATCCCAACAGGATTTACTATGTACTTCCATGCCCTTTACAACATGGGTTTCAGCGGAATACGTGATTTCTTTGGGGACGATGATTTCCTAAACGCTCACGACCTGTGGGGTCACGCGGCTATTGGTAGAGGATTTGACAGACACGGAGAGTGGGCAAACATGTTGGCTATCTTCTCACTCATGGATAGATGGGGAGAAGAGAATGACATTCCCGAGGTTGATGTATTGCGTATGAAGGCTGCCTGGTTCTCGACCCTAGAGTACACTCGTTTCGGCGACAGATTTGTCCCGTCTGAAGAATCTGATGAACGTGGTATCGACGAAGCGCTTTATGGTATGGGGGAAGAAGGCGACCTTCGTGAGTTGATTGGGTTGTTAGACCACGGCAGAGTACATGATTCAGCCAATAGCAAGGGTTTCGCCAGCGCATCTCGTGACGAGAGAGCAAGCATCGTTGCCACAGATATCGTGCGCCAGTCAAGGCGACTATCGGAAATGGACCTACCGATAAAGGGCGGAGAGACTGGCGATGCCGTAGTGCGGGAAATGGGTCTCACTGGACAGGCTGCACGAATCGCAAAGCAAGGATTAAAAAATTCGCTTGAGGCAATATCAAGCGGTCGTCTAAAGAGGTACAAGTTCGCCAAGGGTGTTGATGAGCACAAGTCCCGTATTATCGACTCAATCCGCATAGTAATTAGCGCTGATGATGTTCCGATGATGATGGCTGACCCACACCCAGTATTCTTCAGACTGCTTACCGATAGAAGAAACTGGTCTTTAATAGAGGTTCCGAGTGACGCTACGGTAACAAAGTTCCTAAAGAGACTAAAAGAAGGAAACAACCCCCTCTCCTACCGTGAACGAGAAACACAACTCGCCGGCGCTACGGGTAGGGAAAAGTTTGGAAAGTGGGTTGAAGAAAAACTGAAATTTCTCATTGACTCAGCCAGTAGACAAGACGTTCCCTCCAAACTTCGTGGAAGTTTGGTAAGCGACGATATTGACCTAGATGATGAACTTCTGATATTTCGTGGAGACGCATCGTGGATTCACCTTTTTGTTGGTTCTTTGGTTGATGGACGCAATGCGCCCAACAACACGGACGACCCGTTTGACATGCTTCACGAGGCAATAGGTCATGTTGCGATAGGTAGGGGGTTCGACAGACACGGGGAATACGCAAACGGTTTGGCGGTTCTTTCCCTGCTGAAGCATCCAGAAGTTCAAGAACTTCTTACTAAAGATGAAATACAGCAGGTAGCAAGATACATAATGTCCGAATATTTAATATCAAGACTGAACCAAGCAAGACCAGATGCTGTCGCTTCTGTGCTTGATGATGGCAAACCATCCCCGTACACCAGAGACAAACTGGGCGAACTGATGCAGATAGTTCGTGAATATGATGGAGATATCTGGGAACTGGTGGACATTCTTGAAGAAGAAGTTGATAAAACACCAGCATTTAAAGAAGACGGCTCACCCATCGAGCCCCGTCCTCGCGGGTTCGCTTCTAGCAACAGGAGCACATTAAGCAATGCAACTGGTCAAGATTTGGCGAGAATAGTAAATGCAGATGCTCGACATGTTGGATTTGCCTCAAGTTCGAGTGAATGGAAAACAACCACACACGGCGTAGATATAAGGAGAGACGCACCAGACGCAGAAATTGCACACGCCGATGGTTCTGGCACCACGCAAAAGCGTGTTCCGGTCGGTAATGAAGTTGTGCATCCAAGAACTGGAAACAAAGTAAAACTTGATTCGCCTAGCGCATCAATAGATTATGTGTCTTTCGGCGGAAAACTTTCAGATGTTCCAGACGAACACCTTATTGAGGCAATACTTCGCAACTCAATAGACATACCAGGAGAGCGTAGAAGCGGTTGGCGTCTATCCAAGCCAGGCGGAAGATTTGAGTTCCTTGGTGCGGGCGGTGGTGTGCATGGAATGATTCTCCTGCGAGATAATCAAACAGGGGCTCAACTCGGCATCAAGTTTGAGGCATCAATCAACTTCGGTAGGAATGATGAACTTATACCGATAACGCGGCATAGCGCCACAGAATCTATATCTGGAATAATCAGGGAATCAATAGCAAACACAATCAATGAGGAACTCGGCTTCCCCCCGATGCCGATAAGAATAGTTAGAAGAAGCGGTCTTGGTGCAGGCGAACTGATGCAGATAGTTCGTGAACAGATGAGAGGGGGTATTGCTTACGTAACCGAACTGGCACAAAATAGGCAAAGAATCATTGGCGACGGCACTATTCTTCACACAAACAACACAACTCGTCGAGACATAAGTCCAATATCCGCACTACGGGTTGGTCTTATTGACGCAGTAATGGACAACAGAGACAGAAATATCGGCAACTATCTTCTTTCTCAACAGCAGGACGGCTCAATAGTCCTAGTCCCGATAGACCATGGAGAGGCGATACACGCAGACGACAGGAGAGGCGACCTGGCTCAACTAATCTTGTACAGATTTGAGTCTGCGAGAACAAATGACCTGCACTCGTTGGGCAACATTAGCAAGAACGAATTGCGTCAAATGGTTGCCGATGTTATGAGGGACTACAGGGAACAACTGGAAGACAAGCACAAGAGAGTCCGTGACCAAACCCAAAGAGTGATAGAACAGGCTACCGGTCTATTGTCGGGCGTAGAAGATAGCATATGGACGCCATCGGATTCAGCATATCTCTACAGAGAGATTGAGGAAGGTATTGATAATGTTCTTGCCAGATGGGCTGAACTCGCTGACATGTCCGATGATGAGATTACGGAACTATTGTGGCTCGCTATGGGTGGTTCCAGCAGCGGTTCTCCTGATACTCGCAGGCGGGCTGGGTTTGCGTCAACATCACAACAGTCTGGCTTTGCTTCTAAAGCATCAAGACAAGTGAAGGATTTTGGTGCCACGGGTAAGCCCCGTACCCCGCCCGCAACAACAGACGAGTTCATCGCTCGTGCTGTACCAACTAGTCCTGAACAGGTCAAGTCGTTGCTCAAGGATTCTCCGTACTCGTCTGGCAAGGGCGTTGGGGCGACAATGAAGAAACTAGAAAAGATGGGTATTGACTGGGAAAAACAAGAACTACTTGCTCAAAGACTTCGCACAGTTCTAGAAGAAAGTCCTGAGTTGGCGAGGTTCTTGGCTGAACATGACATACCGCCGATGTTTGTAACAGAAAAAAACATTGCTAGGGGCGGAACCGGCTCAGCATTTTTGTTATTAGAGGAATCCTGGTTTGGAACACAAGGTCAATATCATCAAGGAATGGGTATTCTCGCTTTCCCACAACATATAGCAACTGGCGATAAAGTTTACGATTTTGTCAAAAAAACCCCAGAAGAAACAATCGTTCATGAACTAGCCCACGCGATACATGCCATGGCTATCTCGGAAAGGAAGGCAGCAAGGAAAGCCCTGGAACGGGACTGGAAGGACACCGACTTCTATGGAGAAGAGAAGTTTTCTACAATGTCTGATTATGATGTGGAGAACGCTAAACTAATAAGCAACTATGCGGCAACCAATAAAGCAGAATACATAGCGGAGGCACTAAGAGAACTTCTTTATCCACAGGGTGCTATTGCCGGGTTGCGAGAGGCGCACTACGAGATGCTTTCGGAGTTCCTTGACATACCTGTGGAAAGACTAAAGTCGATGGCTAGAACGAGGAGGTCGTTTTGATTTCTGATAACCAAAAGCAAATACGCCTTTATGAACTCTACACACGCTTGTCTGCCACGACAGACCCAGAACTGCGTGACAAGTTGGCAAAACTCATTGAGCAGGAAGAGCGTGGCAAACAGGACAAGACCAGTTACTACTTTATGGTGCAGTCCGCTCCCCCTCTCCCAGAGTCAGCCCCGGTCCTATTCATCTATATAACAGATAACAACGACGAAAAAGGTGTTTACACAGCGTATTCATCCGACAAATCTGCAGAAGAATACTGGAACGGTTGGTTACAAGAGAAATACTTCGTCCCCGGGAAGTTTGCGAACAGGTTCGGGTACAGAAGTGTAAGTGCTGGTAAAGTCAAAGATGAGGACCATCTTGATGAGTTGTTCAAGGAAGCCAGAATACAGAATCGCACAATCAAGGGCAAATCACTTGACTGGGTGGAACTTTCCACGAAAGACTTCTTGTCCAATGCTCCGACTATTGAGTTCAAAGATGGCAATTACACTAAACCCAAACTCAGGGAGAGCATCAAGAATCGCATCATGGCTGGCAGCAAAGGCGGGGCACCTGGTCAGTGGTCGGCACGAAAAGCGCAGTTGGTTGCTTTGGAATACAGAAAGGCTGGCGGTGGCTACAGGGGTAAACCACGAAAGACGCAGCGTTCACTGAAGAAGTGGACACGGGAGAAATGGACAACATCAGATGGCAAACCAGCGATTCGTAAAGGCGGCACTCGCCGTTATCTCCCTGCTAGTGCTTGGTCTAAACTTACACCTGCGCAGAGGGCGGCGACGAATAGAAAGAAAGTCTCGGGAAGTCGCGGAGGCAATCAATTCGTTAGAAACACAGAGGCTGCGGCGAGAGCAGGAAGAAACGCTCGCAAAAACTAATCGTTGCTCGTGCGGTCACGAACTCCGGTCAGCACCTTTACATGAAGTCTTATTACTTTCAACTGCGCTCTGAGGTCCCGTATTTCCTCATCGTGAGCGTTGAGGCGGGTCGCAACGCACGCAAAAAGTAGGTGTTCCTGCGGTCATTTACAGGCCGACCTTCTCTCTTGATTTGTTGCTAATCATCTGGAAAATCAACTTAAGGCCCCGTATTGCTCCGGATTGCTTGTCCAGTTCCATGCGAATAGAGCAAATATTCTTATGTATTTTGATGATGGCAATCCATTGGGCCACCAGGGCAATAAAAAGTGCAGCGATGAGAATGGTCATATTCACCTCCAAAGAAGATTCATACTACCACTTGCCGAGCGGACAGGACTCCATCTCGTACTCAACTTTTGTGAGCAGGAAACACCCGCAGACCTTGCATGTCTTTCGCCACTTACGCATGTATGGACACTTCTTGCAGGCTGCATACCTGTAGGCAGCGACATTTAGGGGCACCTTGCGTGGTGGCCCCGTTACCTGAGTCTCGTCTCGCATTTCAGGCAGAACTCCGACCACGGGTAGTAGCGACGCATATTGACTGGGTGGGTACAGTCAATAGTTTCTGTTACAAAGTTATTTACTGTTTCACGAATCATTTGGGACATTGTCTTACCAATCTTCTCGGACGCCTGCTTCCACCTCTCCCTGTCGTACTCGGTGAGACGGATAAGGACCGTCTTATCTGCTGGACCAGACTCTGGCGACAACTCTGTGGATATGTGTAGACCCTGAGCAATCTCGTTCTCAAGCGCGGCCTCTATGTTCTTGTTATCGCTCATCAATAATCTCCGCGTCCACTATGTCTGAGTCTATCAACACTTCGTCATTTCTTGTTGCCTGTGCCAATATTCCCGTAACAGTAGCAGATGGTAGTACGCCAGAAGCACCCATTATTTCCAGCAGTTTGCGTGCCTCTGTCTCGGGGTCGAAGGCGTTTACAGCGGCGGGACCCGCAGTGGCACCGGCAAGAGTAGCGTTGATTGTCGTCTCTGTATTGCGGATATCCATATTGACATTGATGTTGTTGGAGGACGACTGCTCCATGCCGAGAAGTTTTGCTCTTCTGTCTATTATTGACAGAACTTGCTGAACGGCTTTCATGTCTGGTTCTACGGCTACTTCGGTTCCGTCGTCCATCTTGACTTTTCTGTGTTGCGTCATGGGCCATATGGCAGCCTGAAGGTTGTCCAGTCTTTCGAGTTCCATGCGTAGAACTTCTGGGTATGCGAGAAGTGCCTCTTTGTTCATCTTCTCTAACTGCCTACGGACAGCCATGTTGACTGCGGCTGTAGACATGACAAACCTTCTGGCTATTTCGTGTGTAGATACACCAGCCTGACGCAACTTGAAAACACGGAGGTCTCTTTCCGCTAAGAACTCTCTGGTCATTACTTTGTTTTGTTTGCTCATCTGTTCACCCTAGCGTACTCAATAACCTCAAACGGGAACAATTTCCCTCTCCTCATTTTAGTAGGAAATGGTCGTTCATCGCGTGCACCTCTGAAATGTCGCACATCATAAACATGGAGACCACCAGTGAGGTCTGGAGTCAGGGAGATGCCGAACTCGGGCCAGCGGGACCACACGGCGGAGCCGAACGGGCGCAACTGGCGATTGGTCATGCTCTCGCCAAGTGGAGCGTGGTGTTCCAGCCAGAGAGCGCACTTATACACATCCCTGATGTAGTCAAGATAACGGGCTACTTCTACGGCTACCGCTTCCGACGTACGACCGCCTGGGTCAATAAACGCCTTGTACAGCGGACCCAAAACAAGCAACTCTGGTTTTGAGTCCTCAATCGCCCTCTCCAGGACCATTCTGTCCTCTGGCCTGAGCAGGTCTAGCCCCGATGGTTTGACCAGCAGTTGGGCTGAGGGGGTTGTCGTGTATCCACGAGCAAGTGCCGTCTTCATGATTTTCGTAGAAGTTCTCCTGATGATTCGTTCAGGGTTTTCCAAGTCAACAGTAAGAGTTCTGATTTGCTTCATCTTTTGATATGTGAATGGATGTATTCCGCATCCCGAAAGAATGGCTACCTGCCGTGCGAGCATTGTTTTTCCAACACCTTCAGCCGCCACAACGATTACTCGCTCGCCCCGTTCTATGAGTTCATCTATCACCCAGTCGTATGAATCATCCCCACCCTCGTTTATGAAGGAAGCCCAATCAACAAGTCGTCCGAAATCGGTCGGCTTATCTCTCGCTGCGAGCAATGCGATGTCTTGCGCCCTGACAAGAATCTGCTGTGGTGTCAGGTCACTCCTGACGAGAAGAGCCTCCAACTTTGACTTCGCATCGGAGAAAACGTTTGCCTGAGGCGGGGCCTCGGGTTCTTGTTTTGGCGCGTATTCAAGGGCGATGAAATCATCTAGGTTTCCGCCGAGTGCCAGGTATTCGGTTACATCTTTACCTTTGGGCGTAGCCCATATGTTTGCTCTACATCCAGCGTTTGTTAGTTCTTTCAACACCAAATTGGCGTGTGCTATTCCAGGCTCGTCATTGTCGGCGATTATTTCTACTTCTGCGCCAGCAAGAACTGCTGTGTGGATATCCATCCACTTCCCGGCCCCGCCTGGCATGGTCGTCGCTATGATGCCGAGTTCTATGAGCGTGTCTGCGTCTTTTTCTCCCTCAACTACCCAAATGGGGTAACCGTCTGCGACCGCCCTTACGACTGCTGGGAGGTTGTAAAGAACTTTTGGAGTATCCCCCAGCGAATACTCCCATCCGCCACGACCATCTGGTTTGCGTTGTCGGAATGTTTTTTTCCCAGCACTGTCTATGTATCGCAACTTTTGGAACAACAACGTCCCATCAACATCATTGTAGTCGTATGTCTTGACCAAGTCAAGTTTTTCTTTTGTTCTCTTATGTGGGGGGAACAATGAAGCAATCGTTACGCCAGCGGATTCACATATTTCTTTTGTAGAACACGGGGAGCCCCGATGGCAAGTAACGAGAATATTTCCATTTGATTCGTCTTCAGATATTGACAGAGACGGATTGTCATCATCGTTGCGACACGGACAGCGGGCTTCCCAGCCATTTGCTGTTTCCCTGACTCCCTTTAGGCGAGCGAGAAAATCGTCCGTGTGCTGAAGTGTCACTGCTTTGCAGCCCTCTCCAGCAAGAACTCTCCGCCATTGGCGTCCCGCAATCCAACACCCCTGAACACGATTCTGCCTTCTCTGCCGAGATTCACTTTTTTTTCCCAGCGCAGGCGAGCACGTTCTTGTTCGTCAAAACCACCCCAGATGCCCCACGGTTCCCACTGCAATGAATACTCAAGACATTCCTGTTTATGCGGACAGCGAATGCAAATCACTTTTGCTTTTTTTGTGTTCTCCCTAAGAAGAACGAGTTCATCACGCTTCCCAGTTTTTTGAAGCGGAAACCACCATTCGGTCGGGTAGCCCCTGCAGGCCCCGTCTTCCGGAGCAAACACGCCTTGATTCACTACGCCTCCCTGTTGTTTGTTATGCGATTCACATCTTTTTCCGTGAGGAAAACAGTTGCATAACGCACACGGAGAATACCAGTGTCGTCTGTCGTTACCAAATCAACGGATTCGGCCGGGACTCCGAATCTCGTTGCAATCGTTGCACGCATCAGCGAGAACTCTGTTTCTGCTGTCGCTATTTCATCGTCGGATGCAACTTGTAATCTGGCTGGAGGTGGTATAGCCTTCATCTCCGATACTTGTATTTCCGTGCGCAGGCATTCAACGCACGCAAGTTTGGGCGATGTTGATGCTCTTGGTCGTGTCTCCATGTGACCGCACGAAAGCACATGATGGTATTTAACTTTTCCCCAACTGCCGATTCTTCGTATCTCAACTACTTCGCGACGCGGGGCTTTGCGATGTTCTGTCGTCACGAACGCATAATAGCGAAAACCCCATCCAGCAGGGGGCACTGGACGGGGTTCGCAAATGTTCCGCACTCACTGGTGCGATTTAACGATTAAAAGGGGTCGTCTGCTGGAACTGTTTCCTTCGTGCGCTTCGGCTTGACGAGGTCGCCTCGGAGGCTGGAATCCTGCTGGAGTGCTTTCCGACGAGTTACTGACTCAAGTGAGCCGACACGAGCACCAATCTCCATCGCCTTGATTTCAACGGTGGAACGCTTCTGACCAGTCTCCTTGTCGTCCCATGAACGCTGGTCGAGAGTCCCGACCACGATGACGCCCATCCCCTTCTCGAGAATGTTTGCTGCGTTCTCTGCCGTGTAGCCCCATGCGACCACATTGAAGTACGCAGTCTTTTCGACCTTGTCCCCATCCTGATTTGTGTAACTGTCGTTCACTGCGACAGAGAAGGTCAACTGGGGCTTCTGTGATGTTGTGAACTTGAGTTGTGGGTCTGCTGTGAGATTTCCCACAATCGTTGTCGGCGTGATTGCCATTGGTGTCTCCGTATCTGCTTGTTGATTCCGACGACTTGCATCCTAGTCCGCTACATGCCATACTGCAACTATGCAAGACAAGTTTCAGGTACGCCTCAACACTGTAAAACACATGTCCAGAATGCTCCTAGAAATGGCAGAGATTGACTTTGACAATCTCACCCCCGAGCAGGAGGAAGTGCTGTTGGAGGATTTTGAGGAGGTTGCCAACCACATGCTTGATTCTATGGGCTTTGAGCCAGGGGAATCCGAGGACGGGGCTCATTTCAAGGCTATTTTTGCCCTAGAAGACCCCGAAACATACATCAAAAAAAAGTTGGAAGAAGAGACTTCGGCAAACCCTTGATGGGTAAGGGTTACAGCGGGGAGCCTCGTATGAGCCTTATACCGCAAGGGTTTTACGGGGGTTGACATGACCCCACCGGTTGATAAAATAGTGGTAGTTCAGTTACTCCACTGACGACATAGGCAGGCGCGTGTTATTTGCCTGTTGCCCTATCCACCGAACACTGGAGACCACCTTGAGAAAACACACCCTGGCTCTTGCCATTTCCATTTTTTTGCTCGCGCCTTCTATCGCAAATGCGCTAGGGACGGCTTCAGGGGCACCGCCGACAACGGAGGCACCGCCGACAACGGGGGCCCCGCCAAGTGTGAGTGCGATGGATGTGGCAAGCAGGGCTGAGCGACTCAGGTCCTCAATCGTTATCCACAAAAACGCCCGTCCCACAAAGGCTTTTTGGGACGAACTGGCTCAGTGTGAAACCGCCCAAGACTGGCAGGACGGCGGTCGCTGGGCAGGCGGGCTCGGCATTTACATCGGAACGTGGAGGCGTTTCGGGGGCAGGGAGTTCGCAAAAAGCCCAGACGGGGCATCCCGCGAGGAGCAGATAGTTGTTGCCAACAGGATTGCTGTTGACGGGTATCAAACCAAGAACACATACCTGACGTTGGACGACAAGTTGGAAAATAAGCCCCACTTCCAAGAGGCTGTTGGTCTCGGAGGGTGGGGGTGCTACAAGTCAAAATCCACAGGAAAATATCGGATGGAAAAGCCCCGCATGTACCACGCCGAGAACCCCTTTCTTGTCCCCCATGTCCAGTTCATTTTCGGCGAAAAGGGTCGCCTCGTAAAGGACTTACAGACATTCCTGCGAATCCACATAGACGGTGAGTATGGACCCAAAACACGCCTTGTCCACCTGAAATGGCTCGTAAAACGGGGCTACTCAACGGATGGTGTTCCGTCAATCCCAGTTAAATCCGTGAGTTGATTTTCGGCTCCTTACATGGCATAATGAGAGTAGTGGGCAGGCAAGAACTCAAATACCAGTATGGGCAGGAATGCGTCCTCCTGTGCCCCTGTGCGGCTCAAAGGTCTCACCTCATGGACGGTCGTGTCCCACGATGCCCATCATGCCAATCTTCGTGCCGGATTCTCACGGGCGATTCGTGGGAAGAGATTGAGTCCTACTACGGATTGAAACGTTAGTCCCGCATACGGGTCGCTAACTCAATTGGCAGAGTAACGGACTTTTAATCCGCAGGTTCTGGGTTCGAGTCCCAGGCGACCTACAAAGGGCTTGTGGCGAAACAGGCAGACGCGCAGGATTTAGGTTCCTGTTCCGAATGGAGTGAGGGTTCGATTCCCTCCAAGCCCACTTACATGATTGTTTCGGTGAAGCGCGGGGCTTCGCCACAGGGCCAACTGGCGGCATCTTCTGCGCCCCAGCATCCACATCTTTCGCACTTGGGAAGTGTCTCCAGTGGGGGACTGGCTAATCCAAGAGCCTCTTCTGTGGATAGTTGCTCCACCCATCTGGCTGGTATCGGCATGAACTTGATTGGGTTAGGAACTTGTTTCCATGCGTGCGACAGCCTATTTTCTGCCCGCTGTCCGTCAGTCCCGTCGAACGGCTTTACGTCTCCCTCGGATTGCCTAGGTTTCCGTAATGTCATCTGGCTCTTTGTCCCATCCCATAATCTCTGCGACAATCAACTTTGAGTACTTTCTGCGGAGTCTCCACAGTTTCTCGTTGAACTCACGAAGAGCCTCTGTCTGCCGAGCCTTCTCTGCGAGTTTGTCATCAAATGTTCCGTATGTCTTGAAGGCAATGTTGTCCAAGTCCGGGGCTTCAATAAGAATGTCTGAAATCCAGTCAGCCTTCTTGTCCATTGCCATCATCAACTCTGCTAAACCGTCATACCCGAACTCGTTGTAGACCTTTCCAGCGACAATGTCGCAATAGGTCTTTCTGTACAACAGGTCGGCGGTTCCAGAGGAAATAAACTGAGTCAAAAACTCAGCCATTATCTCGGATTGTTCTTGTTGGTCGTCATTGTCATCCATGTGACCCCCAATGTATCACTAACACCATTGTGACATCAGGGTGTGTCAAGCCAGTGAAAGAATAAGTGATTGTGTTTCAACTTTCTTGCGGGTGACCCACGAGTTGTAATCCATTGAGGCGATTGCTCGCTCGGTCGGCTTGGCGTCCCGATAATGGTCTAGATACTCACCGATTGCGTTGTAGGCAGACCAACCGTTGAACCCGTACCCACCTGCGTTCTTGTCGTTTACATACAAGCCACGAACGAGGAGATGGATATCGTCAATGTTCTTCTTCTGACGCTCGGTCTCGTCTTTCCTGTGAGGGAAAATCTGATTGACCACTTTATCCAACTGGGAAGAACCAGCCGGGACTGGGATGCGAAGCATTGTCTCAGCCATTGTCACGAAACCAGTCGCCCACATTCCTGCCATTGACAGAACCTCGCTCGCCTGCTCAATGGCGTTGTCTGCATTGCGTGTGTGACGGGCTGTGAAGACGGCGTTCGCTGAACGAAGCCCCGACATCACCGTGTTCTTACAAACGGCACGGATAGATGTGTTGGCGTAGGTGATGGGGGTCTTGCCGTCGTGTCCGTTACGAACAAGCAGGTAACGCTGAACCTTGTCGTTTACGCCAGTCGGGTCAATGAACAGGGCTCCAAGGTCAAGGCAGGCGAAGAACTCACGACCCTCGCTGAGAACACCACAGGTATCAACGATTGCGTCGCCCTTGGAAGCCCCAACGATGTCCAGAGCACGGTCAAGGCAGTCCTTGTTCTGTTGGACAACGAAACGGGTTCCAACAGTAGAAAGTCCGTCAATAGTTCCGTCAGGATTTAGGCGAACTGTTGCTCGGCTGTCTGAGATGTAGACGGGGCTGCCGTCGGGGTTGCGAAGGGGGCTGAGGTCGTCGTCTACTGCGATTACCTTTGTTAGTGCTACATCAAAGTCAGCCTGAGCCGCTTGGAGCATCGCTTCTGCGGTCTGGAGCCCCGCCATGGGCTTCCCCAGCCTGTGCCACGGGATTTCCCTATCGGCGTAAGCCATCTTGGCTTTGCCTGCTCCGTCCATTTCTAATGCGTGAGCCATGTCGTCTAATCCTTCCGAATAGATTTATCCGAAGCATAGCACCAGACTTGCGGGGCCGCAACCCCGGGCGTGGGGGGCTCGTCATCCGTACATCTCCTTCAGCCACCCGTCAGGGTCATACTCGTCCTCGTCCTCGTCCTTTCGGGTGAGGTCAAGGAGTTTGGGGGCGTGGTGTCCGTACTTGTCCCATACAACCTTCGCTCCGATGACCGTGAGCGTGAGGAAGCCGAGTTTGGCGATGAACCACACGGCGATTAGTGCTTCTTGGAAGATGTTCATACGACCATTATGCCTTGTAAGGGACAGAAACAACTGTGACCTTTGTCACTAGCCAAACGGGGTGTATCGCCCTTCTTCCATGGGAAAGCCTTGCTGTGTATGGAAAACGGGACCCCCAGACCCGGCGAGGCGACCTAGCCAAAAAGCGTATAGGTGGGGAGTTCGTTTCCCCGAAGGAGAAAACATGAAAAGTCAGCATTTCCCGCTTGTCGGACTAGAAGCATCACGGAAGGTTGCGTGGGCAAAATATTACGAAGCCATCGAGGAGTTGGAGGAGTCCCGCCGTCTCCTCAAACGGATGTGCGAGGGAATACTCTACGACCCACGAATGAGAAGGGGGGACAACCTAGTTGTGCTCTCCCAAGAGATACTCAAAAGCATCGCACAGAAATGATGACTGCGCGGGGCCGCGAAACCGAAAACCAAAACACAGAAAGGTGTTACGGTGGCGGAAAGCCCTGTCAGAGTTTTTGTTTAGCCTTCTTCGCCCGACGCCCCGCGTACGAAGTAACGGGATGCCATACACGAAGGGCAATAAACGATGCAAGAAGAACGATGACGAGCCAAGGGTCTACTGTGATACTGATGTCCACCGCTTAGCCTTTCTCTTTTTGATTTTGTACCCATGTGCGTGAAGGGTGACGATGATGTGTTCAGGTATGCCGTCAGTAATACACACACCCTTTTCGTTCAGAGCCTTGCGTATGGTGTCACGTTTCTTACTCATTGTTGTCCTCTTGTTCATTATGCCTTGCAGGGTTCACTATTCCAACCCTGACTCCAGAAAGTTTATGACCAACTGGAACATTTCCGCCCCTTCGTCGGCGGGACCCCCGTCCACCGCTTGGTTCACAACCCCACGCTTGCGCTCTATAAGGGAATAAATCTCTTCGTCAATAGTCCCGTTACACAACAAGTAAGTGGCGGTGACGGAAGACTTCTGCCCCAACCTGTGACAGCGACTGTAAGTCTGGTCTACATCGGCTGGCGTCCAAGGCAGTTCTACGAACAACACATCCTGTGCGACCTGAAGGTTATGCCCCGTCTTCGCAGCCTGAATGGAGAGAACGATGACTGGGGCTTCTTCACAAGACATGGTCATGAACTTGCGCTTCTGTTCCTCCACATCGTTGATGTCCATGCCTCCCTGGATTCGCAGGTTCCCGAATGCGAGTGCCAGTTCGTCCACTACATCCCTGTGGTGTGCGGCGATGACGACCTTGCGACCCTCCGCCACACGGGACTCCACCCACTCCTTGATGATGGGCATTTTTGCTTTAGCGGCTAGACGGCGCAGTACCGAAAGGCGAACGAGGTGTTGGTTTGACTCTGCCTTGATTTTCGCTATGACCGCTGCCGAGTGGGGTGATTCTCCGAGTTCCAACGCAATCGCTTTTGCTCTCGCCACGAGGTACTCCACGATGTCTACTTCGGCTTTCTTGTACTCCTTGATGCCGGCCGGAGTCCCGTCGATGAGAACTGGGTTGTGAACAACGGGAGGGAGTTCGGAAAGTACCTGCTCTTTGGTGCGCCTGATGTAGCAGGTTGAGCGAAGTCTGTCATTTAGTTCGTCAAGGTGTGAATGACCGTCCAGATGCCAGATGCCCCACCTGTCCTTGAAGGCCCCGCAGTAACGCCGGTAGAAGCCCCACTCTCCCCCAAACTTATCCAAGTTCCCGAGGATGTTGAGTTGGCTCGCATACTCCGCAGGTCGGTTCGTAACTGGTGTACCCGTCAGACACAGAACAACCCCTGACTTCGGGGCTGAACGGGCGATTTTCACCGCACTCTTGGTTCGCTGTGCCTGTGGGGTCTTGCAGTAATGGCTTTCGTCAAAAACATAAGATTGGTGGTTCAGGAGTTGCTTTTCCCAATGTTTGATGTTAGAATAACCAACAACTACCACATCGTAGTCTGACGGAAACTCTTTCCTGTCGGTGACAACCTTGACAGTCCGATGTGGAAGCCACCTCTTGTACTCGGCTTTCCAGTTGAGAACCAGAGTTGCGGGGCACACGACGACCGCTGGGTACGAGTCGTAGACATACTCCAAAGTTGCTATTGCTTGTAGCGTCTTTCCAAGCCCCATCTCGTCAGCGATGAAAGTCCGTCTCGCTCTCGCAGCATACGCAACTCCCGCCCTCTGATAAGGGAGCATTTCCCCCTGTAGCCCCGAGACCTCAACTTCCGCATCAACCATTCGGGAGGCATCTTTGAGTTCGGAAAGTGATGTGTTGATGTTCGTGTACATCTCTCGTATTTCATTTGAGACTTCCTGCTTGAATGTGTCTGCCCACTTGATGACCTCAGCGACGCTGGTCAGCGGGGCTCGCCACGCCATCGTCTTCTTGTCCCATGTAACTCCTGGGATTTGCTTGACCGACTGAATCATCACTCTGTCGTACCCAAACGACATACTCAGCCACTTCTCGTCGCATCGGACGCCCCGCTCCGAGTTTCTGCGAGGGGGGAGGATGAACAGAAACACATCAGGCTCAATGGTGAACTGGTTTTCTAAGGCAAAGTACCGTGCCTCGTCCACGCTAGACATGGGTAGTCGCCAAACACGGGAAACCTTGTCCCACTTGGCCCCGGGTATCTGCTTGACCCCTGCGACCTGCTCGGGGTCGTATGGGAAGTCAAGGACTAGGTGGTCGTCCTCCAGGCGCAGGACGCTCATCAGACCAGCCTCCACAGTCGGGCAGGGCGACCAGGCTTGCCATCGTGGTGAGCCTCGTCCACGCACTCCACGATGCCGTCCTCGGCGAGTGCCTCCAGTCGGCGACCCGTGTTGCTCTTGTCCCACCCGAGAGCCTGTGCGACCTGTCCAGTCGTGGCTTGGATGACTGTCTCCATGTGGAGACGGACAGCCTCGGTCTTGGGGGAGAAGGTGGTCAGAAGTGCGATGACTTCCTTGTAGGTGAATGTCTTGGTCATAACATCAGTATGCGGTGTAAGGGTACTTTCTACAACCTCGGGGGCAAGAAAGTTGTCCACAGATTTATCCACAGCCTAGTCGTACTCCGCACCCGTCATCATCCAGCGTACCTGCTCAGGCGTCAGGAGGAAGCCCCGGGCTGGATTATCACCATCAGAAGCGAGATTTATCTTGGAAAGCGACTCTCTGTTCGCTCGCAAGTATCGTTTGAGCCGTGCCACGCTGATAACGAAGAAGGAGTCCGGGGCTATCCGATACACCCACCACTCGGCGGTTGTCACATTTATGCCTGATAACTGCCAGTCTTTGCCTGCTGGCTTCTGCTCTGTCTCAACGACCATCTTGCCGTTCCTGTACCTGTCGGACTTGACCTCGACAGCCCCGCTACCGAATAACTCCTTCGCATTCTCCTCCCCTGCCTCTCCGTAGGCAAGGTCGGCTTGGAAGTCATAGCGTGGTTCGTACCCCATGCCTTGACATTAGCACGGGACTCCCGTGGAGGGGGAGTTTGGCTGGGGTTACCAGCCACCTCGTCGGTCGTTGTCTCGCCACACGCGCTCCTCGCGCCGTGTGCGGTCGTTGTACGGTGCGCCCCACCCCTCTGCGTATGCGTCTTTCATCGCATCGTATCGGGCGTCCGACTCGTCGTCCTCTTCGGGGAGGTCCCATGGCTTGTATCTCATAACTCCATTATGGC
>Ga0172367_10003834_pt1 | contig 19151 bp, 21 predicted proteins | sample Lak10m_FD_114542 | JGI IMG/M metagenome (GOLD analysis project Ga0172367, IMG submission 114542) | Freshwater microbial communities from Kabuno Bay, South-Kivu, Congo - kab_022012_10m | ecosystem: Environmental > Aquatic > Freshwater > Lake | place: Democratic Republic of the Congo: South-Kivu...
GAACGCAGGACGGCGTGGCGGCGTGGCAACCTCATTTTCAACTGAGTTATCCCGCAAAACAGGAGATTGCTTCGTCGGGAAGAGCAAAACCCCTCCTCGCAACGACATTTGTACGGTAGAGAAGAATTGAATATTATTGGCTATACGCAAAATCGTAGGCAGGGAAGTTGATTTTCCTACCCCTACCCTACGCCAATCTTAAAATTTTCTCTGTGGATGTTAAAAATTTTCCCACTCCAACGCACTGGTTATATAATGCGCAAACTCAATTTGTAGAAAGGCGCCCGCTGATGTCTAAACCTGCTTTCCGTGTCTATTTCAACGACAACAAACAATGGGTCAATATTTATGTGGCGAAAAACCCCGCCCATTTCAAGCGCAAGAATCAGTGCCACGCGTATTATATTGCGGCAGAAACCCGCAAGCAACGCGAGGGTCTTTTCGGCTATATTTACCTGAGCGAGTTGAATTTTTCTCCCATGGCGCACGAGTTGGTGGCACACGAAGTTCAGCATCTGATCTTCGACTGGGTGCTTACACGCAAAGGGATGAAAATGACGGAGCAGAATGAAGAGCGCATCGCCACCATGACCGGGGAAATCTCCCGCCGGATTTGGCGAAAATATGAGCGCTGGGAAAACGCCCAAAAAGCAGCCCAATTGCGCGAGGCGAAACGTCTGGCAAATGCCAGAAAACGAAGGGCGCTCCTGATACCCAATCGCAAGGCAGCAAATTCCTACGCCCGAGCACGAAGATAAAACTTGAAGATAAAAAGACGGACACATTGCAATGTGTCCGTCTTTTTATGCGTTTGAACTTCCGATATAATGACTTTATGAACATTCGTCCCACCGACCCTTATTTTCAAGAAGCCTTACTAAAGTACGTACAAGAAACAGACCCCGCCCGACGCAAAGAGGCTGAAAATACGATTTGGCAAAAGTATGGTACAGAATGTACCGCCTTCGTATTGGATATGTCCAGCTTTTCCCTTTTGACACGCAAATACGGCATCGTTCATTACCTTGCAATAATCCGTCGGATGCAGTTGACGGTCCATCCCATCATCACAGATCACGGGGGAAGGGTCGTCAAATTCGAGGCGGATAATTGCTTTGCGTCCTTTCCCGAACCTGCTGCGGCAGTTCTCGCTGCGATTACCATTCAACACGCCATCGCCGCGGCAAACCTGCTCACACCCGAAGATATGAATATTCATGTATGCGTGGGGATCGATTATGGAAAAATTCTTATCATGGAAGATGATATGTTCAGCGAAGCTGTGAACCGCGCGTGTAAATTAGGAGAAGATATTGGCAGAGCAGATGAAATTCTCATCACCAAAGAGGCATCGGAATTAATCCCCGATAACAGTCAATTTCAACGCAAGCCGATTGAAGTAAGCATTGGCGGGGTAAATTTCCAGGCTTTTCAAGTGGTTTATCAAAAATAAAAAGAAACGGCGAACGCCGTTTCTTTTTATTTACCGGGTCATAGCTTTTCCAGCATTTCAGCCGCATTCTGAATTCGTTTCAGGCAGATATCCCGCCCGATAATTTCCATGCTTTCAAACAGCGGCGGGCTGACTTTTTGCCCTGTGACGGCAACACGCAGGATTCCAAACACCTGACCCGCGCTAAAGCCGCTCTCTTCTACGTATGCCCGCATGGGCTCTTCGCATCTTTCGTGACTTATATCTGGTTGCGCTGCCAGAATTTGATACGCCCTTTGAGCGATTCCTGCACATTGTTTTGCATCAAGTCCTTTGGCAATGATATCCTCCGGGTTGGGGGTCACGTCGTCTTTAAAGAAGAAGGCGCCAAACGAGATGCAGTCATCCAGGGTGGTGAGGCGTTCGCGAATGAGCGGAATGATCTTCAGCAGAACGTCGTCTTTGACGGCGAGTCCCTCACGGGTAAAGTAAGGCTTGAGGCGGGCTGCCAGGTCTTCGGTTGTCATGAGGCGGATGTGTGTCGCGTTGAAATGATCCAACCTTTGGAAGTTAATCGCGGCGGGGGAAGGTGTCAACGAATCTATGGAGAAGCGCTCGATCATTTGATCGACGGTCATCACATCATCTTCGGCAACGCCCCACCCCATGAGCGCAGACCAATTCAACACGCCTTCGGAGGTAAAGCCGAGTTCTTGCATGTCTTTGATAAAAATGGAGTAGCCGTCTTTGATGGCTTGTGCCGCTTCACGTTTGGACATTTTGCCCTTGCCGCTCGGTTTAAGAAAGACAGAGAGATGCACCCAAGTGGGTTCATCCCACCCAAAAGCGCGGACAATATTTACGTGTAACGGGAAAGTGCCGAGCCATTCTGAGCCGCGCATCACATGAGTGATCTGCATTTCGTGGTCGTCTACAATGGCGGCAAGATGGTAAGTTGGCAAGCCGTCTGTTTTGAGAATGACCTGGTCGTTGAGCTGCTTATTCTCAGTGGTGATATCGCCGCGCAGGTGATCGCGAGCTACGGTTACACCTTCTTTCGGCATCTTGAAACGGATGGTATAGGCTTCGCCATTCGCAATTCGCTTGGCGGCTTCATCCGGGTCGAGGTTACGACATGTGCCGTCATAGTGCGGATTTTCTTTTCGATCCATTTGCGCCTTGCGGACTTTATCGAGGTGTTCTGGTGTGCAGAAACATGGGAAGGCGTGCCCTTTATCAACTAATATTTTGGCGTGTGCCTGATAAATTTCGCGCCGTTCGGTTTGGCGGTACGGTCCATGAGGTCCGCCCACATCCGGTCCTTCATCGTAGTTCAAGCCCAGCCAACGCAAGCCGTCCATAATTTCCTGCTCTGCGCCGGGAACTGTTCGTTTCAGGTCGGTATCTTCGATGCGCAGAATAAATTGCCCGCCCGTTTTTTTGGCGAGCAGATAGTCATACAATGCAACCCGGGCAGTGCCGAGATGCATATGTCCGGTCGGTGATGGGGCGATGCGGGTACGAGCGGGTTTGATGGACAATTTTGAGACTCCTTGAAAAGATTAGAATTCCAATTCTTTTTGGCGCATTGCAACAGATTCAACCAGCCCTATACAGATCATTAAAGCCGTCAGACCGCTGCCGCCATAACTGACAAATGGGAGGGGCAAGCCTGATACCGGCAACACGTTCAAGTTCATACCGATATTCACAGATCCCTGGAAAAAGATGAGCGTTGCCACACCAAGGGCAAGCATGGAACCTGCCACATCCCTTGCCTTTTGTGCTGCTCGAATACAACGCCAGATAATAACACCCAGCATCAGGATAATTAGAAGGCTGCCCGTCAGACCAAATTCTTCCGAACTGGCAGCAAAAATAAAATCGGTGTGGCGAACTTTAAGGAAGCGCAACTGTGTTTGAGTGCCATATCCATAGCCTTCACCCAATAGACCACCTGCGCCCACTGCAATTAGCGCCTGTTGGACGTTATAGCGATTGCCGTAGGTATCGTTTGGGTCTGGCACGACAAAGTTAACAATACGTTCCTGCTGGTATGCTTGCAAAAATGGGATGCGAATACCAAGAACAGAGAGTGCGATCACAGTTACAAGGGCTAGCGCCCCCAAGCCAGCAGCGATCATAATATGGCGGATTTGAATACCGTTCACAAACAGCATAACGGCGAGAATCACTGAAAGCACCATTACGTTGCTTAAGTTTGGTTGGAGCAAGATCAAGCTAATAATCCATGCGGCGCGTAACACGGCTCCGATCACCCAGCGGAAGTCGCGAGGGTGGTCACGGGTCGATTCAAAATACCGTGCCAGAATGATGATGGCTACAATTTTGGCGAATTCAGTGGGCTGAAGAAAAAGCACGCCCACTTGAAACCAACGCTGCGCGCCAAATGCGGTTTGCCCGAAACCGGTTAGTGTGACGAGGAACCCCAGGATCGCAAGGTGGATCGGGCGATACAACGCCAGCCAGTATCGATAGTCGATGGCGGCAAGGATAAATATCAATACAATACCAAGCAGTGCAAAATAAACCTGACGGGAGGCTGAAACCGCCAGAATCTCATTACCGGCAATGGCAGAGCGGATCATTACCACACCAAAGGAGGACGCCAATGTAACTGCGCCAAGCAGGATGAAATCGAAGTTTCTCCAGGAAATTCCACGTATCATAGGTATAAATTAAAACATGGACTGCAACCCTGACGAGTTGAGCCCATGTTCCATAAATTGGAAATGAATCAACCCGCCCGATTACGAGGCAGATTCTTGAGGGGAATATCCGCCACCAATCGCTGCTCACGCCCGTCTTTTTCCAACTCGATGCGGACGGCGTCTGGGTCAATTTCGATATATTTTGAGATAGCCTTCAAAAGGTCGTCTTTCAATTCATCCAATTGTCCGGGGGTCAGGTCTGTGCGGTCGTGAACCAATACCAATTGCAATCTTTCCTTTGCACTGGTTGCACTACGTTTTCTCGAAAAAAATCCCATATCACTTTCTCCCGGCAAATCGTTGGATGGCACTCCAAAGTCCGCTTTGCGGAGCGAGATCCATAAAGGGTACATCTTCTCCCTGCAGGCGTTTGGCAATGTTACGGAATGCCTGACCTGCCCGACTCTTTGCATCTCCAACGGTTGGGGCTCCGCGATTTGATCCGATAATGACGTTTTCATCTTCGGGGACAATACCAATCAGGCGGATGCCCAGTAGATCAAGCACATCTTCGGCTGATAGCATATCGTTGTTTTTTACAAGATTGGGATTCAAACGATTAATGATCAGGGATGGAGAGCCCTTCTCTTCTGCTTCGAGGAGGCCTACCACGCGGTCGGCATCACGGACTGCACTCACTTCGGGGTTGGTCACTACGAGCACGTTGTCTGCTGCTGCAATAGCGTTTCGGAAACCACGTTCAATGCCCGCAGGGGAATCCACGATCACGAAATCGGTATCAGGTCTAAGGTCATTGCAGATGCGCACCATGTCAGATGGGGAGACGGCGTTCTTATCGCGAGTCTGTGCGGCGGGGATGAGGTACAGTTCCGGCAGGTGTTTGTCGCGGATCATGGCTTGTTTGAGTTTACAGCGTCCTTCAATGACATCGACCAAGTCGTACACAATGCGATTTTCGAGCCCCATGACCACATCCAGGTTGCGAAGCCCGATATCTCCGTCAATGCAGACTACGCGCTTTCCGTCCATTGCCAGTGCGGTGGCTAAGTTGGCAACTGCGGTGGTTTTGCCTACACCACCTTTTCCTGAAGTTACTGTAATTACTTTTGCTGTCATATCATTTCCTAATATTGGTTTCACCGGAATGCCAAAGTTCTGCCTGTAATTTACCTTCTTCGTTGATACTGGCGATCTCGGGTTTGGGGTCCTTTTGTGGATTCAGCATGGCTGAAACTTCATCTGCGATTCGAAGTTGGTTTGCAGACAGGTCTAGAGCGCAGATAAAAACGGAACGGTCGCCCTTTGAACCAGCATGGATGACGCCGCGAACCCGCCCCCACACAATTACGTTTCCTTCTGCGACAATTTCTGCGCCGGGGTTTACATCGCCAAAAACCACAACCGTTCCCGGATATTCTATTCTTGTTCCAGATCGAATGGTTTTTGAAATAAATAGAGCCTGATCGCTAGGAACGCCGTCTAATACATGATGATTTTCTTCCGGGCGCGGTTTTGAAATTCGGGTGGCGAGTCCGAGTAATTGGGCTGTATGCTCGGTCGTAGGTGATTCGCTGAGGACTGCCCATAAGTTAATCGACTGTTCTGAGAGCCAATCACGAAGGTCTACAAGGTCATTCACTTTCAGAGGTTGATTGCCCACGTCAATGGCAAGACGAGCGCCCTGAAAGAAAGAAGCTTTTTCATGAATTTGCTGCATGAGTGCAGCCCGTTGCTCTCCCCAGGGAATATCAGCAAACGTGACAAGTAATCCATCACGAATTCCCTTGATCTGAACAACGGGTGGGGTTGATTCCATGGGTTCCATATAAGCAGTTGAATATTATACCTGATGGATTTCTAAGCTATGGCGAAGGCGCTCCCTGTGCAATATCGGCTGCTTTTATCTCGAAATAGGCTCGAATTACACGTTCTACCATGGGACCCGCAACGCTTGCACCTTCGCCGCCATTGTAGGCAAAAGCAACAACTGCGATTTCAGGGTCGTCGAAAGGCGCATATGCGATTGTCCATGAATGAGTGGGCCAGGCGCCAAAGTTACAGCGGTCTGCCGCACGAGCAACGTCATCGCAGTATTCTGCTGTGCCTGTTTTCCCTGCTACGGCAATCGGAAAATCTCCAAACAGCCTACTCAAAGTACCAAAGGAGTTATCAGTCACGGTTCTACGCGTGCCTGCGCGCACAGCGGCTATAGTTTCTGGCTCAACAATTTTGAGATCATCTGTAAGAGTACAGTATGGACCATCACAAGAATAGCCTTGTATCTTCGGCGTAACGGTGATATCCCATTTCATATTGGGGGTGAATGGAGAGATTTGATAACTTCCCTCGGTTGGAAATTCGGTCACTGTGAAATCCTGGGGATTGAACCACATTTCCACCACATTCCCATCCCCATCAGTTACTTGACGGATAACCGTTGGCTGCATCAATTTACCACTGTTGGCAATGGTTGCACCAGACATTAACACTTGCAAAGGAGTTGCAAGCACGTAGCCCTGCCCTACGCTGGCGATATAGGTATCACCTGTAGACCAGTTTTCGCCGGTGTTGATACGTTTCCATTGCGGGTCGGGGATTAACCCATCTTGTTCGCCGGGAAGTTCAATGCCCGAAGTGTTATCGTAGCCAAGCGCACGGGCGTATTGTTGAAGACGTTCAATTCCCAAACCTTGAGGTATCTCGTCTTCAAAACCACCGCCTAATTTATAAAAGCAAACATTGCTGGAATAGGCAATACATTGAAGAAATGCTAATGAGCCAAATCCTTCCGGCTTTTGCTCAAAGATGTAATCAACAAAGGGACGGGTATTAAAATCTGTGCATGGATCATTGGGGTTAAAGCGTTCGCAAAGCAATAATTGCCCCGGGGTCAGCACCACGGTATTCAGGTCTACCACCCCTTCGTTGAAAGCGCCTGTGGCAGTCGAAAGCTTAAATGTGGAGCCCGGCGGGTATTCAGCTGAAATCGCATTATTAAGTAAGGGTCTACGCGGATCCTGGCTCAGTTGTTCGTAATAATATGCAGGGATAAAACGGCTCAAGCGATTGTTCTCATATCCCGGGTAGGAAACCATCGCGAGGATTTCCCCTGTCTTTGGATTCATAGCAATAATCACACCGCTGGAAATACGCACCTGCCCGAAATAGGTATTCCAGAAACGAACTTCCTCCATCATGGTGGCTTCTGCGGCTGCCTGCAAACGTGTGTCGATGGTCAAATAAACATTATGCCCCGGAACAGGTGTAATAGGCGGTTCAAGGTTGCGAATTTCCTGACCTGCCACGTCAATTTGCACAACTCTTAATCCATTCCGCCCTGCCAAAATATCCTGCATCGAAGTCTCAACCCCAGCATATCCAATCTTATCGCGATTCGGCACAAAACCTTTTGCGCGAAGTTCTTCCTCCTGTGTTGCAGGAATTGGTCCTAAAAATCCAATAAGATGAGCAGTTAATGAGCCTGTCGGGTAATCGCGAATTGGTTCGATCTCAACTGAGACGCCGGGCCAATCCATCTTTTTTTCTTCCACCACCCGGGCTATTTCTTCAGAAACGTTACATCTTATTTTCACAGGGCTGTATGGAGCCAGCGTATCCTGCAACGCCACCATTTGAGCGATACTGGGTCCATCTACACAGGCTGCAAACAATTTGGCTTCTTCAAGGACTTCTTCCATCATCAACCCGCCGGGGACCTCTAAAATCAAGCCGTCTGTTTCAGTATCTGCTGAAACAAAGTTTCCAGCCGTAACACCTAATAATTCAGAGAGTTCGCGATAAATTCGCTGAATATCAGAGTCGTCTTCCGGGAGATTGGCAGGGGTTACAACAATGTTATACGCCGCAAGGTTGCGAGCCAGAATATACCCATTACGATCATAAATGATCCCTCGCGGTGCAGGTACGCTAACTTCATTGGTGTAATTATCTACAGCACGCGTACGGTAAAGGTCTCCATCCAAAATTTGCAAATTAAACAAACGGATTACAAAACCCACGAAAACAAAAAATACGATAATGTACAACAATCCAAGACGCCACGCTTCAAACTTAACCGGGCGGGATTCTGAACCAGCGCTCATTTACTACTCCTCAACAGGGTAAACCCAATAAGCCAAATCTCGCATAAAAGCGTAAATAGGAACTGCCAACAGTATATTTAGCAAAAGGCTTGGTAGCGTTACCAATCCGGCTGCATCTCCCATGGATAATGTAGTTCCGGATAACCTCAAAAAAACAAAGGACAGGGAATGCATCCATAAAGTGCCAAGAAATACCACGCTAAACATTGCAATTAAAGGCGCATGCCATACTCGTCTTTGCAGAATTTGAGCAAAAAAAACAACGAACAGATATCCTAAAACTGCGACCACGGGATTTGTAGCTGAAATGAAACTTACTAACAAAGCAGTCACCACCCCCCAGTGCCAGGCTGAATCTACCTGATCTTGTAATGCCCATGCGGCAAGCAAAACCAACGGGAGATCAGCAAACCCGGCGAGCAATCTCATCTGACTAATGATGGAAGATTGAAAAATGACGACAAGCCCCAAAAGCGGGAAGGCTATTAAATTACGCATGAGATCTACGGAGCAGGGGTTACAACCGGTTCCAGTGGTGCAATATCCACCGGACGGAAGTTGGTAATAACAAGAACAATTTCAAGGCGGGAAAAATCCACAGCGGGTTGAACTGTTGCTTGTTGGAACAATTCAAATTCCAGGGATTGAGCCGTCACTACCTGCCCGATGATAAGATCGGCTGGGTATCCGCCGCCCAAGCCAGATGTGAGGATCAAGTCGCCTGATTCCACGGTTGCATTTTGCGAGATCAAATCCAGGCTAATGTCGCCAGTTAATGCCCCATATAATACAGCACTGGTATCCGCATTTTGCAAGTAAACATTTATGGATGAGGCAGGGTCTGTGACAAGTTGTACACGGGCGGCATCGGCAATTACCGCATCAATACGCCCAACCAATCCTTGATTGGTAACAACCGGCATACCACGCCGAATGCCATCGTTAGATCCGCGATTGATGATGATGTAATGAAGAAATGGGCTTGGATCGCGCCCGATCACCGAAGCGGCTTTGTATGTGTTCTCTGGGTTAGAGCGGGAAAAATCGACGAGTGCGGCAAGAATCTCTGTTTCGTTGACGCGTTGCTGCAATTCAATGACCTGCGCCTGTAATTGAGATACCTGTGCTTCCAATTCAGCATTGCGGTTTCGCAGGGTGACGCTATCGCGGGGAGCCGTGAAGAAATCTTGAAATCCCAGAAACTGGGCTGATACCCAGGTCTGTACATCCACTAGAACCGATGTAAAACCACGGGAAGCAGATCCTAGTGCGCCGCTAAATGCGAGCACTAAAATGCCGCCAATCACTAAAAAGATAATCGTTGTTTGTAAGGAACGGGAATTCATTTTTCACCCAGCCGCCAGAGGGGCAACTGTTGAACACGGTTATACATGACGTGTACTGCCGCGTTCCAAACCGATAAGGTATCGGGAGAGATTTTCGAGATCTTCAAAGACCGTTGCCGCACCACGAGCAACGCATATTAAGGGGTCTTCAGCCACCCACACACGAAGTTTTAGTTCATCGGTAAGGCGTTCGGCTAATCCCTGAAGAAGCGCACCGCCGCCAGCCAGACAAATACCGATATCCATCAAGTCCGATACGATCTCGGGCGGGATTTCATCCAATGCATCACGGACGGTATCGATGATGACTTGCACAGAGCCGGAAAGCGCTTCTCGTATTTCCACAGATGAAATTTCTACGGTTTCCGGTAAGCCGGTCACAAGATTCCTGCCGCGTACTTCCATTGTCTTTTCAGGTTGAAGCGGGTACGCAGACCCGATCTGCCATTTGATCTGTTCAGCAATCCCCGCGCCGATCAGCAGGTTGTATTTGTTACGAAGATATTGAACAACATCCTGGTCCATTTCATCGCCAGCCACACGCAGGGAGCGGGATGCGACAACCCCGCCTGTGGAAAGAACTGCCACTTCGGTTGTGCCGCCGCCAATATCCACGACCATGGAGCCGCGCACTTCGCCAATGGGAAGACCTGCGCCAATTGCTGCAGCGATGGGTTCTTCGATCAACATTGATTGGCGTGCGCCAGATGCCATTACCGCATCGTACACAGCGCGTTTTTCCACTTCGGTGACTCCAGTGGGAAGCCCGACGATCACACGCGGACGAGGTAGTGGAACTACGCTTTGTTCGTGAACCTTGCCTATGAAGTACTCAAGCATGACGCGGGTAACATCAAATTCTGCGATCACCCCATCGCGTATCGGGCGAACCACCATTACATTTGCGGGTGTTCTTCCAACCATCTCCTTGGCTTCGAGCCCAATGGCAAGGGGCTGACGAAGTTTTTTATCCACTGCAACCCAGGAGGGTTCATTAATAACGATACCCTTGCCGCGAACATGCACAAGGGTGTTTGCAGTGCCAAGGTCAATGGCAATATCCAGTGAAAAAAGGCCTAGCAGCCAATTTATAGGGTTGAAGGCCAAAATAGGCTCCTATAATAATCTTGAAATAGTGTCAGTAAAATTGACAGAGAACATTATACCATGCCGGTAAGTTTAGGATTTTACAACAAGTGGAAAGCAAAAAGGGTAAAATCAGAAAAATCCAATTTTCCACGGAGAGTAAAAATGACCAAATTTGCCATTGCTACAGATAGTACGTCGTACATTCCTGCTGAAGTCTCACAAAAACACGGGATCACCGTTGCCCCGCAGGTTTTGATCTGGGAAAATCAAACGTATCGAGATGGCATTGATATTTTGCCGGCTGAGTTTTACAAGCGTCTTCAAACAGCCAAAGTCATGCCTTCCACTTCGCAGGTTTCGCCTGCGACCATGCAGGAAATATTTTCAGGGTTGGTGGACAAAGGCATGTCTGTACTGGGTATTTTCATTTCCTCTAAACTCTCGGGTACATTGCAATCTGCCATTCAAGGCAAGGATATGATGGGCAGTGCGGGAGAGAAAGTTACTCTAATTGATAGTAGATCTACAGCGATGGGTCTTGGTTTTCAAGCGATTGCGGCTGCCCGCGCACAAGAAGCAGGCGCAACCCTCGAAGAAGCCGCAGCATTCGTTGAAAGCGCCCATGAACGTTCTGGGGTGTTTTTTGCAGTAGATACCCTTGAGTTCCTCCACAGGGGCGGGCGTATTGGCGGTGCGCAGCGCTTCATTGGGTCTGCTTTAAACTTGAAGCCAATTCTTGCTGTGCAAGAAGGTAAAGTAGAAGGTATTGAGCGTATTCGTACGAAAAGCAAAGCTCACGACCGCGTACTTGAGCTTGTTACAGAAAAAGTTAAAGGGAAAGCTGGCATACGCATTGCCACGCTGCACGCCAATGCTTCTGATGATGCCCAAAAACTTCTTGACCGCGCCTCAAAAGAACTTTCGGCAGTAGAGAGCCTTTTCACTGAAGTCAGCCCTGTGGTAGGGACACATGCCGGACCTGGCACAGTGGGGCTGGCTTTTATGCACGATTAGGTCATGATCGAAACAATCGATTTCGAAAGAATTTCCGGCAAAATGCCATTTTTACAGGATGCAGACCCTGAGTTCATTCGTGAATTTCAGAGGTCTGCATTTATGGCGAAGATTCCAGCCGGGCGGGATGTATTCCTTGAAGGCGACCGGATCGAAGCGATCGCATTGCTGGTTTCGGGAAGTGTGCGGGTGTATAAAATTGGCGAAACCGGACGAGAGATTACCTTGTACAGGTTTGGTAACGGCTCTTCCTGCATTTTGACAGCCAATGCCATACTGAGCCAGCAGACTTTTCCTGCGATTGCAACGACCGAAGAAGATGCCGAAGCTGTGATGATCCCTGCGGAAACGTTTCGGAATTGGGTCAAGCGATATGATGTCTGGCGTGACTTTGTCTTTGAACTGCTTTCACAAAGGCTTTCAACCGTACTGGCAGTGGTGGACGAGGTGGTATTTCACCGCATGGACAGGCGCGTGGCAAACCTGCTCTTAAAACGTGGAAGTGAAGGCAGCCTGATCCGCATTACGCATCAAGAAATTGCTTCTGAATTGGGAAGTTCACGAGAAGTCATCAGCCGCTTGTTGGAAGATTTCATCAATGAGGGCAGCCTTCGCTCTGGACGGGGCGTGATCGAAATTTTGGATTATGAGCAATTAAAAGCCCGCTCGCTTATGTGACATAGTCACAGACAGGTTTTGTGTTTCGTCCTAAAATGTGATCATTCATTCGCAAAAAGGAGAAATAATCAAATGAAACGCAATATGTCCAATATGGATCGAATTGTCCGCCTCGTAATTTCCGCCGTGTTTGTATACCTTTCCCTGAGCGGCATCGTCGCTGGAACCCTCGGAACGGTGCTTTTGGTGTTGGCTGTGATCTTCACGCTCACTTCCATCCTTGCCTTCTGCCCGCTCTACCTTCCCTTCAAAATAAACACCAACAAGGGCTAATTCAAGAAAGAGCGGACAGTTTAAAAAGGCTGTCCGCTCATTATTTAAGCCATGAATAATCAAGACTTTCAAAAGAAAATAGAAAACGCTGAAAAGCCCATTGTGGTTGATTTTTGGGCTCCGTGGTGCGCTCCGTGCCGGATGACAAAACTGATACTGGAGAAACTTGGGAAAGAATTCAACGAGAAGGTTGAATTTCTCCCCATCAACGCCGACGACTCGCAGGATATTCTTCAACAGCATCGCGTGTATGGGATTCCCACTGTGCTGGCGATACGAGACGGTAAAGTGGTTGCGCGGGTAACCGGCGCAAAAAATGAAGATGGGTATCGCGCCATCTTTGAGGCGCTTTCACAGGGGACGGAAGTGAAAGTACCCATGACGGTATTCGACCGCTCACTGCGGCTCGGTGCGGGCGCGTTCTTTATCGTGATGGGCATTTCCAATGGAAACTGGATCATTGCAGGCATTGGCGGTATCCTCGCATTTATGGGTGTGTATGACCGCTGCCCGATCTGGCAGGCGCTGACAAGAATGCTTCAGCGTAAGTAAAACCCAAATAGTGGAACACAGGCTCCGGCGCAGACCGGAGCCGTTTTCTTTTCCATCCATCACGCAGGCGGGTATAATCCCAATCATGATGCAGAAAATCCCTTTGGTCATTGGTATAGCGGGCGGGTCTGGTTCGGGTAAGACAACGGTGGCGCAGGAAATTTTGAGGCGGGTTGGGGCAGAGCGGATCGCTTATTTGCAGCACGACTCGTATTATAAAGATTTGAGAATGCTGCATTCATCGACTCATAGCGAGATCAATTTCGACCATCCCAACGCCCTTGAAACTGAGTTGCTCATTCAGCACGTTATCACGCTGCGAGATTTTAAGCCGGTGGAAGTGCCGATTTACGATTTTTCAAATGACACCCGAAAAACTGAAACATTCACCGTTCGTCCAAGTAATGTAATCGTTGTTGAAGGCATCCTTTTATATGTTGAACCGGAACTTCGCAAACTATTTGATGTGAAGTTGTTCGTGGATGCTGATGCAGATATTCGTTTTATTCGCCGCTTGCACAGGGATATTACCGAGCGCGGACGAAGTACAGAATCGGTCATTGAGCAGTATTATGCAACGGTGCGCCCGATGCATTTGGAATTTGTGGAACCATCCAAGCGATATGCGGATGTGATCATTCCTGAAGGCGGGCACAATATCGCCGCGCTGGATATGGTGACAGCCAGGATCGAATCGTTACTCAATAAGTAGGTTAAATTTACAAAAGGAGAGAATTATGACAAAGCAATGGAGCACGCCCCCCGCAATGCAGATCGACCCAAAGAAGAAATACAAAGCGCACATGGAAACAGACAATGGAACCATGGTGATCGAACTGTTCGCAGACAAAACCCCTGTAACCGTGAACAATTTTGTTTTCCTTGCCCGTGAAGGTTTTTATGATGGTGTCATCTTCCACCGTGTGATCGCCAATTTTATGGTACAGGGCGGCGACCCCACCGGAACCGGACGCGGCGGACCCGGCTACCGCTTTCAAGATGAATTTCACCCAAGCCTGAAGCACAACAAACGCGGTATCCTTTCGATGGCAAACGCAGGACCAGGGACCAACGGTTCGCAATTCTTCATCACGCACCTGCCCACCCCGCACCTCGATAACCGTCATACTGTGTTCGGTGAAGTAGCAGAAGGCGAAGATGTGTTGATGTCCATCCCTGAGCGCGATCCGATGAAGGTCAATTCACCGGCTGTGAAGATCATCCGTGTCACAATCGAAGAAAGCTAATCAAAATAATCTCGTCACCACCATCATGCGCATCCTTGCCTTGATGGTGGTGATTGGCATTACGCTGTATGTTTACAGCATCCGCGATCGTGTGGAGGAATTTTCCCAATACGGGTACTTTGGGGCGTTCCTCATCATGTTGATCGCAAATGCGACCGTCATCCTACCGGCTCCGGGCGTAGCTGTGATCTTTGCCATGGGCGGACTGCTCAACCCATGGGGGGTGGCGTTGGCGGCTGGTGTAGGCGGCTCCATTGGCGAACTGACCGGGTACCTTGCCGGATATGGCGGTCAGGCGGCAGTGGAAAACACCAAGGTTTACAACCGTATTTTGCCCTGGGTTCAAAAACATGGCGCATGGGTCATCCTTGTATTATCCGCCTTCCCAAACCCGTTCTTTGATATGGCGGGTATCGCGGCGGGTATTGCAAAAATTCCGCTTTGGCAGTTTATGCTGGCGTGCTGGGTCGGGCAAACCATCAAAATGACCATGTTTGCCTTTGCCGGAGCATATTCAATCGATTGGATCGCCAGTTTGTATAAGTAAAAAAGTTACCACCTATGAATAGATTTTCTACGTTTTCCGTCAAAACCCTCCCCCCTGCCCTCTCCCAACGGGAGAGGGGGAAGCACATCCCAACAAAAAGTACGTTAATTGGGGTAAGGGAAGATTCTGTGAACAAGGCAGTAACTTGGGTTAAGTAACAAAAGACCTGATAGGCATTATTTGTCCGTCAGGTCTTTATCTTTCATAAACGGAGTTTCATATGAGCAGTTACGATAAGGTCGATAACTACATCGACAAGAACCTAAACCGAAGTTTGGACGAGTTGAAAGTGTATGCCGCGCAGCCAAGCATCAGCGCCCAGAATTTGGGGCTGAAAGAATGCGCTCAACTCGTAAAAGCAATGCTCGAAAAGCGCGGGTTCACTTCCGAGATCATGGATACAGATGGCGCACCGGTTGTATTCGGTGAACGCAAAGGCAAAGTAGACAAGACCATTCTGATCTACAATCATTACGATGTGCAACCCCCGGAGCCATTGGAATTGTGGGACAGCCCTCCATTCGAGCCGGAAATTCGTAACGGCAAAATGTATGGACGCGGCGTCAGCGACGATAAGGGTCACCTCACTTCACGCTTGCACGCCATTGACGCCATTCTCGATGAAGACGGCGAACTGCCCTGTAATATAAAATTCATCATCGAAGGCGAAGAAGAAACCTCCAGCATTCACCTTCACGATTTCATCAAACAAAATATTGAAAAGCTAAAAGCCGATGCCTGTATTTGGGAATTCGGCGGTGTGGATCATCGCGGACGCCCGCAGCAGTATCTCGGTCTGCGCGGTATCTTCTACGTGGAGCTCTCGGTCACGGCGCTGTCCACAGATGTCCACTCAGGCTTGGGTGGCAGCATCCTGCCAAACGCAGCATGGAGGCTTGTTTGGGCGTTGAACACACTCAAAGGGGAGGATGAAAAAATCCGCATCCCTGGTTTCTATGATGATTGCGTCCAACCTACCGAACGAGATCGTGAATTCATGGAAAAACTTCCGGATATGGAAGATGAATACAAAAAACGCTTCGGCGCAAAGAATTTCATCAAGGGCATCACCGGCGGCATGGACTTGAAGATCGAAGAAGTTTTCTCACCCACATGCACGATCTGCGGTCTCACCAGCGGATACCAGGGACCCGGCTCAAAGACCGTTCAACCTGCGTTTGCCTCAGCAAAAGTGGATTTCCGCCTTGTGCCAGATCAAAAGCCAGATGACATCATGAAGAAGTTGCGCGCCCATTTAGACGCCGAAGGATTCAGCGATGTTGAGATCAAATTCCTCGGCGGCGAACCCGCAGCACGGACTGACCCGGATAATCCATTCGTGAAACTGGTGGTCGAAACCGCCGAAGAAATCTACGATGTCAAAATGGATATCGTCCCCATGATCGGCGGGTCTGGACCCAATTACCCGTTCGTGCATGACCTGGGCTTGCCCGTTGTAACCATGGGCTTGGGCTACCCTGATACCAAAGCCCACGCCCCCAACGAGAACTTCTCCATTGACCTCTATGCGCAGCACTCCAAACACACGGCAAGGGTAATAAAAGAATTTGCGAAGTGAACGAAGACGATAGACCGTAGACCATGGACAATTTTGTTCATGGTCAATCGTCCATGGTCTATCGTCTGCTCTAAAGTGACCTAAATCACTCCAATTTAGTGACATTATTTTCTACAAAACAACTTATAATCTTTATTGTAATAAATTTCACAATACTACTAACCATTATTTGGAGGAACCATGTTTGTAGGCGAAAGAATGACCCACCCCGTAATTACCCTCAGCCCAGATACCCCCGTGCCCGATGCACGCGTCATGTTCAAGAAAGAACACATCCGTCGCGCACCGGTTGTTAAAGATGGAAAAATAATCGGCATCGTTTCAGAACAAGATTTGGTCAATGCATCCCCCTCCCCCGTCAGCAGCTTGAGCGTGTGGGAAATGAACTACCTCATCAGCAAAGTCACCGTCAAACAGGTGATGAGCAAAAAAGTGATCTCAGTTGATGTAACCACCCCCATCGAAGAAGCCGCACGTATTATGGCAGACAACAAATTCGGCGGCTTGCCCGTTATGCGCTCCGGCAAACTTGTTGGCATCATCACCGAAACAGACCTCTTCAAAATCTTCCTTGAACTCATGGGCGCACGCACCAAAGCCCTGCGCATCACTGCCGAAATTGAAGATAAACCCGGCGTACTCGCTGAAATCACCAAAGCCATTTCAGACGCAGGCGGAAACTTCATCTCCTTTGGTCAATTCTCCGGCGACGACAGCGCCACCAAGATCGTCACCTTCAAAGTTGAAGGGCTAAAGAAAGACGGCATCACCAAAGCCTTGAACAAACTCGTCAAAAAATTCTGGGATATCCGCGTAAGTTAACAGCCGCAAATCAAAAGCGTATGGATGAAAGTCCATGCGCTTTTTTATTTTATGGATTTGCATCCCACGGCGCAATACCCCGCCCACCCCCGCCTCGAAGCGACCTTTGAACGGGTTCAGCCGTCCCAGGCAGAATCTCCGCTGTAGCCGCGAGAAGACCAAAGCAGCCCGCGATCATCATGTCTCCGAACGGGACGGCAAAGTAAGGGCGTAACGATTTGCGGTCTCCGGGTTCGGATTGGCGATCAAAAAGACTCCGACGCGGTCCTGTGACCACCACATCAAAATCATCTTTTCCAAACTCAAAGATTTCATCAGAATACATCAATGCGCCATGTCCCATGTCGTCGAAAACGTCTTCATGTTTGAGAGAGCCATCTGCCAGTTTGTAAATCAGGTTTTCAAGTTTGGGCAGATCGATCTCGCCGGTGTGGTGCTCAAAAACGCCTTCGATGCCTTTTTCTCCCAAACGGAAAGCCAGCGTATGAAAGTTACCCACATTGCAAATGATCTTATTTTTTCGTGCTGCCACACTTGGGTCAAAATCCGCGCCCAAAACCGCCGCCGGTGCGGTATCCATCACCACCAACGGGCAGGGCAGCCCGTTTGCCGAATCTGCCACGGCTTGCAGGCGGGTCATGATCTTGGGGATGTCGTTTGAAAGAAAAGCAAATGAAGAAAGGGAGTTTCTTGCCTGGATCCGTTCATCGAGGTAATCAAAACGAAACTGGCGGTCTGAAACACCAGCAGGAGCATTGCCATGATCAAAGACCGCAACGGCAACCGCTGCAAGGTCTGTAAGTGAAACGCCATAATCTGCAAAAGTTTTTGAAATGAGTCCAAAGTCAAAATCCCTTAACTCCAAACTTTCAATTTTTGACCTGAGACTTGCAACCTCATCCTCCCCCACAATCTTTATTCCCAACGCCGCCACTTTATCCAACTCGTCATTCAAGGTTGTTGCGGCAGAGGGTGTCATAAAAACTGGAACTCCGGCGCGGGCTAGTTCTTCGATCGCCCAGGCTGAGGGACCGCCGCCCATTTGGTGTCCGGTAAACAGCACCGGCGTCTGGTTTTGAAGCGAACGTTTGAGACGGCGATTCACCATCATGGTAGGAGAAGGCAGGACGAGTTTGAATCCGTTCTCAATATCAAGATTTGAATCATAAAGATAAATATCCTGTGTGCCTGTGCCAATATCTACTGTGAGAATTTTCATGGTTACCTCAACATTATTGATAAATTCCGAGATCGCTTCGCCGAAAAACAGTTCTGCAATTGATACTATAAAAAAGATGCGCCTTGCGGCGCATCTTTTACTTGTTCTACTGGGCGTCATCCACTACATATTCTTCGTCGATCTCGCCGTCACCGTTGAGGTCAACGCCAAAATACAGACCATCCGGGTTTGCATCGCTCCACTCAGCGTAGTTGATGTAAACCAGTGCGTCTTCAGCCAATGCAATATCTTCTGCGTAGAATTCTTCTTCAAGGTCATCGGTGATGCGTGTGAGGTAGAAATTGAAGAAGCCTTCACCATTGAGCTTTTCAGTATTAATCAGCAAGTCACCGGCTGCGCTATCAAGCCAGGCAGTGATGATGCCACCGCCAACCATATCCACCCCGTATACTTCGAAATAATAATCTGCATCAGGATTCTCAATACCAAAGATAATGCTGGGCGATTCATCGGAAGTGGTTTCGTAGGCGATCATCTCATCTGCCGGGTAGAAGTAGGCAGTATCGACCTGTCCGGGCGAGAGATAAATATATTCC
>Ga0172367_10003835_pt1 | contig 19140 bp, 16 predicted proteins | sample Lak10m_FD_114542 | JGI IMG/M metagenome (GOLD analysis project Ga0172367, IMG submission 114542) | Freshwater microbial communities from Kabuno Bay, South-Kivu, Congo - kab_022012_10m | ecosystem: Environmental > Aquatic > Freshwater > Lake | place: Democratic Republic of the Congo: South-Kivu...
AATTAGTTACCCATTAAATATAACTTATTAAAATATAATTTTTAATTAGTTATCCATTAAATATAATTTTTAATTAGTTACCCATTAAATATAACTTATTAAAATATAATTTTTAATTAGTTACCCATTAAATATAACTTTTAATTATTTTTTTATTAAAATATAATTTTTAATTAGTTACTTATTAAATATAACTTTTAATTATTTTTTTATTAAAATATAATTTTTAATTAGTTACTCATTAAATATAACTTATTAAAATATAATTTTTAATTAGTTACCCATTAAATATAACTTTTATTTTTTTATTTTTTATTAAAATATAACTTATTAAAATATAATTTTTAATTAGTTACTCATTAAATATAACTTATTAAAATATAATTTTTAATTAGTTTCCCATTAAATATAACTTATTAAAATATAATTTTTAATTAGTTACTCATTAAATATAACTTATTAAAATATAATTTTTAATTAGTTACCCATTAAATATAACTTATTAAAATATAATTTTTAATTAGTTACCCATTAAATATAACTTATTAAAATATAATTTTTAATTAGTTACTCATTAAATATAACTTATTAAAATATAATTTTTAATTAGTTATCCATTAAATATAACTTTTATTTTTTTATTTTTTATTAAAATATAATTTTTAATTAGTTACTCATTAAATATAATTTATTAAAATATAATTTTTAATTAGTTACCCATTAAATATAACTTTTATTTTTTTATTTTTTATTAAAATATAACTTATTAAAATATAATTTTTAATTAGTTACCCATTAAATATAACTTTTATTTTTTATTAAAATATAACTTATTAAAATATAATTTTTAATTAGTTACCCATTAAATATAACTTTTATATGGTGTGGTAGATAATAATTTAAATACTTAATTATATTAAAATAATAATAAATGAATATAGAAACATTTTATAATACAATAGCGGATGAATTTGATAAAACACGTGTGAGGTTATGGCCCTGTGTAACAAAATATTTAGATAAATTTAAAGAAAATTCAAATATATTAGATATAGGTTGTGGGAATGGTAAATATATGGTATATAGAAAAGATATTAATATAATTGGTTTAGACATATCATTAGAATTAGTAAAAATATGTAAAAATAAAAATTTAAATGTAATACATGGAAATATGATAGAACTACCATTTAATAATAATAGTTTTGATGGTTTATTAGTTGTAGCATCATATCATCATTTAGATAATGAAAATGACAGAAAAAAAAGTATAAATGAAATGTATAGAGTATTAAAATTAAATGGTTTATGTTTTATAGAAGTATGGGCGAAAGAACAATTAGATAATGTTAATAAAAATACAAATTTTACGAATAATAATAATTTAGTAAAATGGAAATCAATAAAAACAGGGGATATATATTATAGATATTATAATATATATTCAAAAGATGAATTAATAAATGAAATAATAGAATTTAAACCGGAATTTAAAGTAATAGATCATGGATATGAAAAAGGAAATTATTATGTAATATTACAGAAATAAGTTTATTATCCTAATTGTTTATCAAATGTTTTATATATAAAATCAAAATATTCCATATTAGGTCTAATATATTTATTAAATAAAAATGCAACAAAATTGGTTAATGTTATATAATTTTCATTAGCATAATGTTTCATATATATATTATAAAAATTTATTATTAATATAAATACTATTAATACTACAAATATAATTTTTCCTTGTTCTTCACCTAATTTTTCAAAAATAAATTTATAGTTTAATAATAATTTAATTAATATAATTTTTGTTAAAGCGATCCATACAGAAGGAGGTAAAAATCCTAATATAGCTATTACATTACTTAATAATAATATTAATACTTCAGAAAAACTAATAATTGTTAATAATAATAATACATTAGATATTACATTAACACCAGAATATAAATAATAATCTATATCTGTTTTTTCTTTATTAATTACATACATATCAATTATTAAATAAACGAATATTATGGTAACACTAAATGAAATTATATTATAAATATAATTTATAATTCTAACATAATTATCAATTTCTTTATATTTTTCTTTTAATTCAAATAATATTTTTATTAATTTTATATATTTTAAATCACTATAAAAATCATTTAAAAAAAGTAAGTCATTATCATTTAATTTATCAAGTGCAGTATTACTATCAACTTTATTATCAATTTTATTAATAATAAACATTAATTTATTACCAACTAATTTATCAGTAATAATTTTTTTTAATATACTAATATTAGTTGTTTTAAAAAAAGTTATACTTTCAATAAATAATTCATTTGATTTTAAGTTTATTAAAATTTCTTCTTTTAATTTACTATTCATATAATATTAACTATATAATTTTTTTTTATTTATAAATATATATTTTATTTATATATAAAAATATATAATATAATATTATTTAATTATATATGGATAAAAAAAATTTTGATTTAATCCCTGAACGAATTAATAGAATAGAAGAATTAATGGAAGGGAAATATATAGAACCAATAGTTAATTTTAAGAATTGTTGTGAATTAAATAATTTAACTTATTCTGAAGATATTAGAGAATTATTACCAAAAAAATATATTGATTTTCAAAAAGCTATAACTGATTTAGGAGGTAAATTATTATATATTAAAAGTGGTTCTACAGGACATACCTTTAAAAGTATAAATAATAATAATAGTTATTCTTATGCTGTAAAAATAGTAGCATATCCAAAGAAAGAAAATTATGGTGATATGTATAATATTAAACGTCCTGAAAACACAGAATTATTAATGATAAAATTATTATCTTATTTTGTGATAAATAAACAAACACCACACATAGTATTACCAATAACAACATTTAATACAAGTATTAAGCCATTTTTAAATTTAACGAAAAATAATATTATAAATAATAAAAAATTTGAAGTATTTGTAGAAAAATATGAAAAAGGAGAATATTATCAAAATGTATCAGTATTAATAAGTGAATGGGCGAATGGTGGTGATTTATTAGATTATTTAAGAAAAAAATATAAACAATTAAAAATAAAACAATGGAAAGTTATATTTTTTCAAATAATATCAGTTCTTGCGATTATTCAAGAAAAATACCCAGGATTTAGACATAATGATATGAAAGCTAATAATATATTATTACATAATATAGATATAGCATCAGATAATAAAAAATATTTATATAAAATTAACAATCAAACTTATATAATACCAAATATTGGAATACAAATAAAGTTATGGGATTTTGATTTTGCATGTATACCTAATATTATTGATAATGCTAAAGTTAATGCTGAATGGACTAATAATATTAATATAAAACCAGAACAAAATAAATATTATGATTTACATTATTTTTTTAATACATTAACAAAAAAAGGTTTTTTATCAGATTTTTGGATAGAACCTGATGTACCAGATAAAGTTAAAGAATTTATAAAACGTATTGTTCCAGATAAATTTCAACATGGAAGCTGTGTTACTGATAGAGGTAGATTATTAGAAAATATAGAATATTTAACACCAGATGAAATATTAAAAACTGATACATTTTTTAAATCATTTAGAAAGTAATAATAATATTTATTCACTAGATAATTCATTTAATGAATTATTAGATAATTCAATATTACTAGGTATTAAACTATTATCAGTATCATTATTATCATTATTATCATTATCATTATTATCAGATTTAATAAAAATATCATTTAATTTATTATTAATTTTATTATTTGGGTATTCATGAATTAGTATTTTAATTTTATTAAATAGGAAATAGTTATTATTATTATCATATGAACATTTAATTAATAATATATATTTACCTAATTTTTTATTATTATATATTATATCTGTTTTAATACGGAATGGTTCAAATTTGGATCCTTCATTATATAAATTATAATATATAGAATCAATTATTTGTATATTTGTAAATTTATAATTACTACAATTAAATGTTGTTGATAAAAATTTCCATAATTTATTTATTATATCTGAATTTGCTTCAACATTTTTTTTTTTTAATGTTATAAATTTAATATTATTTTTATTTGTTAAATTAGTTATATATAATTGTAAATTATTTTCACTAGTATGTTTTATAATTGTATTTGATTTTTTATTTATTATATTATATGATGATAATATTTGTTTTATTTTTAGTAATATATTTTCATTTGATAAAGAATTTATTATTAATAATATAATAATTAATATGATTATTTTATTTATATTCATATTTTAATTAACTTAGATATTATTTTTATATAAAAACAATTAAACGTAATTTTTTATATAAAAATAATGAGTAATATAATTTTTAATGAATTAAATAATAATATTAATAATAATAGTGAAATTAATATTAAAATTCCATGGATTGAAAAATATAGGCCTAAAAATTCTAATGATATATTATTAGATTCATTTATCAAAACTAAAATTGAAAAAATTTTAGAAACTAAAATGATTCCTAATATGATTATTACAGGTGAACAGGGTACAGGTAAAACTTCTACTATATTATTTCTTGCTAAAGAAATTTATAAAGATAAATATAATGATTATGTTTTAGAACTTAATGCATCAGATGATAGAGGATTATCTATTATTAATAATACTATTTATCCATTTTGTAAAAAAAAAATTAGTAATGATTTTATTAATTATAAATTAGTTATATTAGATGAAGCAGATAGTATTACATCAAAAGCACAAAATTTATTATCAAATTTAATATCAAAATTTAAACATAATACAAGAATAGTATTTATATGTAATGATTGTAATAAAATAATAGAATCAATACAATCAAGATGTATTATAATAAAATATCCAAAAATAAATAATAATAATTTATTTACAAAAATAGAGTATATTTGTAAAAATGAAAATATATTATATACTTCAGAAAGTATAAATACATTAATATCTGTATCAGATTTTGATATTAGACAAATTATTAATAATTTAGAATGTATATATTATTCATTTAATGAATTAACAAATGATAATATTTATAAATTTATTGATAAACCAAAACCATATTATATTTCATTAATATTAAAATATTGTATAGAAAAAAATTATAGTGAAACTATAAATATTATAAAATATCTTTATAATAAAGGATATATACCAAATGATATTTTTTTAATATTTATGAAATATCTTTTTGAAAATAATATATCAGACATATCTGAAGAACAAAAATTAAAAATTTATGAAATATTTAGTTTGTGTTATATACGTATTAATGATGGTATGGATACTTTATTACAATTATGTGGTTGTATATCTAAAATATATATTTATTTACTTAATTAATATATATAACTTATTTTTTTTTGATTCGCCATTATTATAATCTATATTTTTATCATTCCAATTTAAATTTATTAAATTATAAATCTCTAAAAAATCAGTTTTTGTATATATATTATTTTCTAATAATTTTATAAATAAATTATATATTTCTTTTGATTTTATACTATTATATATATAATAATTTTCTATTAATATTTCTAAAAAATTTATTTTATTATTTTTTATATAATTATATATATCATCTAATGATTTTGTTGTTAAATAATCATTTATTATTAAATTATATTCTTCTATTTTCTCTTCATCTATTTCTTCTTCTATTTTTTCATTATCAATTAATGAATATAATAATATTTTCTCACGATTTGAAATTATATTATTATTTATTATATTTATTATATTTATATTTGTTAAATTATTTAATTTTATCCAATAATAAATATCATAATAATAATATCTTTGATTTATTATTATTTTATTACATTCTTCTAATAATTCATTATTTAAATATCCATTTTTAAATAAGTAATTTAATATTATTAAATTATTTATTCTTTTTTCTTCTGTTTTAAAATCTTCTAAAAATTTATATTTATTATCTATTTTATATTCTTCATAATCCATTAAAAATTTATTTTGAATTATACTTATAAAATAATTATAACTATAATTATATAATTTATTATATATATATACTATATATATGTAAAAATTAAAATAATTTTTTAAAAATTTTATGTCTAATATCATTTTTATATAAAATGTTTCTTGAATTTCATTAAATTCTTCTTCAGTTATATTATTTATATTTTTTAAAAATTCTTCAATTAAATTATTTATATTTAATTCTGATAATTTATTTAATATTAAATTTGTTTTATTTACTAATAATTTTTTATTTGTTTGAATTTTATGATTTTTTAATATTGATGAATTCACTTTTTTCTCTGTTTTTTTATTATTAAATAATGTATTTAATATATTTATAACTTCTTCATCTAATTTCTCATTTATATTTTTATATGATAAAAAATAATTTATATCTATTGATGTCATTATTAATCTTATTATTTACATTTTTAAATAATTTAAAAATCTGTTAATAAATCAAAACTTTGTTGTCTTGTATTATTTAATACACTTGCTTTTTGATATTCTGTTGGTCTTAATTCAAAAAAATTCGCTTTTCCTTCTATTGATATACTTTCCATGAAATCAAATGGATTATTTACATTCCATATTTTATTATATCCTAAACTTTTTATTAATCTATCTGCCACAAATTTTATATATTGTGTCATTAAATCTGAATTCATACCTAATAATGCGCATGGTAAACTATCACATATAAATTTTGTTTCTATTTCTACTGCATCTATAAATATATTATGTACTTCACTTTCTATTAATTTATTATTTAACATTGTATATAATAATACTGCAAATTCTGTATGTAATCCTTCATCTCTTGATATTAATTCATTTGATGCACATAATCCTGGCATTACATTTTTCTTTTTTAACCAATAAATTGAACAAAAACTACCTGAAAAAAATACCCCTTCTACTATCGCAAATGCTATTAAACGATATGAAAAAGGTTTTTCTGATTCTATCCATTTTAAAGCCCATGCTGCTTTCTCCGCTATACATGGAAATTCTATTATCGCATTTAATAATCTCGTTTTCTCTTCTGAATCTTTTATTATTGTATCTATTAATAATGAATACATTTGTGAATGTATATCTTCCATCATTACTTGATAATTATATGTTGTTATTGCTTCTCTTATCTTAATATCTTTTAAAAATCTTTCTGATAAATTAATATTAACAATTGTATCAGATGCCGCAAAAAAAGCTAATACCATTTTAATAAAATGTTGTTCATTATTATTTAATTTAGTGGTAAAATGTTCATAATCTTTAGAACAATCAATCTCATTAGGTGTCCAAAATGCTGCTAATTGTATATTATACATATTCCAAATTGATTCATTTTTAATAGGATACATTGTTAATCTATTATTTTCAGGATTTAATAAATATTCATCTAATTCATTATTAGTTTTATTATCTATATTAATATTATTTTTTAATTTATTATTAATATATTCTGACATTTATATATAATATAATATATATTATTTAAATAATATTTTTTAAAATCAATTTTTTTTATATTAATTATTATCTTAATATATTATATAATGTATTATTATAATAAACCTAAACTAATTGAACCTAAAATATTAAAATATTTAATTAATAAAAATCAAAATAATAATAATATTAATATTTCTAATAATAATAATAATAATAATAATTACTATAATTTTTGTTATTCTCTTTGTTCTAAATTATATATTTTATTATCATTTATCTGTAAACATTTATATATATTATTTGAAGCTAATTATTTTTTCCTTTTAATTGTTTTTGTTTGTTTGATTTTATTATATATTAGATATTCTGATGTTAATAAAAAACGCAAAAAAAATATTAAATAATTTTTTATTTAAAGAAATTATATATTTATTATTTTAATGGAAAATAATAAATATATTGAATATTTTGATAAATTTTTACATCAATTAGTAATATTTTTTTCTAATAATAATGATCTTATACAAGAAATTAATAATATTTTAAATGAAAATAATGAAAGTAAAATGTTAAGGGGTAACAAATTTATAAATAGTTTAAATGAAAATGAACATTTTAATGGTTTTATTAATTCAAAAATAAAAATATTTTCTCATAAAGAAGAAAAAACTAAATTAATTTCTGAAAGTTTATTAGGTGAAAATTTAAATATAAAAAAATTATTAAATCATCAAACAGATGATATTAAAAATATTATATGGATGTATTTACATGTTTTATATTATAATATTGAAAATATTAAAGAAGGAAAAAATGAATTTAGAATTAAAGAATTAGAAAATTTAATTAATAAAAGTAATAATGATAATAATGTTAAAAACTTTTTAAATTTAAATGTTAATAATAATACTAACTCTTTAATTAATGATATTATTTTCTCTTTTGAAGATAGTTTAAAAAATTCTAATGATTTATCTAATCCATTTAATAATATACTTAATATTAGTAAAACTATTTCTGATAAATATTCTGATGATATTGTTAATGGTAATATTGAGTTTGATAAATTATTAGGTTCTATTACAAATAAATTACCTGGTATGGAAAATATTATGAAAAATTTTACTTCTAATTTAAATCCTAATAATAATAATAATAATAATAATAATAATAATAATAATAATAATAATAATAATGAAGAAAAAATAATTATTGATGAAAATTTCTCAACAGCAATTGTTGAAGTTGGAGAAAATAATGATGATAAACAATCTAATTTTAAAATTTCTAATATTTTAAAAATAGCTGATAAATTTGGATTTATTCCTGATAATAAAAATGAAAATAATGAAGAAAATGATAATATTAATTTAAATAAATTATTTGGAAAAGATTTAGATATTGGTAAATTATCTAGTATATTACAAAAAATGTATAAAGCAAACACAACAGATGAAGCAGAAGATATTAAAACAGAAATGAATTCATTTTTAATAAATGATATAGGTATTGATTTTAATAAATTAGCTCAACAATTAAGTGATATTAAAATAGATCCCACAACTAATCAACCAAATAATCAAAATATAGAAGAATTAATAAATAATATAGTAAATAAAGAAGAAAATAAAGAAGAATCTTAATATATAATAATAATAATTAATATCTTTTTTTAAATATTTAATCATATATGTGTTTTCTAATTTATAATTACATTTATTTTTATAATATTCTCTAGATCCTATACCCGCAATTATCGCTATTTTTTTATAATTATTATTAATAGAAATTTGTTCAGCTGTTTTAATTAATAATTTACCATAACCTTTATGTTGTGCTGATAATTTAAAATTATCACCCGTACCTAATGAATGACCATAAATATGTAATTCTCTAATTAATGCAGTATTTTTTAATTCTTCAAATATATTACCACCAGAATTATTATCTAATCTTAATCTACAAAAACCAATTAATCCTTCATAACTCTCTAAATTACCTGTCCAATATATTATTTTATTAAATATTATTAAATTTATATAATATTTTATAATATAATATATATATTTTAATTTATATGATAATATTTTTTTATTTATTTCTATTGTTATAAAATATTCTTTTCCTTCTGATGCTATATATTTTCTAACAGTTAATATATTATTTTTAGATATATCATAATTATCCCCAATTTCCATACATCTAATACAATTACATTTTAAATTTAATTTATTCATTTTATTTTTAATAATTTGTCTTAAATTACTAATTCTTTCATATCCAACTAATATAGATTGTTTAGGAATATCACGTACTAATCTTTGTATTCTTATCCATGGTTGAATATTACTTTTATAATATATTAAAATTTCTATTAAACTATCTAAATTTATTTCCGCATATGGTATATATGTACCATTATTATACCAATCTAAAATATCTGATTTCACTATTATATTTGATGATTCACTTTGACATACAGCTGTTGGATATATTTTAACATCATCAAATTGTAAATCCGGATTTGTTAATGCTTCACTAAACATCCATTTATCTAATTCCGGTGTAGAATATGGTAAATCAGGCATTAAATGACATACTATTTTAAATCCTGTTTGTTTTAATAATTTTATTGCCTTTATTGTATCTTTTGTATAACAATCACGATTTATTTTTTTTAATATATTATCATCATAATGTTGTACACCTAATTGTACTCTTGTTACACCCCATTTCCTATAACTCTTTATTGATGTTGTATTTATACAATCCGGTCTTGTCTCTATTGTTAATCCTATTATTCTATATTTTGCTGTTTCATTTATTAATATTTCTTTTTCTATTGTTAATATTTCACGTGGATTATCAAATGTATTTGCAGCATAATATATTTTATTCATTACTTCTTCTCTATAATTATATTTATAAAAATCAAATGTCCCGCCAGATATAATAATCTCTAATTTATAACAATTATTATTATTATTAATTTTAATATTACCAGTTTTAATAAATCCAATAATACTACTTTTTAATTGTTCTTCTATATTAAAATTAAATAATAATGCTTTTCTCATTGCCGGTTCAGTGGATAAATATGATTTAGGTTGTGTATAATTACCATTTAAATCAGTTTCTGTAGGACAATAAGAACATTTTTTAGAACAACTAAAAACAGAAGGTTCTAAAACAATAGTAGAAATTAAAACACCTGAACGTGATATAGATGATGTTTTTATTAAATATAACTCTAATTGATTTTTAAATTTAATTGTATCATTTATAAAGTATTTATTATAAATATAATATAATTCTTTTTTTTTTGAATTAATTTTATATTTATGTCTTAGTTTTATTACTAATCTATCTATTATAATATTATTAATATTATCTAATATATTTATTTGTTTTATTAAATCTTTAAAAAATATTATAAATTTTTGTTCATTAATATTAATAGTTTTATTATTATTTAATTCTTCTATTTCCATTTTATTATTAATAATATTATAAATATTATTTTAATTATATTAATTTCAATTTTTATTATATAATATATAATATATACTAATGGCACAACAACCCAAAGGTACAGAAGTTCAAAATATTATAAGCAAAATACAAAATGACACAAATATATGTAATAGACAAACTATAAAACAGAAATGTAATAAAAATAATTATGGTGAAACTGTATGTAATAATTTAGAGAAAACATGTGTAAATACAGACAAGAGAGAGGGAAAATGTAATATTAATAGTTCAAACGATGATGCTAGTTGTTTAACATGTAATGAAGTTATAAAAAAACATTGTCCACCAAGGAACAAAAAAAATGAATGTAAAGATACTAAATTATTAAGGGATATATGTTCTAGTAATGTAGAATCATTTACAAATATAAATAATAGTAGTAATATATTATTATATATAATATTTATTTTTTTAATATATAAAATAATATATAAAAATTAATTAAATTTAATAATATATATATTAATTCTTTAGAAATTATTAATAAAATAAATATTTTTTATAATGATAAAAATTACAAAAAATGTTTAAAATTATATCAAATCATTTTTTTAAATGATAAATATAAAAATAATTTGAATATTTATATTAATATGTCAATATGTTATTTAAAATTAAAATATTATAATGATGCTAAAGAAAATATATTATTATTTATTAATAATAATAATGATAAAAATAATGATCAAGCATGGGGTATATTAGGTGCATCATTATATGGATTAAATAAAAAAAAAGAATCATTATGTGCTTATAATAAAGCATATGAATTAAAAAAAAAAAAGATTTATAATATTATGATAAATAAAATTAATACAGAATTAAATAATGAAAGTAGTGAAAATATGTATAATGTTTTTTCTAAAAATCCGAAAATGAATAAATTATTTGAATCAATAATGACAGATAATAATGTATTAAATAATGTATCATTTCAAAATAAGTTAATGTCTTTACAATCAAATCCATTAGAAGCATTAAAAGATCCGGAAATAATGAATGTTATGAATAATATGATAAAAAAAGTATTTTAAATTTCATTAACTTCTTCTAATTCGTCATCTTTATTATCATTAATATCAATAATAGGTTTAACTACAAATAATTTTAAAATATTAATTTTTTTAGTATCATTAATAAATCCACGTTGTTTATCAATATTTTGTTTTTTTTCATATTTATATTTAATAGGAGGAAAACCACCATTTATTAAAGTCATTATTATAATATAGAAAATTTAATTAAATCCAACACAAATATTATTACTAACAATTTTATTAATATTAATAATTTTATTATTATTAATATTATTTAAATTATTTAAATTATTATTTTTTTTATTAATATAAAAATGATTAATATTACAACAAATACCTTTATTTAAACATTTAAATTTAATATATTCATTATCATTTAAGTTATCAATATAATTTATATATAAAAGTCTTTGTAATAATATTTTTTTATTATTAAAATAAAAATGTATATAATTATTTTTATTAGTAGTAGTTATAAAGCCTTGCCAAATACAACAATCATTATTATTAAATATGGAACTATTTAAATTTTCACTAATTTTTTTAATATCATTATATAATAATTTTTTATTATAGTCAATATTTTCACGTTGATTTTTTACTAAATCATATAATATTAAATTATTCATTATATATAATAAATAGAATATATTTTTTTTGGGATTTTCATTATATTTATTGTATTATCAAAATCAAATTTTATATGTATTATTTTATTTATTTTATCTTTTGATAAAAATTTAGTTTTTATTTCATCATTTATTTTTAAAAGTCCTTGTGAAAATATATATTTTACATTTAAATAATTATCATATACTATTATTGGTATATTTATTATATGACTTAATACATATAATTCTATTATTCCTGATGTATTAAATAAATTTTTCCTAAATTTATGTAATAATGATTCAAAATAATTATCATTCTTTTTAAAATGTTTATTTAAAAATTTATATATTTTTTTATTTGCATTTGTTTTTATTAAATTATTTGATATGAAATCTATAATATTTGCTTTAAATATATATGTTATATTTGTTTGTAAATCACTAATATATTTTAAATTTCTTGATTCTTTATCATATAATGGATTATTTATCCAATAATAACAATTAACATATGCACGTATTATACTATCTTTATTTGATATTATTTCTTGAATATATAAATTACCTTGTTCAATTAATTCAGGATATATTTCATCAATAATAATACTTTTTTTTTTACTTAAGAATCTTTTACCGATAATGGGTATTTTATCTTTTCCAAATAATTCAGAAATTAATTTATTAATATTAAAATTTGATGTTTTAATAATTTTTTGATTTTCTTTTAATGTATATTGAGTATAATTAACAATATCAGAAACAAAATAATCAAATTCTTGTATAATTTCTTTAAATTTAACATCATCTAATATCATTTCTTCAATTATTTTATTTATAAAATCAATAATATAATCTTTAAATATTTGAAATTTACAATTATTATTATTCCATATACAATGTGGATTTAAATCGCATTTAGATTTATTTATATTTACTTTACAATAATCTCTTATATTATTAATAATATAATTTTTTAAATCTGGTATTTCATTTGTTATAAAACCTATTTTTTTTTTATTATCTAATTTATTTTCATTTTTTATTAATAATTTATATTCTTCTGCTAATTTTGAATCTATTATATCCAATAATATTAATCTTAATTCTATTTTTTTAATATTAATATTTAATTCTTTATTTCTTACTATTTTAATTATTTTATTTTTAATATTTTCATTTTCACTTAAATATAAACTTAATTCTAATCTATATAAATTATAACTTTCATTATAATAATTTTGTATATTTATTTCTTTTAATTTATCATCATATTCTTTATTAATATTATAATTTATTATTTCTAAATTAATTGCTTCTTCTAATGGTTGAAATACAATACCTAATGCTAATGATTTAATTTCATTTTCATTAATAAATTCGTTTTTTATTAATATAATTAAATTATTTTCTAATAATATTGATATAATATTAATTTTATTTCCTTCTTTTTGGTCATAATATATTGTTTTGGGTTTATAATTTAATTTTAATATATTTTCAATTTCATCTAATAATCTAATTGTTGTTTTATAATCTAAAATATTTTTAATATTATTAGTAGATTCAATTGAATAATTATAATTAATACCTGATGGTCTAGTTGGTAATAATAATTTATTATTTAATTCAATATATTTACATTTATTTCTTTCATTTATATATTGTTTAATTATTTTATATGATGTATTAGTTAATTTATATATAATATTTTTAGCTATTAAATCTAAACTTATATTTATTTTATTAATAATTTGATTTTGACAACTATTATTATGATATTTTATTAATTCATTAATTATATTTTTAAAATTAGTATTATTTATTGAATAATGTTTTTCTAATATTATTTTTTTATCTTTACTTGATTTTTTTACTTTATATATTGGAAAATAATATTTATCATCTTTTATTAATATTATTATATCATAATCATTATTTAATTGATAATAATTCTCAATATTTAAACAATCTAAATAATATTTATTTTTAATTTGTTCTTTTTCTAATATATTTTGTTTTATATATGTTTCTTTATTTATAATAAAAAAATTAATACCTTTAGTAGTTATTACATTTGGTAAAGCTATTAATTCCCCTATTATATCATATTCTAAATAATTTGTATTTTTAATATAATTAATATATTCATTTTTTGATTTAAATGATGTAGCAATATCACCATTATTTAAATATGTATAATAATTATTAGTTTTATCATTTTCTAAAAATTGTATTATTTTTTCTATTATTGTTTCTATTGATAGTTCATATATATGTGCTATTACAGATAAAAAATAATAATAATTATGTTTAATAGTATATTTAAAAAAATATCCTGAATTAGATTCATATAAATAATGATTTTTAATTTTATTATCATTATTCCATAATTTATTAAAAAATATATCTAAATATTTTGGTAAATATATAAATCTTCCATCTTGTACTTTATTTGTTTCTTGTAATATATATAATTTTTCTCCTAATATATTTGATAATTGTGGTTCATTTATATTATTTATATTTTTATTTCCTATACATTTTAAATAATAATTTTTTTTATCTTTATTTACTGATTCTTGTTGATCTTTTTTAAAACAACATGGCATACATAAATCATTTGGATTATTTCCACGTGCTAAAAATCCTATATACATATATTCATTATTTTCTGTTGGATCACATGTATAATAATTATATGTATTCTCTTTTGGTAATTTTACTGCTTTTAATATTGTCTTATATATTTTCCCTTTAACTTTTATTTCTACTAATTTTTCATAAAATCCTGTTTTATTATTTAATTTATAACCATTTTTTATTAATGTATCTATTTGATTATCTGTTAATATAATTGGTTGACGTTTTTTATTTCCCGAATTTTGACATGATCGTGACCATTGATTTTGTCCTTTTTCTGGTCTAAATGCTAAACGTTCTTTATCTAATGCTGTTAATGATTTAATACTTTTAGTATTTTCTTCATATTCAACAATATCAATAACTTTATTTCTTCTTTTAGCAATATTTGTTAATTTTAATAATATATCTTTTAATTTTTGATATGATGATTTTTTATATAAATATGTTTCTATATATAAATATATTAATACTTTAATAAAACTTATTATTTCTTCTAATTGTTCTTTATCTTTAGCACCTGTTATTCTCACTTTATATTTTTCTTTTTCTCTTCCTTGTATATCTATTCCTATCCCTGGTGGTTTAGATTTAGGTAATTTATCTAATTTTTTTGTTTTTTTACTTGTTCTACTAATAATTTTATTATATTTTTCTTTAACAAATTCTAATTCTTGTAATACAATATTATTAGTAATATTAAATTGTTTCGCTATTTCATCAACTAATTCTTTTTCACTAATATCATAATTTCTAAAAAAATATAAAATACGTAAATGTATTTTATTTCTATTATCATATTTATTAATACGTTTATATCTTAAATAAGTACCATATTTAGAAGTAATATTATCATCTCCTTTTTTTGATAATCTTTTTCTAGGTTCTATTACTAATGATATATATGGAAAAAAATATCTACTAAATTCTGATAAATCATTATGATTTATTTTAAATTTTTCTGGTATTGTAAACTTAAATATTGTATTCATAAATACAAATATAAATTTATCATCTGTTGGTTCTATTATTTTTATCTTTTTATTTTCATTATTTATTTTATTTATTAAATCTTTTATATATTTAAATGTTTGTTTTATATTTTCTACTGTTGCTTGATCTTCTTCTTTCCATGTTATTTTATATTCAATTCTTCCTGATTCAAATAAATTTATTGATAAAAATTTATCATCAATATTATTTTGATCTAATTTTAATTTAAATGATATACCATATGGTGTATTTTCAAACCATTTTATATAATATTCTTGATTTATTATTTTCTCTTGTTCTGTATAAAATTTATATATAACTTGTCCTTCTGATGTTTGATATTGAATAAATGGATATTTTTCATTTACATTAAAATTATCAAATATCCTATATAAATTAAATTTATTTGGATTATTTATATAACCTGTTATATTATCTTTATTTTGAATATTTAAATTTATTATTGATAATATTATATAATTATTTGAAAATAAATTATTATATTTTTCTAATTTTAATTTCGTTTCTTCTACTGTTAATTCTATTTCATTTTCTAATTTAATATCATTTTTTATTATCCCATGTTGAATCTCTATATATTCTAATTCTTTTATGTTTTTATTATTTAATAAATCTATTATTTTATCTAATCTCTCGTTTGATATCATTGGAAAATATATATTTATATATACATCATACAAATTCTGTTTATTTTCTAATGTAGGATTATAATTTAATCCTAATTCATTATATATATCTATCATAAATATTTCATTCATTGTTATAAAATCATTATAATATCTTATTATATTTGTTTCATCATTTTCTCGTTTTATTTTATATCCAAAACTATTTTTTAAATATGATAAATTAAATTGTAATTTCTCGTATATTTTTAAATTATCATTCGGTTTTATATCTATCTTTAATAATTCTGTACGTTTTATCCATTTATGTCCTATCATCACATAATCATATTTATCATTATATATGTATTCTGACCAAAAATATTGAGTTTCTGGTAATAAATACATATTCTCCCCATATTTATTATTAAATGGTATACTTATTGATATCTTATTTTTCATTGTTTTTATTGTATCATCTTTATATATATATTGATTATATATATAATATTTATTATATACTGTTTCTATATTTGTATCATATAATATATTATCATAACTATTATCATATTTATTCACATTTTCATTTAACTTTTTATCCCATTTCTTATCATTTACTGCTTCACTTATTAATTTAGCTGTTTCTAATATTGTTTTATTATTTTCTGTTGTAGCATATAATTTTTCTAATTCATTAATATTTATATCTTCTTCTATTTTTTCTTCTAATATTTCTTCATCTATTATTTCTTCTTCATTATCATCATCATTTTCATTATTACCACCTAATTGTTCAATTTTATCATTACTATAAGTTCTAAAATCTAATTCTTTTTTTTTAGTATAAATATTTTTAATTTTATTACTAGTTAATAAAAAATTATAATAAGTGCTCGCATATGAATAAGGAATTTTTTTTTTATTAATATTTTTAATATGTTTATTATACCATTCTTCGCCATATTTATTTAATAAATTATCTTTTTTTAATTTAGTTGTATCTATTATATTTATTTGATTATTAATATGATAACTAATAAAAAAATATTGATACCAATATAATCCATAATATTTTTCTATTTCATTATAATCTTTTTTTGTTATTGTATTAAAGGTTGTATATAAATCTTTATTTTTTATAAATTCTAATATTTCTATTATATTTTCTGGCACTATTGAACCTACATATATATATATCATATACTGCACTTTTCTATTTATATTTTTAAATTTATGAATTATTTTTAGTGGATCTTTCATATATATATTGTTTTATAAATTATTTTTAAATTATATTAGAATTTATTGTCATTCCACAATATTCTAATGGCTGTTCGTTATAATTCTCATAATTATATATATTTATTTTTATTGCTTCTTCTAATAACTTTTTAAATATTTTTTTAAATAATATTCCATGACCTATTTCAGGGCATGCCATATGTGCTAACTCATGTATTACTACATACATTAATATATTAATATTATGTAATTCTTTAGTTTTTTTACTTGTTAAACATATTGATAATTCTTCTCCTTTATTAACACTATATGATGTAAATTCAGAATACGGATCAGTTTCATATATTGTTGTCCGTATTGGTGTTAAATTTTTTTTTAATAAATTTATATAATCTTTATATTCTGGAAAATTTTCAATATTATCTATCATATGTTGTCTTAATATATACATATTATCTATTATTTTTTTTAATAATTTTTCTTTATTTATCTCATTTTCTTCATTATATAAAACAATTTTACTTCCAGTTTTATTATCAAATATAATCTTATTTTTACCATTTACTATAAAATATATATATATTACAATTAATATTAATATTAATAATATTATTTTATTCATTTATATAATTATAGAAATTATAAAAAAAAAAATATAAAGTTTTTTTTCTATTATTATTATATATGGGAAATAATAGTGCTAAACTTAATAATAATAATAATAATAATAATATTCATAATAATATAAATAATAATATTGATATTGATAATATTAATTCTAGTATTGATAATAACACAATTAATTGGAAAGATATTAATACTAATGATATTTCTTCTTCTTTCTCCACTAAATATAAATTACCTAGTCAAGCTAAAGAATTAATTACTAATCTAAATGTACCTAAATATTCTGAAACTGAAAGTGATATTAAAAACTTAGTTTATTTTAATAATAATAATA
>Ga0172367_10003839_pt1 | contig 19121 bp, 18 predicted proteins | sample Lak10m_FD_114542 | JGI IMG/M metagenome (GOLD analysis project Ga0172367, IMG submission 114542) | Freshwater microbial communities from Kabuno Bay, South-Kivu, Congo - kab_022012_10m | ecosystem: Environmental > Aquatic > Freshwater > Lake | place: Democratic Republic of the Congo: South-Kivu...
ATGTGTATCTAATTATTTGTTATTCAACGTTTTTGCAAAAAGTTTCTACCCCAATCCGGTTTTTGGGGAGGGCAAAGGTACTAATTCTTTGAAATAAACAGCATTTCGTTGAAATATTTTTTCTTAGGTCTTTGGAGGGGGTGGCGACCGACCTAAAATGCTGTCTTAGGGGGATGGATCGCGAATATCGTTACTTTTACGATTATGGGTGCCAAAATAACCGCCATATCCTACTATTTGCCTGAAAAAGTCATTACAAATGCTGATTTTTTTGCAAAATTCCCGGATTATGAGACTGAAGCCTTGGAAAAACTCGGAATCACGGAGCGCCGACGAGTTGGACTCGGGCAAACGGCATCTGACATGGCTGAAGCGGCCGCGAGGAAATTGCTCGAGGAATATAGCATTGATCCTCAGTCCATTGACTTTTTATTATTGGGAATTCATGAGCCAGACTATTATACGCCACCGACCTCCTGTGTTTTACATGGCAAGCTTGGGCTGGCGAAAAAATGCGGAACGCTTGAATTTAATCATGGGTGCAGTGCATATGTATATGGACTGGCAACGGCGCAGGGACTGATGAGCAGTTTAGGAGTAAAACGGGTTTTGTTCCTGTCGACCTCTGTATTATCGAATACGTTTCATCCCGAAGATCGAAGCTCCAATTATGTTTTCGGTGACGCGGCGTCTGCAACATTACTGGAATATACTGAAGAGGAGTTTATTGGTCCTTACACATTCGGAACAGATGGGTCAGGCTTTAAAAAGATAATAATTGAGGACGGGTTTGCCCGTAACCAAATTACAGAAGCATCACAGAAGGAAGAAAAAGATCAATACGGGAATATTACAACCCGCAAGAACTTCCGAATGGATGGAGTTGGCGTTTTTCTTTTCAGTATGCGAACCGTGCCCCCTATGATATCTGAACTTTTAGAAAAATCGAATCTAACAGTTGAGCAGGTTGATCATTTTGTTTTTCATCAACCCAATCGTTTCCTCAATGAGAATATCAGAAAAAAGATCGGAATACCTGAAAATAAATTCAGGCATGACCTTGAAAAAACCGGCAATACCGTTCAATCTACAATTCCGATAGCATTAAAACACATGATAAAGGAAAACCTGATCAAGCCTGGCGACAAGGTAGTTCTGGCGGGCTTCGGAGTAGGTTTAACATGGATCAGCACAGTAGTAAGGTTCTAGTATTAATTTATATTTGCAATCATGAGTTCAACGGATTCAATCAGCGTCTTTATTTCAAAATTGGAGAACGAGCTTGATATGCTCGAACCTGGATCATTGAAGCCGGAAGTTAAATACCGCGATATTCCTGATTGGAGTTCAATGTATGCGCTCATTATTGTAGCGTTCTGTGAAACTGAATATAATGTAGCAGTTACAGGAGAGGATTTACGCAAATGTGAGACTGTTACCGATCTGCATTCACTCGTACAATCCCGGGTTGGGAAAGCCTAAACAACTAACATTCATATGAGTTTGTTCCGCGTTAAAGGTTCTGAAATTAAAGGCGTCGCAGCTGCAGTACCAGGAACAGAAATTCATAATCGCGATTATGAATATATTTCACCGGCAGATCGCGAATTGCTCATCAAAACTACAGGGATAGAACAACGGCACATTGCATTAAACGGTGAAACTACAGGTGATTTATGTTTTGCAGCTGCCAACCGGCTCATTGATGCGTTGAATTGGGAGCGATCTGAAATTGATCTTGTAATATTTGTGAGTCAATCTCCTGATCATTTTCTCCCGGCAACTTCTATTATTCTGCAGAACCGTTTAGGCCTTCCAAAGACAACAGCCGCCTTTGATATTATGCTGGGATGCAGCGGATATGTATACGGTCTGTCTGCAGCGGCGGCTATGATGTCAACCGGAGGATTCAGGCGAGGATTATTGCTAGTGGGTGATGTATCCTCAGCGGGAGTGAATATCAAAGATAAGAGTACATATCCCCTATTCGGAGATTGCGGTACAGCAACTGCTTTAGAATATAATCGTGATTATGAAATGTTCTTTAATCTTCAAAGTGATGGCGGAGGAAAAGATTCCATTATTATGCCACATGGAGGATTACGACACCCGATTACAGCAGATTCACTCATTGAAAAGGAGTATGAACCCGGTGTTATCCGACACCAGCGAAATCTGTGGCTGAACGGAATGGATGTATTTAATTTCTCTGTACGCGAGGCCCCTCAGAATGCAACAGCTTTATTGGATTACTGCGAACTTTCGGTAGCCGATGTTGATCTGTTTGTAATGCATCAGGCCAATTTGCTGATGAATGAAACGATTCGTAAGAAGTTGAAAATAGACAGTTCCAAAGTTCCATACACACTGAAAAACTATGGCAATACAAGTTCCGCATCAATACCATTGACACTTGTAGAACATTTGCGTGAACCTGTGGTACCAAACAAACGAATATTGCTGTCTTCGTTTGGAGTTGGATTATCGTGGGGATCGTGTTATCTTGAAACGGGAAACTGGATTATTCCTGAAACGGTTAAAATATGAGTACGCCATTTCATCTTCAAGGTCAAGCAATACTGATTACCGGAGCTTCTTCCGGAATAGGAAGTTGCGTTGCGCAGCAAATCAGTGCGATGGGCGGCATTCCGGTCTTGACAGGTCGCGATAGCGCAAAGCTTGAAGAAACTGCGAAGCTTTGTAATGGTGATCCATTAATAATTACTGCAGATATGTGTGATGCGGAATCACGTGAAAAACTCGCAGTAGCAGTGCCGCAGTTGAACGGATTTGTGAACTGCGCAGGAACCGTTCACCCATTTCCGGTTCGATTCATTGATCAAAAGAAGCTGGATGAAACAATGAATATCAATTTCGAAGCACCATTATTATTAACCGGTTTGCTTCTGAAGAAGAAAAAAATTGAATCTGGCAGCTCGATGGTTTACATAAGTTCTGTTTCTTCTGAGCGACCACAGGCAGGCGCATCGCTTTACGGGGCTTCGAAAGCCGGAATTGAATCACTTGTTAAAGTACTTGCACAGGAGCTGGGATCACAAAAGATCAGAGTGAACAGTGTTTCACCTGCAATGGTTCGTACTCCGATGTATGATAAAGCTGAAGCGCTGGTATCCAAGGAAGAAATGGACGCGCATATTGCCGAATATATACTTGGTGTCGGATATCCGGAAGATGTTGCCAATGCGATTGTGTTTCTTTTATCACCTGCATCGCGTTGGATAACCGGGACTACTATTCGTCTGGATGGAGGATTATTATTATGATTCAATATTCCGTAGTAATTCCCGTTTATAACAGCGAGCAAACCTTGCAGGATCTATGCTCACGCGTCAGTACTTCGTTGAGTCCATTGGGTACATTTGAAATGATTCTCGTTGATGACGGGAGTGTTGATGGCAGCTGGAAGCAATTACTCGTACTCAAGCAACAGTATAAAGATTCTCTGAAGATTATCAGGCTGAGTAAGAATTTTGGTCAACACAACGCGTTAACCTGTGGTTTCGGTTTTGCGGAAGGCAACTACATCATAACGATGGATGACGACCTTCAGCATCCACCAGAAGAAATTCCAAAACTGATCCATAAAAAAACGGAAACGAATGCTGAATTGATCTATGGTATACCAAGGGACAGGCAGCATTCACGTTTCAGAATTGCAGGAAGCTATTTTGTAAAAAAATCCTCCAATTATGTTCAGGGTAATTCTGAAGGCAGCTCATTCCGACTCATGAACAAAGAACTCGTGACGCATGTGATAAATCATCAGAATCGCTCCATGATTTATATTGATGAGATAGCCTCATGGTATACTGCAAATATTGCAACAGTAGAAGTTGAACATCATGCCCGCAAGTCCGGCAAATCGGGATATTCTACAGCGAGATTGGTACGGTTATATCTTGACATTCTCGTTAATCACTCTGCAGTGCCGTTGAAGCTCATGACATGGATTGGACTTGGCGGCTCACTAATCTCATTTATGATGGGTGTGATTTTCATTATGCGCAAGTTTATACATAACGTACCGATTGGTTTCACAGCAATCATTGTAGCAGTTTTGTTTTCTGCCAGCATTTTAATGATGTGTATGGGAATTATCGGCCAGTATCTTTACAAGCTTTTCCTCCTTCAGAACCGCAAACCTCAGTTTGCGATACGCGAAATAAAATAGGTCAGATTTCTAACTGTAGAGTTGCTTTAGTACCGGCGCAAACAACTCATCAAGCACAGCGATTGTTTTCGGATTCAATTTAAGGATATGATCACCCGGCTGAACTTTTCGTTTGTGCCGGTTAACGTCCTCCTGCTCTACTTTAAAATCTGCATCGGCCATAATGGATCCCCCGGCGATTTCAAAACCGGTGGCCTGAGCAATTCTATTTTCTATGCGCCCGGGTTCTGCAACCATTTCTTCATAAGTAAAGTAGAGCACGTTCTCGCGCCCAATCAACGGAAGCAAGACAGAATACCGTTCAGCAAAAATGCGCGCCCGTGAAATCACGAACTCATCAATTGTCATCCTCAACGCGTCATTTCTTTCAATGAGGAAATCCGGATTCTGGACAGGGTGACTATGCTTACATGAAAAGTAGTATGATACAAGTACATCACGCGGGTCGCGCAAGACAAGAATAATCTTAACGTTAACACCGGTCGGGATGTTGAATGGAATTCGAATCGCATTGTGAAATACACCTTTTGCAGAAAAAACCACACGCTTTGCTTCGTCACTGGCGTTAAATGCGTCACGAGCCGCAGGATTGGTTTTAGCAAAGAAAGAACTCAGATCGGCCACAACATAACCATTGGCTTTAAACAGATCATGAAACCGGCCTGCCAGGAATGAGGAGCCGGATTTGTGCAACGTTAGAAATATCCAAGGTGTTCTATGATCATTGGTTTGAAAGTTACCCGCAAGTAATTGCTTTTCAATCCGAAAATAGAATAATCTAAGCAGCGCGGACTTTATTAGAAACTTAGCCTTTTGAATGATCAACGTCATAGCGCAAATGTTGCATTAAACGGGATATGCAAAGTACGAATTAAGTAACTTGGGGCAATGATTCTTGAAGGATACGGAATTATTCTCAGGCGTTTGACTGTCGATGACATTGAATTGGTACGGCAAAAACGTAATTCGGATGCCATCCGGAGTGTGATGATATTTCAGGACAAAATCAGTGCGGAACAACAACTCAAATGGTTTTCGGGAATTGACAACGAGTTCAATAATTACTTTCTGATCTACAACGCGAATGACGCTTGCGGCATGATCAGCGGAGCGGAGATAAATTGGGAAACGATGGAAACAGGAAACGGAGGGATTTTTATTTGGAACCATGAACTATGGAGTACGGATATTCCTGCACGCGCCACCTTTTTATTAACAGACTTTTCCTTTCTGATAGGATTTAAAAAAACAATAATCAGAATCAGAAAGGACAACGAAAAGGCTGCTCATTACAACGAGAGCTTCGGCTATCAAAAAGTGGGATCTTCCATTGACGATAAGGCGTGGATATATGAGTTAACTTCGGAGAATTACGCAAGAAAAACTGATAAGTTGCGAGCGTTATTATTACGCGACAACGGAAACCGTTTGCGTTGCACTATTACCGCAGCTGAACATCCCTCTGCAAAGAAAATTGTTTCGCTTATTGCGAACCTTATGCCGGAACAGCGAGAGAAATTTGAATTTGAAATCAAATAACATGTCCCAAGAATACGCGAAAGAACCTGCATGGTACAGTTACATGGGTCCTTACACAGGGAATCATCCAGCTTATTATAACAACGATGATTATGCCTGGGTGAAGGACACTGAAAAGCGCTTTCCGGAATTTAAAACGAACCTGGAAAATTATCTACGGAACCACGGTGAACACATGATTCCGTACTTCCTTAAAACACTTCCATCTGAATACGGTAACTGGAAAATGGCGCCCTTCTATTTCTGGGGTAAGCGTATTGATGAAAGTTGCGATGCTGCTCCTGAAGTTGAGGCATTCCTGAAAACGATTCCGGGTCTTCTAACAGCTACTGTGAGTTGGCTTGAACCTAACACTGAAATCAAACCGCACTACGGTGATTCAAATGTGATGATACGTGCACATTTGGGGTTAAAAATTCCGGCTGGACTGCCGGAGTGCGGGCTTGATGTTTGCGGCGAAAAACGTCAATGGGAAGAAGGAAAATGGATTCTGTTCTGTGATGCACAATACCATAGTGCATGGAATTTTACTAATGAAGTTCGTTACGTACTTATTGCAGACATAATACATCCGCACTTCCTGAAAGATCGCAAAGACATTTGTCTGAATGTGCATTCGCTTTTAAGGCTACAACAGATTGAAATGCGACATAGTTTCGTTCAGAAATTACCCGGTTTCATTCGTGGAATATTGCGGCATATTCTTAAAGAAGGATTCCGATTTGGAATCCTAACCCCGAAACGCGACTGATATTAATCCAGATCCGGGGGCGTGATTCTGCAAATGAGTTGTTCGTACTTCCCGCTTTCAGAATTCACAACACACTTACCACCGGGTTTTCGGCGCTTATTAAGCAACTGACGAAAATCCAACCAGAGCATTGTAGGATAGTTATAGTTAGGATTAAACAACCACATGTAATGTCGCTTTAAAAAACCTAATCCTGAACCCGGGAAATTTTCAATTCGATAATACGGCTTCAAGTCATTCACTGTTTTCACAGCCCTGGTATAGTTATACTCACATTCCGGTTTACCACCCCAATTCTTAACAAGTTCCTTACCGATATGAAACGTCAGATGTTCAGTTGCTATCAATCTGAAATGACCGGAAAAAGCGATGAGGTTATGTACCAACGCCATGTCAACATACGGTAAACCAACTGCAACGCGATTAAGAACGTAAGAAGGAAATTTGCTTCGCTGAAAAACAAAAGTGTCGAATCCCGGGTGAGGCAACCCGGATTCATGATACATCTGATCCAATTGCGAAACATTAGAATAGTGTCCTGAGATTCTTCTTCGGTTGATGCAAAACGCATCTGCACCCGCGGAAATCAGCTCTGCGCATCGCAAGTAGAAATCGGGCATTAATGCAATATCACTATTCGAATAGATAATGAAATCTGAAGATGAATTGATAATTCCGGTTTCTAGAATATCCTCCAAATAAGGTAATCTTCGTGCCCCTGCAACGACATCATTTAACGCACGATCCGGTAATAATGCATATTGAAATCCTTGAGGAATAATGTGTGTCTCATCGGGAAACACCGCAGCAATCAAACTAACGTTTACAACATTTTTCGCTTGCTGCGCGGCACGACGCATCGTTTCATAAGTAATCGGCTGTACTCTCCCCAGTTCGGAACCCTCCGGTGCCGCTACAGGATTGATGATGTGTGCGAACGATATCATGACCCAATCAAAGTAACGCAAATTATACTATGTGTGATCCGAAAAACACGCTAAATTTATACTGAGTTATGCCAAGAACATTCAAACAATACTTCAGATATTTTCTCGTGAAAGCGGGCTTATTTGATGAAGGTGCGTTTAAACTCGTTCTGAACAGAATTTACCCATCCGATATATTTCTTGCGTCATTTCCGAAGTCGGGTAATACGTGGTTGAGATTTCTTATTGCCAACGCAATAAAGCCGAACACCGAAATCAACTTCAGAAATATTGACATGATCGTGCCTGATGTATATTCTGCAAACGCGACTGCCAATTCTTTAACCGGCCAACGCTTTCTGAAAGTACATCATCCCTATTTCGAACATTATCCGAAGTGCGTCTACGTTGTTCGCGATATCCGAGATGTGATGGTGTCCTATTTTCACTACATGAAGAAGCTTGGTCAATTCAATGGAACAATTGACGAATTTGCCAAACGCTATTCAGAGCTTCATGATTTCGGCACATGGAAACAACACATTAAGAGCGCCATTCATTTTTCAAAAAAACATCCCGGACGGATTTTGATAATCAAATATGAGGACCTATTAAATGATCCTCGCAGTGCGCTGAAAAAGATTCTGGAGTTCACCAAAATAAATTTCACAGGGAACATAGATGAGGTCATTGCGAAATGCTCATTTGCTGCGTTAAAAGAAAATGAGAACGAGCACGGAAGTCAATTTATGGATATCACCCGGGAGAATTTTTTTCGCCAAGGGAAAATGAGTACATGGAAATCTGAATTACCGGAAAAATCTGTTTTCATTCTTGAACAGGAAAACTCTGAAGAGTTAAATTACTTCGGATATCCGCTTTCATCGAAGAAAAGTTAGCAATGGGTGAGCCAAAGAGATTGATCTTTCTTCATGTACCGAAAACCGCCGGCTCCTCGATGCGCGGGATACTGTATATGAATTATAAAAAAGATCAGATCTTTCTGGCACGCGAAATGTGGAAAGGAAATCCGAATTTCCACAGGCTAATAGGTGAACAGAAGAAAAATATAAGTCTATTGATGGGTCACATGCCCTTTGGGTTACATAGAAATTTGCCGCCGGAATCATTTGAATATTTCACACTTGTTCGCGACCCCATCGACAGAATCATTTCACTCTACAAACATATTCAACGGTTCCCTGATCATCATTTCGCGGCAGAGATGAAGGAGCATAATTACACATTGAGTGATTTTTTTAATCTGAAATTATCTCCTGCTTTTGATAATTGTCAAGTTCGGATGCTGGCAGACGCGATGAACGTTCCGTTCGGTGAAATAAATGAAACGCACTTGCAAACTGCAATTAGTAATCTGGAAAAGTATTTTCCGCTTGCAGGAGTGCAGGATCAATTTGATGAGTTCATCATCCTTTTGGCCGCGCGTTATCAATGGCGAATTCCGTATTATCGCAGAATGAAAGTGAATCGAGGCCGAAGAAACAGCGATGCAGAAATTTCCGAAGGTGAAAAATCATTGATTCTCAATTACAATAAACTGGATGAAGAGCTGTACAAGTATGTAAAAAACAGATTCCACACTACGTTGCTGAATTCGGAACCCGATATTGAACACAAACTTGTGAAATTCAGAAGAAGGAATAAATGGTTTTCACGTTTGATTTCATTACTGCCCAATGCGGTTAGCCCTGATGCGTAAACAATATTATTGTGAAAAGAATTTTATTCATACATATTCCTAAAGCAGGCGGCACGACTCTGAACAGCATCATTTCGGAGAATGTTCCTTCCCAAGAGCGGTATGCTACGCGTTATATGTGGAAAGGCAATCCCGATTTCAACAATTTAAGCCATACCGAAAAGCGAAAAATATATTTTCTCCATGGACATATGCCTTTCGGATTCCATTCGCAATTGGGAACAGAAGAATTCACATATATCACTGTGGTAAGAGAGCCGATTGAGCGAGTGCTATCTGCGCACAATAACATCCTCAAAGACACAACGCATTTTCTGCACAAAGAATTCGTTGAAAATAGATTGACGATTCCGGAAATTCATGAGAAAAAGATTTGGTCTGCACTGGACAATTGTCAAGTACGAATGCTTTCCAATTCAATTCAAGCTCCATATGGCACCATTGCCAGGGAAAATTTCGAGGAGGCAATTCGCAATATTGATCAATACTTTTCGCTTACCGGATATCAGGAAAAACTTGATGAATTTGTTGTTTTGCTATGCGGGATGATGAATTGGCCAGCACCTGTATACCGAAAAAGACATCAATCATTAAACCGCATAACTGCTTCCGATTCCGACAGAAATACGATTGAGGTTATCAGAGAAATGAATGAATGGGACATCAAACTATTCAATGAAGTTAAGCGGAGATTTGATGTGAAAATAGCCGAGGAAGGAGATCGTTTGATTCAAGACCTGAATGCGTACCGAGCCAATATCAATTTGATCAACCGAATCAAAGATTACTTCAGCAACAAAGATTAGTATGGAATTTACGGGAGTAACAGCAAATTCTATATCTATAACATTCAGAGAACGTGTTAACGGTCTTCCTTTGCTCGTATTATTAACGGGAATCACATGCCTGCTGATTCACCTTTACAATATAGAAGCAGCTACAGGGCTTACGATTATTATTCCTTACCTAGGAATCGGAATACTGGTAAATCATATTCTGGCAGTTCGATTTCAACCGCTTTTTATTTCTTCCCTGTCATCAATTCTGTACTGCTACGCTTTAGGAATCATCCCGGGAATAATTACAACCTGCACGGTACTTCTATTTATGTTCATCGTCAGAATGCCGATCAAGAAGATTTATAGAATTGGACTGATTGGACTGGCAGTAGGCTGCTTCGTGTTAATACGTATACAGTTTTTTCATTTTCCGAGCCTGATTATTGCCACTCCGGTTTTGGCCTCCATCCTGATGTTCAGGTTCATTGTGTTCAGTTATGAATTGAAAATTGAGAAACAACAACCTCCATTCTTATTACAGTTGTCATACTTTCTCAATCCGATTAACCTTGCAATGCCATTGTTCCCGATCATTGATTACAAAACATGGATTAATAACTTCAGAACAGAGGCTTACAACATACAGTACAAAAGATCCTTTGTCCGGATCGTTTTAGGAATTTTTCAACTGCTACTGTACAGAGTTGTATACTACAATGTGCCCGACCTATCGAGCCTTGAAACCAGCGGAGAAATGCTTGGATATATATTCGGGAACTACGCAATGATTCTCCGTATGCTCGGCATTTTCTGGATTGCAATCGGGTTCAGTGGTATGATGGGGTTCAGCCTACCTCCCGTTTTTCAACATGCATTCCTCGTCACTGGATTTACCCAAATCTGGAGACGCATTAATATTTACTGGAAAGATTTTATAACGAAAGTTTTCTACTACGAAATATATTTCAAGCTCCGCAAGAAAGTTAAACAATCACTGATCGTAAGTTCCATGTTGATTTTCCTTTTAACATGGATATTACATAATTACCAATGGTTTTGGCTTCAGGGAACAGTAACATTGAAAACAACAGATTTTCTCTACTGGCTCATACTCGGGATCTGCATTTCAGTTGCACTGCGTATTGAAGAAAAATACGGAAGAAAAACTTCACCTGCTTCCTTACTCCATTCGTTACGTTGGGCCTTGCAGGTTCTGGCCATGATAACCTTCATGAGCGTAATGTGGTGGTTTTGGAACAGTGCTTCCATCAGCGAATGGATATACATGAGCGGAAAACTGTTTATCAATAAAGAAACGTTATTGTGGCCGGCAGTGATTGCTTCTGCGGTGCTGATAGTTCTCACTATGGGACATCAGATCTTACCGCGTTTGCCTTTACAGAAATTTCCATTCCCTATAGCTTTGGCGGGTGTGGTGATTTTAGTGGTCCTTCAAGCCCCCTCTATGATGCAAATCGAGACAGGCCTTGATAAATATGTAGACAAGCTTTCGAAATTACACATGAACGCACTTGATCGTGATCGGGCGGAACAGGGCTACTACGAAAGACTAACCGGAGGGTCAGCTTCACCGTGGGAACAAAATATTAATTTTCCCGGACGCAATCAGTGGTTTTCGAAATCAGAAATTCAAACTAATGACATTCGTAAACGCACTCTTAAAAGCAATTTCAAGGTGGTTTCGCCAGATGGGAGAAGCACCTTCAGTACCAACGATTATGGATTGCGTGGACCCTCGATATCCTTAGTAAAACCTCCACGTGTGTATCGTATCGCAGTCTTAGGGGGTTCTTATGAAATGGGATCAGGTGTTAGCGACAACGAAACCTTCTTGAGAGTTTTTGAAAAGAGAATTAATGAGCGAATACAAAAATCTGATTCTGCGTTGTATGACAGCGTAGAGGTTTTAGTATTTGCAGCTGGCGGTTATCATTTACCACAGTATTTATGGCTTACTGAACATGAAGTCTTCCGATTTCAACCCGACCTGGTTTTGGTTTTTGGACATTCAGGAGAATACAACAGGTTCAATTCCGTGTTTTCGGGCCTGATCAAAAACGGTGTTGAGCTGGGCTACAGCTATCTAGTCGATATCAAAAAGCAATCCGGAGCAACGCAAAAAATGGATCGCACGGAAATAAAAAGCAGATTACATCCATACGATGAATCAGCATTAATTTGGTGTTATTCATCGTTACACCGTGTTTGTTCGGAGAAACGCGTTCCTGCATACTGGATCTACTTACCTAGCCTCGGTTCCGAGAGAAATCCGGATGAATTTAATACTCTGAATACTAAACTTTCTTCTATTGGCTTCCTGACTTTCGACTTGAGCAATATTTATACAGGAGCTGATCAAAATTCACTTAAGCTTAGCGAAGAGGATAATCATCCCAATGCGAAAGGTCACGAACTCATTAGTAACGGATTGCTCCAATCCTTGGGAGATCAACTCAGTCGCAACTTGCGGATCGAACGGCAGATTAGTAATTAATCGTAAATTTGAATATGAGAGAAATAGAAGAAATTAAAGCATCTGTGCGGGCATTTCTTGCAGCCCATGTTCTTCATGATCAAGGTTCGGAAGTCCTTGCGGATTCTGACCCATTGATTTCTTCAAGACTGATCGATTCAATTGTTGCTCTCAAATTGGTTAATCACCTTGAAGAAAAGTTTAATATTGAATTTGAAGCGCATGAAGTTGATCAGGAGAATCTTGATAGCGTCGAAAGAATCGCGGCTTTTGTGCAAACAAAATTGAAGTAAGTCATGAGTTTACTCGTTTGTTGAAACGATGAAAGACCTCCAAACTCATGTTGCATTATCCGATATGCGTGGCAACAACATTAGTCACGCTGAGCTGGACAACTGCCTCAACAGTTTTTCCGATAAACTGAAAGAATGTGGAGTTCAACACCAGACGCGTGTTGCAATTCTACTGGACAAATCCATTGAAGCCGTAGTAAGTATTCTTACGGTAAGGAAACTGGGAGCTGTTTACATTCCCATTGATGTTCATTCACCGCGCAATCGCATTTGTAAAATAATAGACGACTGCAGTCCTGATATTATCATTCACAACGGTGAGTTCAATGAATATTCCGGTGAAAAGTTCATTATTCCTTCTCCCGATGCTTTAACACTTTCTGTTGTTATACACCGCTCAACTTCAGACCCGTCACGTTCAAACGTTACCGTTAAAGAAACACTGGCTTATATTCTGTACACAAGCGGATCCACAGGAGCCCCGAAAGGCGTGTGTGTTTCTGAGCGCGCAGCCTATGCCTTTATCAATTGGTGCATAAACACATTCTCCATTGATTCCTCTGAACAAATTGCTTCGATTGCTCCGTTTCATTTTGACCTTTCAGTTTGCGACATTTATGCCTCGTACCTAAGCAAAGCTACTTTGCATTTATTCAAACCGAACGAAGTGAATAACGTTAGGTTAATGCGCGACGAACTGCACAAAAGAGCGATAAGCTTTATTTACAGCACTCCGTCCTTTCTAAGCGCTCTTATCAACTATGGAAAGATCGATCAGCTTGATTGGTCGTCGATGAGTAAAGTCCTTTTCGCCGGAGAAGTGTTTCACACAAAACCTCTGCACACGTTAATGCAAACAATGACCAGGGCTTCATTTTACAATCTGTATGGACCTACCGAAACGAATGTTTGCACTTTCCACAAAATAGAAAAGGAAGAAAGTCGAGTCATTCCATACCCTATCGGAAATCCATGCGCAGGACATCAATTCGAAATAACTCCCGAAGGCGAATTGCTGATCGGCGGACCGAATGTTGCACAGGGATATTTGAATCAGACAGCGCTCACTGCGGAACGATTCTTTTTTAAAAACAATTTACAATGGTTCCGAACAGGAGACATTGTTAAGCAGGAAGATGGCTCGCTGGTTTATTGTGGTCGCATTGATAAAATGATCAAGCGTAAAGGATATCGCATTGAACCAGGAGAAATCGAATCTGCTGCATTACTTATCAAAAGTATTACAGCTGCAGCCTGTTTTTCAAAAGCGAACGAAGACAATGAAATCAGGATTTTTCTTTTGTGTGAAGGGTCTTACGAATTCGATCAGATTCAACTCAAGAGCGATCTATTGAATTATATTCCTGATTACATGCTCCCTGACGTGATAAAACTTAATTCATCAATTCCGCTCACATCCACAGGAAAGACAGATTACACAAAACTTATTGCGGAAGCTGAATATTTTTGAATTTGTCTACCTTAGATGTAGATGGAGAGTTTTGATCTGACAGTTGCAGCCCGACAACACGCCGAACGTATAGACCTTATTGATGGATTTCAAAGTCCACATCAATCTGAGTCCGTAAGGTTTTTTTCCGCACTACCTTTTCAGAAAATGTCTGCTTATGCACTCGCTATTATGATGTACGAGCTAGGCAAGTATTCAGGTAATTCAGGATTGAATTTTTCTATCGCCGCACATTTGTATGCCGGCTCGTTTCCGGTGGTAAAACATTTCAATACTTCGTTGCGGGACACAGTTGTTGGCGAAATCGAATCAGGTGCCTTGTTCGCAAATGCCATGACAGAAAGCGGATCAGGGAGTGATTCTTTCAGTATGAAAACTACCGCTGTTAAGCAAGGGAGTAATTACGTACTGAATGGTTCTAAATCATTTGTAACCAATGGCCCTGTCGCAGATTATCTGGTTGTTTATGCTTTGACGGACGCGGTTAAGGGATTTTTCGGAGGTGTAAGTTGCTTTCTTGTCGACGCAAAAAAACATACTGTAAAAATGGGTGCTCCCGCAGAGAAAGCTGCATTGCGGAATTCGCCGATGTGCGAAGTCTACTTAAATGATGTAGTCGTTGGAGAAGAATGCCTGATTGGTAAAGAAGGCGGAGGTGCGATGATATTCCTTGAATCTATGAATCAGGAAAGAGCAGGAATAGCCGGGATGCATGCGGGAGCGATGCAGAGAATCTGTTCCATCGCTTCTAAATACGTTTCAGAAAGAACGCGCGGGAACACAACCTTGTCATCATTTCAAGCTGTTCAATTCAGAATTGCAGAAATTGCATTGCTGGCTGAATCGTCGAAGTTGATGGCGTTCAAAGCAGCGCGGGCGTTGGATTCAGGAGCAGGAACTGTTGAAGCTGCACAGGCCAAAATTCACGTAAGTGAAAACTATGTAGCGGCTGTAAAGAATGCTAATGAATTAATGGGTGGTTATGGAGTCTTAAACAGTTCTCCTCTGGCAGGAGCTTTAGAAGATGCACACGCATCTCTCATTTATTCAGGATCAAATGATGTCCTGCGACACTTTATTGCATCAAAACTGTAAAGATGTTTGCAAAATGAAAGTGTTTAAGGTAACTTTTGCAGACGAAGATTGAAAGCATGGAAGCGTTTGATTTTATAATTATCGGTGGAGGACCAACAGGGTCTTCTTCAGCAATATACCTTCGAAGAAAAGGTTATAAAGTGTTGGTTCTGGAACGCGAGAAATTTCCACGACCACATGTTGGAGAATCGCTACTACCGTTCTGTTATCCACTTTTTCAGGAATTGGGAATTCTGGAAGATCTGAAAAAGCGGTTTCCCAGGAAGCCGGGAGCAAGATTTTCAAATCACGATGGCACAAAAAGTTCAACGTGGTGTTTCAAGAATATTATTTCAGACGAAAGTTACCTTTCATTTCATGTCGTTCGTGCGGATTTCGACAAACTGCTATTAGACAAAGCAGCATCTGAAGGCGCGCACGTAATAGAAGAGTTCAAGGTTGAAAAAGTAAATCTTGAATCGGAAGATTTTGTTGAGGCCACAGGAAATTACAAGGGCAATTCCGTGACGTATCGGGGCAAATTTCTGATCGACGCAAGCGGACAGGATACATTTCTTGCAAGAAGACTGGGGGATAAAACGCAAATCAAGGAACTGGACAGGATTGCATTTCTGACGCACTGGAAAGGTGCGAAGTATACGCAGGGAATTGATGTGGGATTACTTCAAATCTGCATACTTCCTCCTGAGAAAAGCGGCTGGTTCGGAATTCAACCTGTTGCTAAAGATCGCGTCAGCGTTGGTTTGATCATCAGCAGGAAATATCTCAAGGAACAGAAAGAGAAGCTCCGCAAAGCCGGACATGAAAACGACTGGCAACTCCAATTGTACCTGCAGGAAGTGAGGAATACCCCTCTTACCGCCGAAATACTGGTCGACGCAGAAATAGCTCAACCCCTAATTGCGGTTTCAGATTTTTCTTATTACGCCAACAAAACATTCGGACACAATTTTGCAATGTTGGGTGACAGCGGAAAATTTCTGGACGCCATGTTTGCTTCCGGAGTTTACCTCGGCATGAACAGTTCAAAAATGTTCGCGGAGGCGCTTGATGTATTGATGCGCGAAGGCAAAGAAGCCGGGATGAAAGCGATGACTGAAAAGAAAAAGCACATCGACGGCGCATATGATCTTGTAGAGAAATTCATCAACATTTATTACGACCCGGCAGGATTCAATCTCGCCGAAATGAGTTCAACCTCCGAATCCGGATACAAAGGATTCGAAACTGCGTTTTCATTGGTACACTACCTGCTTGCCGGCGATTTCTTCAACAACTACGAAAAGTACAGCGGCTTCCTTGACATGCTGAAGAATCCGAAACAATTTGCACGTTGGAAGAATCTCGTTGTGGATCGCCCGAATCTGCACGAAAAAACCTGCGGAACCAATTTTGATGAGATCTTCGGCGCTATTGACGATAATTTGGTTGAAGAAACTTCCATCAACGGCAGAAAGCGCAAGCAATTGCGCGCCGAATAAGTTTAAATTTGCGAATGCGCAATTCCTTTCTTGCACTGCTTTTAATTCTGTGTGCAACATTCATTATTTCTTGCGATGGGTCCCGCGGCAAATATCTTGCTGCAGCGAAAATTCATGACGCATATGGTTTCATTGATGAAACCGGAAAATTTATCATCGATCCTGAATTTGAAGCAGCCTGGTCGTTTATCAAAGGCAGCGCAGTTGTAAAGAAAGACGGTCATTACGGTGTAATTGACAAAAACGGATATTGGTTAACAGAACCCGTTTACGATTCCGTTATTCCATTCAGTGCAACGTGTTTTATCGTGATAAAAGATTCCGTTTTCGGTTTCGCAGAGCACGGAACGGGAAAAGAAATAATTGCACCTCGTTACGAACAGGTTTACTATTACACCAATGATTTGTGCGTGATTCAGAAAGGACGCGCATTAGGAATTGTGAACTCCACAGGAACAATAGTTTGCCAACCGGTACTTCAGGATCTAAAGGAAATGAACGGTCGTATGGCTACTGTTATCCAGAGCGACACCACAAATGAAATGGATATGTTGTGGAATCTCATTGGAGAAGGAAACCTGAAACGCGGATTAATCAATGCCAAAGGTGAATTTGTAACTGCGTGTAAGTACGATGAAATTTTCGACGATGCAGCAAACGGTTACTACTACCCTTTCATTCGTGATGAAAAGTATGTCAATGATTCCGTTGTGAACGATGTTCCTGTGATGATCGGCACTTATGGTATTATCGATTCAACAGGTAAAGTCATTTGTGATCCTTTATACAATGAATTACCTGTATATGGCGATGGCATGTTCAGAGTTAAACTGAATGGAAAATACGGATACGCTGATGCAAGCGGTCATGTAACAATTCCACCGCAATGGGAATTTGCAGTTGCGTTTTCAGAAGGAAAAGCGATAGTTTCCTCGAACGGAAATTCCTCGATCATACTGAAAGACGGAAGTGTTGTAAAAAGCAATTTAGGTGACGGAACGGGCATGTATCGTTTCTTCAATAATCGTGCGCGGTGCAGATCGAATGATGGTAAATACGGATTTATGGATTCACGCGGCATTCGCATAATAGCGCCCGTGTACGATGCGGCCGATGATTTTACAGATGGATTTGCGGTTGTAAGTAAAGATAACCGGTACGGAGTTATTGATACCAGCGGCAAATTTGAAATTGAAGCGGAACATGAATTCATCTATTATCTCGGTGATGGATTTTATCAAGTGAAGAACAAAGAAGGAAACGCCGGCGTGATGAATACTCACGGAGAAACCATTATACAATTGAATTTCGACAACGTTTTTCACCTGCAGAAAAACTACTTCATGGTTGAGTCTGAAGGATTAAGCGGATGTTATGACATTACAGGAAAGCAGATTTATCCGGCTTCATCGCAAATGCAATTGTTTTTTGTTCGGGGAAGAAGTCTGGTTTCAAAAGATTCGAAAACAGGAATGATTGATTCTACCGGCAAATACATTTTCCCTGCAGATTATGATAGTATCGGATACTTCTTCAATGGTTTCACAACGCTTTATAAAAACGGAGTTTACGGAGCAGCGGATTCAACCGGAAAAATAATTGTGAATCCGAATTACATCGAATTACGTCCGTTCCTCAATGGATACGCTGTGTTTCGCAAGAAGGGAAAATTTGGTTTTCTGAACTCTTCGGGAGAAATTATTGCAGAACCGGAATTCGAAGATATAGGCGCGTTTGTAAATCCTGACCGGGCTAAATTCGAATAAAACTGATTGTTCCAAATTCTTCTATCTTGATTTCATCACAATAGCTGTGAAATCAGACTTCTTTTCCCGTGCTTTCAAATTCTGTGGTATATTTGACATAACCTTAACCTTTAAACATTGACATGAAAAAAATCTACACAATTCTTGGCGCTGCTTTGTTGGCTGGCGGATCATTGATTGCACAGCAGCAGAACGTGCCTGCAGGCGCAGAATCTTCACCTGTAACAGGCAATGCGCCAGGCAATCCGGGGATTCAAACTCCATGGCAGTTGCTTTACTCGCATGACCTTACTGCAGCAGGTGCAGGAATAGGAAACGCAGGTATCGTAATGCTTCCAACTGAATTCTGGGTTTCTAAATGGGGTTCTGACACAATCAGTGTTTTCAACTTGTCAGGAACCTTGACTTCTCAGTTCACCATTGCCGGTGTAACAGGGATCCGTTCAATGACAACAAACGGAACTTCAGTTTACGCAGGCTGCAACACTGCAAACATTTATGAAATCAATCCTGTAACTCACGCCTTGGTTTCTACAATTTCAGTTCCTGCAGTTGCGAACGTTCGCTATTGCACTTACGATCCGGGCGCTAACGGATTCTGGGTTGGTACTTGG
>Ga0172367_10003840_pt1 | contig 19119 bp, 15 predicted proteins | sample Lak10m_FD_114542 | JGI IMG/M metagenome (GOLD analysis project Ga0172367, IMG submission 114542) | Freshwater microbial communities from Kabuno Bay, South-Kivu, Congo - kab_022012_10m | ecosystem: Environmental > Aquatic > Freshwater > Lake | place: Democratic Republic of the Congo: South-Kivu...
ACTGCGATAGTTTTCTGGGCAATCCTGAAATGGGAGGAAGTTGCAGATCAAAAGCATTCTTCCCGCTGGCTTATATTTATAACCTTCATGATCGGTCTCGCGGTAGGCGTTCATCTTCTTAATCTTCTGACCATACCTGCCCTTGCTTTCGTTATCTATTTCAAGAAATACAAGACAACCAGGCTCGGCATCTTCCTTACCCTGGTCATTTCTATTGTCATACTGGCATTTATCATGTATTTTGTGATCCCATGGATCCCGGAATTGGCCGACCGTTTTGAGCTTCTGTTCGTAAATACTTTTGGATTACCGTTCGACTCAGGAACTATCTTCTACTTTGTTGTCCTTATCGGCCTGATTACCTGGGGACTCTATTATACCCGGAAAAAAGTGAAACCATTGCTGAATACGATCCTACTGTGTTTTGTATTCCTGCTGATCGGGTATTCCACCTTCATTATGCTGGTGATACGTGCCAATGCCGATACTCCCATTAATGAAAACGCCCCGAAAGATATCGTAAGTCTGGTTGCCATGCTTAACCGGGAACAATATGGTACATGGCCGTTGCTTTACGGACAATATTACAACGCCCCGATAGTGGATTATGAAGATGGAAATCCAATTTATCAGAAGGATGCAAAAGCCGGGAAATATGTCATTATCGACGACCGCAAAGGTACAATCCCGGTTTATGATCCCAGATTTACGACCCTGTTCCCACGTATGTGGAGCAGCGAACGCAGGGGATCGGCAGATTATTACAAACGGTGGGGAGGTGAAGGAGTTCCTGTTACCATAACCGATCAGGATGGAAAGACAAAGACACTTAACAAACCGACTTTCGGTGAGAACCTTAAATTCTTTTTCTCATACCAGGTGGGATGGATGTATTTAAGATATTTCATGTGGAATTTTGCCGGAAGGCAAAATGATGTACAAGGTTTCGGTGGCGTTGAGGATGGCAACTGGATCAGCGGGATCCCCTTCATCGACAAATGGCGTCTTGGTCATGATCAGACAAACCTGCCCGACAGTAAAAAGAACTGGGGCAGGAACACATATTACATGCTTCCCTTGTTGCTTGGTTTGCTCGGATTGTTTTACCAGGCCAGGAAAGAATCAAAAGGAACACTTGTTATTGCCCTGTTGTTCCTGCTCACCGGGCTTGCCATCGTCATTTACCTTAACCAGAAACCGTTTGAACCCCGTGAACGGGATTATTCCTATACCGGTTCTACCTATGCGTTTGCCATCTGGGTCGGACTCGGGGTCCTTTATCTGGTCGATCTTCTTAAAAGGAAACTGAAAGAAAACCTTTCGGTCGTTATTGTTGCCGTGCTGACTTTTATCCTTGTCCCGGGAATTATGGGACAGCAGAACTGGGATGATCATGACCGCAGCAATAAATATTCGTGCCGGGATTTTGCGGCGAACTATCTGAACTCATGCGATAAAAACGCGATACTGATAACCAATGGCGATAATGATACCTTCCCCCTGTGGTATGATCAGGAGGTGGAAGGTATCCGGACAGATGCACGGGTAGTAAACAACATGCTAGCATCAGGATCCTGGTATATAAATCAGATGTACAGAAAAACCTATGATTCCGATCCGCTTCCTTTCACCCTTCGTATGGATCAGTACCGCCCGGGTACCAATGATATTGTTCCTTATTACGATATAGGACTGAAAGGATATGTCGAGCTGAAAGATCTGATCGGGTTTATCAAAAGTGATGATCCGAGAACTTTTTTAACCCTTCAGAATGGTGAAAAAATAAAATTCTTCCCTGCAAAGAAAGTTAAGATCACAGTCGATTCCGCAACTTGCATGAAATATGGAATCGTTCCCGAATATATGGCTGGCAGGATGGTCGATTCCATATGCTGGAAGATCAAAACCAACCAGCTATATAAAAATGACCTGATGCTCCTCGACCTTGTTGCGACAAGTCAATGGAAAAGACCTATCTATTTTGCCGCTCCATCGAGTGTTGGCCATTTCTTTGATGTTGATTCATTTTGTCTGGTTCAGGGATGGGTTTATAAATTCGTTCCGGTGAAAACCAAAAAGAATGATTACATTCCGGGTATGGGTGGCGTTGATCCCCTTACTTCTTATGATATCCTCATGAATAAATGTGCCTGGGGTAACCTTAATGATCCGGAAGTCTATGTGGATCCTGAAAGTATGAACAACATGCTGCGCCCTAAAACAAACTTTATGCGTACCGGACAGGCTCTGATGGATATGGGCAGGACGAAGCAGGCAGTAGAATTGCTCGATACGTACCTTAAGTATTTTCCTGACAGTAAGATACCATATGATATGTACATGCTACCTTATGCCGATATCTATTACAAGGCAGGAGAAACTGCTAAGGCGAACAAGCTGGTTGAACGGGTTGTTGAAATTTACAGCCAGAACCTGGATTATTACTATTCCTATGATTCAAAAACACGTCAGAATTTTGAACAGGATATTCAGACAGCACTGGGGATGATCCGGCGATGCGCAATGATGGCAGGAGAAAACAAACAAAAAGAACTTTCGGCAAAGATCGATACCCTTTTCAATCTGAAGCTTAGGTTATATCAATAAATAAAAGTCACTGGTTTATGACCGCTTTATTTATCCATTGGAATCCAAGTCCTGAAATCTTTACCCTGGGGAACTTTGCAATACGATGGTATGGTTTACTTTTTGCCTCTTCATTTGTTTTCGGATATATAATCCTCCAGAGGGTGTTTAAAAAAGAAGGTATCCCTGTGAAGTTGCTTGACGAGCTGACTACCTATATGATCATTGGCACCATTATCGGGGCAAGGCTTGGACATGTATTTTTTTATGAGCCTGCCTGGTATCTAGCCCACCCCATTAAAATACTGGAAGTGTGGGAAGGGGGTCTTGCGAGCCATGGGGCCGGCATCGGCATCATTCTTACGCTTTTGATTTTCTCTTATATAAAAAAAAGACCCTTCCTCTGGGTGATCGACCGGGTGGTTATCGTGGTTGCCCTTTCAGGTTTCTTTATAAGAATGGGGAACCTGATGAACTCGGAAATATACGGCAACGTGACAAACCTTCCCTGGGGATTTTATTTTGACAGGTCCATTGTACCTGACGAGGCAACTCAGCCGCGGCATCCGACCCAGATATATGAAGGGCTTAGCTACCTTTCCATTTTCATATTTCTGCTTTATTACTATTATAAGAAAGATGGAAGACCGGCGCCGGGATTCATTTTTGGAATGTTTCTGATACTTGTTTTCGGGATACGGTTCTTCATAGAATTTCTGAAAGTGCCACAGGTGGGTTTTGAACGTGAAATGGCATTGAATATGGGGCAGTTGTTATCGATTCCTTTCGTTATTGCCGGGGGATTGTTTGTATATTTAGCGAAGAGAAAGGAATTATCCCTAAAGCCCTACGAAAAATCAGGGAAATAATCACGCTACTTCAATAATTCTTCGAGGTGTCGGATCCTTTCCGACAGTTCTTTATAATCATTCCTTATCACCATCCCGGGAAAATTTTTTGAGAGCTCTAATGCATAGATCAGGTCAAAGTTTTTCTGGGGCATTGAAAAGAATATCTTCTTGTCCATAAGATAACGCGCAAGATATTCCTGCTCTGTCTGTCCCGGAGTGGGTATGAAAATGGCCGGTTTCCCGAGGGTAATTACATCCATGATCGTTGAATATCCGCTGCGGCTGACGATCATGGCCGCTTTCTTCATCAAGTGCTGCATTAACGAGGTTTCGAGGTGAGAGAATATACGGATGTGACCGTCTACCGTACTGGTATCATTGCTTTCGGTCACGCCACGGACTATCACTGCCTGCAAAGAGATGTTCCTCAGCTGGTTCATGATCTTTTCTTCCAAAACCGTTCGCTGGGGTTCAGGCCCTGAAAGCATCACCATGAGATCATACTCCGGAGTACCGGCATCTTCAATTTCCATCTTTTTTAAAGAAAACCGTGATAATATCCCAATATAATAGCTGTTTGAAGGGATTTTCACCGGATGCGACAGATTCCCGGCAATTCCCCTGTGTGGCTCAAAATCGGGTATCCAGCATTCATCATAACGGCGTATATAGCCGTGAATGATCCGGCGCAGCAGCGGCTGTAAAAATCCTATGGATGACGGAATCTGGATTTCAAGCTGGTGGGTAATAAAAACCGATGGTTTTTTCGGATGCCAGCAGCCGAAACGGTTGTCGGAGATCACGATGTCGGCGCCTGTCTCTTCAACAATCTTCAACAGTTTACGGTGTTCCTGAATTATACTCATCAGAAATGCAGGAGCTGTCAGAATCATCTTTCTGACCATGCCCGCACCTTTAGGATATCTGACTTTCCTCCCGGGAAACCTTATGATGCGCAGGTCAGGAAATTCCTTACGGAGAAATTCAAAAGGCCGGTTATCGGTTGCAATGACTACTTCCATGCCTGCTTCACGAAGCTTATGAATAACAGGTACGCAACGGGTTGCATGGCCGATGCCCCAATCGAGAGGACATAAAAGGACTTTCTTCATGTTCCTGATTAAGAAAATCTTAAATCACTTCAAATATACACCCGAATTATCCGGTGAAATTGGAAAAGTTATTCACAAGGGTATTACTTTTTGAACATAAAGGCGATTAACAGGGATCACATCTGATCTTCATGACATGCAGGGGTGAGGTTACTTCACGCTATCAACATTATGATATATCCAGGATTGCTTTATCAGATCGGTCTTACTCTCATCCCGGGGGTAGGCGATGTTCTGGGAAAGAAACTTGTAACTCTGTTCGGAAGTGCGGAAGCCATCTTCAGAGAACCGCGCCGCCATCTGAAAAAAATGGAAAGAGTCGGAGAGTTGTTAGCCCAGGCAGCAGGAAATAAAGATATTCTGCTGAGAGCAGAAAAAGAGGTCAGGTTTATTGACAAATATAATATTTTGCCTCTTTTCTTCACAGATAAAAGATATCCAGTGAGGCTGAAACAATGTTTCGACAGTCCTGTCATTTTGTTTTATAAAGGCAATGCCGAACTGAATCACGGTCATGTTATAGGGGTGGTCGGGACAAGAAATGCAACCGGGTATGGGAAAATAATCACTCATAAACTTGTAGAAGGGTTGATGGACAGGCAGATCATGGTAATAAGCGGATTGGCATACGGTATTGATAGCTGTGCCCACAGATCTGCTCTGGAACTTGGTATGGATACAATCGCTGTGCTTGGTCACGGATTGGACCGCATATATCCTGTACAAAATAAAATCCTTGCGGAAAAGATCATCAATCGCGGGGGACTGCTTACGGAATTTTTAAGTGAAAGCATGCCCGACCGGGAACATTTCCCCAAACGGAACCGGATAATTGCAGGTCTCTGTGACGCGGTTATCGTTGTGGAAGCTGCCCAGAAAGGTGGCGCTCTGATAACCGCAGATATAGCAAATTCATACAACAGGGATGTATTTGCTGTTCCGGGAAGGATCGGTGATGTTTATTCGGAAGGGACCAACTATCTGATACGGACGAACCGTGCAGCTCTTGTACAAAAAGCCGAAGACATAGAATATCTGATGGGATGGAGACAGGATAAAAATATTTCACCCTGCAGGCAGCCCAAACTTTTTATCGAACTTACACCCGAGGAGGAAAAGATAGTTAACCTTCTCAATGAAAGAGGCTCGCTTGCAATCGATGATATCAGTCTGCAGACAGAAATCCCGGTAAGTAAAACATCATCGTCGCTGTTGAATCTTGAATTTGAAGGAAAGATTAAATGTCTGCCCGGAAAGGTATATATACTTTTATGATAATTCAACTCTGGTATAGGCGGCTTTGAGTCCAAGGATAAAGACAATGATGGTACACCCGAATGCGAACAGGCTTAAAAGCTTAAAATCGTGGGTGATCATACAAAAAGTAAAGAGTCCGTGGAAAAAAGTTGCACATAATAATCCGGTAATGGAATAGATATAACGGCTTTTCGCGAATTTACCCATTCCAAGGAAAAAACCGAGGATTACTGAAAAAAGGATAGTTGCAGGGACATAAATGAATGTCAGCAGAGTTAAAGAGTAAAGATTTTTGATACCGAAGGCATCGACAACAAAAAGCAGAAGCGCCAGGGTTGCAAAACCCATAGCAGTTGATATAGAGTAAGTGATCCCGTCGATCGGCCGGTCAATCTGTTTTTTGGGGATGATCAGATACCTAATGACAAGGAATTTTCCTAATTCCGAGCTGAAACCAACAGTAATAAAAGCAAAGAAGAGGGATCGTTTCAGACTGCGAATGTCATTCAAGCCAAGCAAATTTGAGAGTAAAAGGGCGGCAGCGAGGACAATAACCCCGGCAATTCCCAGAATAAAACTCCTCAGAAGCAGACTTGTGTATGTTGCACTCTGCCTTCTGGAGAAATAGATATACATGACAGAGAGGATAACCGGGGCAAAGAATAAGGTAAGATATACAATTGGTCTCATCTTCCGTGTATTGGTGAATAAGATTTTTCAAATATAAAAATTTTTTACATTTACGGCCAAAAGAAATTCATTATCAACATTTTTAATGATAAATTAATATTTGGAAGTCATAGTTGTAAAGTCGACAGGCAGCCTCATAACTGTCAGACTGCCGGATGGGAAAAAGATTGGCTGTAAATTAAAAGGTCAGTTCAGGATCAGAGGGATTAAATCGACTAATCCGGTAGCGATAGGGGATCATGTTGAGATTGAATGGCCGGTACGCCATGAACTTGGGATTATCACAAAGATTCATGAACGCGATAATTACATCATCCGTAAGGCAACGCGGTTATCCAAAGTCTCTCAAATCATAGCGGCAAATCTCGACCACGCCTTCCTCCTGGTGACGCTCGCACAACCCCGCACATCAACGGGTTTCATCGACCGTTTCCTTGTGACGGCGACAGGTTATTATATTCCTGCAAGCCTTATTTTCAATAAAACAGATATCTACGGGGATAACTTGAAACAATCCCTTGATGACTTAACTGCCATTTATGAACCGGCCGGATACAATTGTTACAGCGTTTCTGCATTAAGGGGTGATGGCGTTCAGGAAATTGCCGGTCTGCTGAAAGGGAAGGTCAGCCTGTTCTCCGGCTATTCCGGATCAGGGAAATCGGCGCTGATCAAGGCGATCGAGCCAGGGTTACAACTCAGGATCGGCGGAATATCCGAAGTTCATGAAAAGGGTATGCATACAACGACATTTGCAGAAATGTATGAGCTGTCGAACGGTGGATTTATAATCGATACTCCCGGGATTAAGGAGTTCGGATTGATCGACTTTGATAAATCGGAAATCCCGCGTTGTTTTCCTGAGATGGACAGATTGCTGCCGCAATGCCAGTATAGTAACTGCACACACCTCAATGAACCCGGTTGTGCCGTTAAAGAAGGGTTAAAGACGGGGAAAGTAAGCCGGATGAGATATAATTCCTATCTTAGCATCCTCAATGATCGCTAAGCATCTTATCACCGAAACCATTGCGCCGCTGAAAACTTCCGACACGGGAGCCTATGCAATCAGCCAGTTGGAGGAGTTCAAGCTTTCCCATCTGCCTGTAGTCAGCGAAACTGACTTTTTAGGTGTTATCTCCGAACAGGAAATCCTTGCCATTAATGATCCGGGAAATACGATAGGCTCGTACAAATTATCGCTCAACCTGGCATATGTCAACGAAGGTCAGCATCTGTTCGAGGTTATGAAGACTTTCGCCAGCATGAAACTGACAATGCTTCCAGTGCTGAATGACAAGAACCAGTACCAGGGCATGATCACCATGAGCAGCCTGTGTCAGGCATTAGCCGATATGACATCCATCAACAACCCCGGCGGAATAATCGTCCTCGAAATAAATAACAGCGATTATAACTTATCTGAGATAGCAAGGATAGTTGAGTCGAACGATGCAAAGATCCTGAGTCTTTATATCACCTCCCATCCCGATTCAACCAAGATGGATGTTGCCCTGAAGATCAACCGGATCGAAATTGGACCGGTACTGCAGACTTTTTTCAGGTACAACTATATCGTCAAGGCCTCCTGGTCGGATGAAGATGCCTATCATGAGGATCTCCGTGAACGGTTTGATTCCCTGATGAATTACCTGAACATCTGAACAATGAACCGATCGTGTTCTCAAATCCGGAATTACCTCGCGGTTCTGTTATTGATTTCGCTGATCTCAGGTTTTCAGATTTCTTATGGCCATGGGACAAAGGATACCGCCATGCTGCCGGATTCGGTTCCTTACTACATAATCCACAATATCCGGATCGAAGGTAACAAACAAACCAGGACCCCGATCATAACTAGAGAGCTTAAATTTAAAATAAATGACTCCGTCCCGGTAAATAGTTTACCTGATATTCTGAAAGCTGCAAAAGAGAATGTTTTTAATACCAATCTGTTTAATGTGGTGACTGTTGACACGACCTTTCTTCCCGGATCCCGTGTGGATGTGAAGATAAATGTGATCGAGCGATGGTATATCTGGCCAATCCCTTATTTTGAAATTTCCGACCGTAATTTTAATGTCTGGTGGGAGACGAAGGATCTCAGCCGGCTCACCTATGGAATTGATCTTACTTTTTTCAATGTCAGGGGCCGTAATGAAACCCTGAAGATACTTACTCATTTTGGATTTAATCAAAAATATGGTTTTACCTATACCACACCTTACATAAACCGGAAGCAAACTCTCGGAATCGGGTTTGGAGCCGATGTGGAACTAAATCATGAGGTTGGCTCGGAGACCATCGATAATAAAGTTGTGTATTTTAAAGATCCTTCAAATTACCCTCAGCAACTGATATATGGGTTCTCCGAGATAATTTTTCGTCCAAGCATATACACCTATCATACTTTCAGTATGGCATACAACCAGTATTACTTTATGGATACCGTTCTAAAGATTCCCGGATTTTCACTGACCGGCTCAAACAGCCAGATCTTTGCCAGCGTTTATTACCAGTATAAAAATGATCATCGCGATATTCAATACTATCCCTTGACAGGATTCTATTTCGATCTGGAATTCATGCACTGTTTTCCCTACTCTTTCACCCACAATACCTATCTTAAAGTAAATGCCCGGAAATACTGGCAGATATATAACCGCTGGTATTTTGCAAGCGGACTTACAATGAAGATATCACTTGAACAGGAACAACCTTACTACCTTGCACGAGGTCTGGGCTACGGACGGGAATATGTTCGCGGATATGAATACTATGTGATCGATGGCCAGCATTTCCTGTTATGGAAAAATAATTTCAAGTTCGCCGTCATCCCCCAACGGCTGATAAAACTCGGATTCCTCAAATCCTCAAAGTTCAGTACAGTTCCCCTGGCGCTTTATATCAACGTTTTTTCTGACCTCGGATATGTATATCACTATGCCACCGAAGCAGATTATCAGAACAATCCGGGTAATTCACTTCAAAACAGCCTCATGATAGGTTATGGAACAGGACTTGATTTTACAACCTATTATGACATCGTTATCCGGTGTGAATTTTCACTGAACCTCTTTGGTAAGCCCGGCCTCTATCTGCATTTTATGGCGCCAATATAAATAAATGAGAATGTGAAATGGTGAAATGCCCTTATGTGTAAGTCGTTTTAATTGAAATTTCAAGTATCTTTGCACCCTGAATTTACAAATGCCCTTTGGCTATGAAAATCGCCCTGTTTGGTATCGATATCACTGAAGATTCGGTTCCATATATCCAGGAGCTGATCAGCAAGCTGGAACTTGACAGAGTTATTGTATTTATCTACAGGCCTTTTTATGAAATCCTTAACGGAAGAATAACCTTTTCGAAGGATCCGAAGGTTTTTGAAAATAAGGAGGATATCCGTGAAAACATTGATATTGTCTTTTCGATCGGCGGTGACGGAACAATCCTGAGCGCCGTAGGGCTTGTCAGGGATTCGGGTATACCCGTGATGGGGATTAATCTGGGACATCTGGGATTTCTTTCAAGCGTATCCCGTGAACAGATATTACTTGCAATTGATGCAATCGGGAAAAAGGATTACCAGATCGACCGGCGTACTTTACTTACCCTGGAATCACCCGCCGACCTGTTCGGTGAACATAATTTCGCGATGAATGATCTGATTGTGCATAAGTCGAATGCAATGGCGATGCTGACAATCAAGACATGGATCAATGATGATTATCTGAATACATACTGGGCCGACGGGCTGATAGTGGCAACCCCAACAGGATCAACGGCATATTCGCTCAGTTGTATGGGACCCGTACTAACCCCCAACTCTGAAAATTTCGTTATAACCCCGATCGCAAGTCATAACCTTACGGTCAGACCCGTTGTCGTCAGACACGATAGCATTATAAGGGTTAAAGTTGAGGGCAGGGGAAATGACTTCCACGTAAGCCTCGACTCGAGGGTAATGAAAGTGAGTAACTCTGTCGAACTTACAATACGAAAGGCGGGTTTCAGCATAAACCTTTTGCGGCTGACGGGCAAGGACTTTTTTACAACCCTTAGGGAAAAACTTAACTGGGGACTGGATATCCGTAACTGACGAAATAATTAGGTTAAAACCCATGATCTGTTCCAATAAAATTATCTTTCAATCGTTTGCTATTATTGAGAAACAAGATTTTCATAACTAATAATCGAATTATCGGGATAATGAATAGGGCATTGAGGGCTTTTCTGATCCGGACAATAATATTGTTCATAGGATTGTTTTTGCTTTTTCCAGGATTCAACGCCGATGCCCAGGATTTTGAAGCAGGATTAGCCGGGGGTGGTTCATATTACCTCGGTGATCTCAATCCGGGAATGCATTTCATGAACACACAGATTGCCTACGGGGTATTAGCCAGATATAACGTCGATACCCGCTGGGCAGTGAAACTGGGAGTGACCCGCAGTACGGTGAAAGGAAACGCAAACCAGTCCTCATTTCTTCCGGAGCGGGAGTTGACCTTCATTAGCTCCGTAACCGACATCTCCGCATTTGCCGAATTTAACTTCTTCCCCTACTTTACAGGGAGTAAAAGGAACTGGATCAGCCCTTATATCTATGGAGGTTTCAGTGTGTTTTTCTTCGACCCGAAAGCAAACGGATACTCACTCAGGGCACTCGGCACCGAGGGCCAGAATATAGGCTATAACGGACGGAAGACCTATTCAAAAGTCGGCTATGCATTCCCTTTCGGTCTGGGACTGAAGATCAGTCTTGCACGTAAGCTGGGTTTGCAGGTTTACTGGGAATTGCATAAGACCTTCACCGACTATCTCGACGATGTCAGCACAACCTACTACCTTAACGGAAATGCAATCGATCCGGCTGATCCCGAACAGATCATGTCGGATCCGACGATGAACCACCAACCCGATATGCAACGGGGAAATTCGAAAACCCAGGATTGGTATTCTTTTTTCGGAGTGGCGCTTACCTATAAGTTCAAGCTGGGTAGTAGCAAACGCTGCAGGGATATTGAAAAATAAATCACAGCAGGTATCAGGAATGAAATTAATCGATCAGATCAATAAGACAAAATTGCCGGTACATGTAGCTGTGATCATGGACGGTAATGGCCGGTGGGCCCGTCAACGTGGATTTGCGCGGACTTCCGGACATGAAAAGGGGGTTGATGCAGTAAAGAATACAGTTGAAGCAGCTGCGGAACTTGGAATCAAATACCTCACCCTTTATGCCTTCTCCACTGAGAACTGGAATCGTCCCAAATACGAGATCGATGCCCTGATGCGGATCCTGGTAAATTCCCTTCACAGGGAGATGAAAACCCTGATGGATAACAGGATCCGTCTGATGGCAATAGGCGATCTTAAAAGCCTTCCCCCTAAAAGCTATCGTGAACTAAACAAGGCGCTTGACCAGACTGCCGGAAATACCGGTCTCACACTGATCCTGGCATTGAGCTATAGCTCCCGCTGGGAACTTGTTGAAGCCTCCCGTACAATTGCCATGAAAGTCGAAGCCGGAGAACTGACCTCCGGCCAAATAAATATTAATACTTTTCTCTCCTCCTTAGCCACTGCTTCGGTTCCTGATCCCGAATTGCTGATACGGACAAGCGGTGAATACCGCATCAGCAACTTTCTCCTGTGGCAGATCGCTTACTCCGAATTATACTTCACCCCAACCCTCTGGCCCGATTTCACACGCGATGAGTTTTACAAAGCCCTGATCGATTACCAGAAACGCGAACGGAGATTCGGACTTACAAGTGAACAGATCAATGAACTGGAAGGTAAACGAAGAAAATAGCGCGGATGAGAATTAGGCTTGTAATACTGCTCCTGACTTTGATTGTTTCCTCATCACTGAATGGCCAGGTCATAGGAGGTGAAAAAATTACCGACTATACAAAATCGAAAGATTATTATATCGGCGGTATCACGGTGAGCGGCGTAAAATATCTTGACGGTAATGTATTGATAATGCTTTCAGGACTTACCGTGGGGCAGAAGATAAAAATACCCGGCGGAGATGAAATATCGAAAGCTATCAAAAAGCTGTGGGATCAGGGATTGTTTGAAGATATTGATATCTCCTATACGAATATCGTGGGCGACCAGATATTTCTTAACATCTATATGAAAGAAAGACCACGGTTATCGAAATTCCAGTTCAATGGCATTAAAAAGTCGGATGCTGATGATATCCGGGAAAAAATCCGGCTTGTCAAGGGCGATTATGTAACCGACAACCTCATTATAAAAACCAAGAACATCATCAGGAAATATTATACCGATAAGGGTTTCCTGAATGTTGAAATCGATATACTCCAGAAGGCTGATACCACGGAACGCAACGACGTCACTCTGGTGATAAATATCGATAAAAATGAACGGGTCAAGGTTTTCGACATCACTATTCATGGGAATGAAAAGGTGAGTACGGAATTTATAAAATCGACTTTCAAGAAAACCAAGGAAAAAAGCATCTTCAATCCTATGAATGACCTTGACAAGGTTATTTATGAGTCGGCAGAAACGGTTGCAAAAATGGATTTCGTCGAGATCGCCAATGTTATGGGTGACCAGGCCACGAATAACATCCGGATAAGGATCTTTAAATCCTCAAAATTCATTGAAGAGGATTATACAGCCGATAAACAGTTGCTGATAACAAAATATAATTCCCTTGGATACCGGGATGCAAGGATCCTTCGGGATTCAATTTCCAAAAATCCCGACAATACTATCAATATCGACATCTGGGTGGAAGAAGGTCCGAAATATTATTTCAGAAATATAACCTGGGTCGGTAATACAAAATACTCAGCATTTTTTTTAGACCGTATCCTGAAGATCAAGAAGGGTGATGTATACAACCAGGAAGCCCTGGAAACGGCTCTGTCATATAACCCGAACGGCAGCGATATACGTTCCCTTTATATGGATGATGGCTATCTTTTCTTCGATGTCCAGCCTGTCGAGGTTAGAGTCGAAAATGATTCGATCGATCTTGAGATCAGGATGAATGAGGGAAGACAGGCCAAGGTGAGGAAAGTCACCATCAAAGGAAATACGAAGACCAATGATCATGTTGCCTTACGCGAAATACAGACACGTCCCGGCCAATTGTTCAGCCGCGATCTGCTGATCCGTTCACAGCGTCAGCTTGCCCAGCTTAAATATTTTGATGCAGAAAAGTTAAATCCTACGGTTAATCCCATCCCCGAAGAAGGCACTGTCGATATCGGATATGAAGTAACTGAAACTTCGGCCGACCAGATCGAACTATCCGGAGGATGGGGATATGGACGGATCATCGGGACTGTGGGGTTATCCTTTAACAATTTTTCGTTAAAGAACCTGTTTAACCTGAAGTCGTGGAAGCCCATCCCGTCAGGCGACGGGCAGAAGTTTAGTCTACGGTTCCAGACTTATGGCAAGGGATATTTCAGTTACAGTTTTTCTTTTACCGAACCCTGGGTGGGAGGCAGGAAGCCGCTTGCGCTTAGCCTCTCATATTTCCATTCAAAATATACCAACGGTCTGGCCGCCAATGACCCGGCATACGGCTACTTCAAGATCGACGGGATATCGGTAGGACTGGGTTCACAGATCAACTGGCCCGATAACTATTTTACTATTTATTCGAGTCTGAACTACAACCGGTATAATACAAAAAATTATACCCAGATCTTCCCCTGGGGAGGCGGTAACGGCATTTACAATGCCATAAGTGTCGGGATAATTCTTGCACGTAACTCTGTCGATGCACCGATTTTTGCCAGGAATGGATCAGAAATCTCACTAAATCTTGAACTGACACCTCCCTATTCACTTTTCAGAGGAAATGTCAATTATGATTCGATGCCGCCTGAGGAGCGTTACCGCTGGGTTGAATATTATAAGATAAAAGTGAAAGCCGCCTGGTATATAAATGTCGTTGAAAAACTTGTTCTGACACCCCGTCTGCAATTCGGATACCTGGGCGCTTACAATAAAAAGCTCGGTGAAACCCCGTTTGAACGGTTTTATCTGGGTGGTGACGGTTTGAGCGGATATAACAACATGGATGGCCGTGAACTGATCGGTATGCGGGGCTATGCAAATAACTCCCTCACTCCGGGTTATCCGACAACTATCGGAGGTACCGTGTATACAAAATATACTCTGGAGTTGCGGTATCCCGTATCACTTAATCCCAACGCTACCATTTATGCGCTTGGATTTATCGAGGCAGGAAATGACTGGCTCTTCTGGAACAATTTTAATCCCTTCAACGTTTACCGTTCCGTTGGCCTTGGGGTAAGGGTTTTTCTGCCGATGTTCGGCTTGTTGGGATTAGACTGGGGCTATGGCATTGATCAGATTCCCGGGGTTCCGGGGGCTAACGGAGGACAATTCCATTTTTCGATAAACTCCTCGCTCGATTAAGAAGATGATTTGAAAATTTGATATAATGACTAGAGCGCTGAAGGAGAGGTAATTAACTGAAAATAATGAATAAAATAACAGGAGATTAATTATATGAAGAAATTGATTGTTACCATCACGGCATTATTTTTTATGACCGCTGTTTTACAGGCGCAGAAATTCGCCTATGTCGATACACAGTATATCCTTGATAATATACCTGAATTTGCCGAAGCTCAGGCCCAGCTTGATGAACTTTCGGAGCAATGGCAAAAGGAGCTTGAAACAAAATTTGCCGAAGTCGATAAGATGTATAAGGATTATCAGGCACAATCAGTGTTGCTTCCCGAGGATATGAAGAAAAAAAAGGAACAGGAGATCGTTGATGCCGAAAAGGAGGTAAAAAACCTTCAGCGCCAGCGGTTTGGTAAGGATGGCGACTTATTCAAAAAGAGGCAGGAGCTGGTAAAGCCGATCCAGGAAAAAGTATACAATGCCATCCAGGAGATCGCTACCAATAATAATTATGCAATAATTTTCGATAAGGGTGGAAGTTTGTCAATGATGTATGCAAATCCCAAATATGATGTGAGCGATGAGGTTCTTGATAAACTTGGAGCAAGCCTGGGGGGCAGGAAAAAAGCCACAAAGACCGAATCGGGTGGTGGCACGGAGTCTAAACCGCCTTCAAAAGGTGAGCGGAAATAACATTATGGTAGATAAGCATATTAAAGAATTTTTCTATTTTTGTACCCCCGAATTGTAGTATAAACCCATTAATAATTGAAAATGAAAAAGTTATTTAAGTTAATTGCATTAGTCGCATTGATCGTCGGTTGTTCAGTTGTATCACAGGCTCAAACGAACCTTAAGATCGGCTATATTGAATTCAATACACTCCTTGCTGCAATGCCCGGTATTGACTCAGTAAAGATAAAACTCCAGAAATATCAGCAAACACTGAGCGATCAGATGGATGCAATGAAGGCTGAGTTTGAAAACAAATACCTCGATTATCAGTCGCAGGCTGCAGGGATGTCTGACCTCATCAAACAGACCAAGGAAAAGGAATTACAGGATCTTCAGGCACGCATAGATGCCTTCCAGCAGAAAGCCAACAGCGACCTTCAGGCCAAACAACAGGAACTCGTTCAGCCTTTCATCGACAAAGCTAAGCTTGCCATTAACGAAGTCGCCAAGGAGAACAAATACACTTATATCCTCAATGCCATTGAAGATGTGGTACTGTACAAAGAAGCCACAGAGGATATTATGGCTCTGGTAAAGAAAAAACTGGGCATCCAGTAGAAAATCTATTCCACTTTAGGAAAAACCGGCTCTTTACAGGAACCGGTTTTTTTATTATTTATCCTTCTTTTTATACCGGTCACGCTGATTAAAATATGTGATATCCGCATAACCGGCGTAAATTTTAGCCGCGTGTCTGACATATTCAGGTATGAAATACCTGTCGCCTTTTAAATAGGTGTTTTTTATACCACCGACTATGAGATCAATCTTTCCTTCAAGGACAATTCCCCACTGACTTTCATGTGAATGTTCCGGAACTTCTGCGTCTTCAGAGAATTCCATAAAAACGATCTGGTGGTTTGCTCCCTGTGAGAGATACGCCTTGATGCCTTTGATCGGGATATCGGCTTCAGGTAATTCGATAATTGGTTTGGGAAATGTTTCTGACATGGTTTCGCTTTTAATACGATTTACTGATCACCAGGCTGTATAATAAATTTTCCGCTGGTATAATAGTACTTATTTCCGAAGATAAAGTAATAGATCCCGGCAGGATATCTCTGTGTATCCAGGATCAGTTCGGTTTGACCGGCTCCAAGGAAAAATTCTTCTACTATCCGTCCGAAATCATCGTAGATACGGAAAGTGCAAGGTTTTTTCGATGTATAATTCCCGATCCTGAATGTTATATGATCAGTTGCAGGATTCGGAACAACCTGCACACTGGCCTTTAACCAGTGTTCAGCAATAGCACTGACGGTGTTGCCTCCCGAAATGATCTGTGATCCGGGATCGAATATCAGCGAATCAACGGTAAACGGGATTTGGACCGTGAACAATTGCCCGGAATAACTATTTGTAACGCGGATCAGAGTATCATGGACTGTATTTTTAAACTTCAACTGGACAGGTAGTTCAAAAAAAGAGGCTGCAGGGGTTGATTGGCTCTGGCTGACTGTGAATGAAACGGTGTCGGCTTTCTGAGTCCAGTTGATCTGATACTGCGGATAACCTTCTCCCGTATACCATTCATCAAAATACCAGGTAAGATCCTGCCCGCATGTACTCTCAAGATGGGACTTCAGATTTTCCGTACGGGCAAATCCGTAAGCCAGACTGAAATCATTGAGATAATTGTTAAGGGCGGTGAAAAACGCAGAATCGCCAATGATCCATCTGAGCTGATGCAGTATCATGGCCCCCTTGGCATATGACAGACGGCCGTCGAAGATACGGCTTATATTTGTGGTATCCGGACAATACACAGAACCTCCGGGCTGAGAGACGATCTGATTTATGCGGACTTCCCTGAAACGTTCCCAGAATTCCGGGGCTAAATGTTCATAACATAATCCCGAAAGATAAGTGGCAAACCCCTCATTCAGCCATATATCAGTCCAGGTTCCGCAGGTTATCATATCCCCGAACCACATATGGGCAAGCTCATGTGCCATTAGTTCAAACTGAAAGGTTGTAATAAAAGTCATGGTCTGATGCTCCATGCCTCCTCCCCAACCGAACTGGGCATGACCGTATTTTTCACGCTGAAACGGATAAATGCCGAACAGGCTGTCAAAAAGTTGTATCATCGGCACAATGACGGCAGTCTGTGCAGCAGCTTCCGCCGAATCTTCAGGATACACATAGTTGATCACCTTCAGAGTGTCGTTGTTAAAAGGAACCAGTTGGGTATAACAGGCGTAATTGGTGACAGCTACGCCAACCAGGTATGTAGCTATGGGGTAACGGTGCTTCCAATAGTAGGTTGTACTTCCTCCGGCTGATACCGTTTTATTAAGGATTCCATTGGTAGCTCCCTTATAACCATCAGGAGTCTTGATTATGATCTCAATTGAGTCGGCTTTATCGGTCAGTCCGTTTTTGCACGGCCAACAGTCACTTGCTCCATAAGGCTCGGAAAGAGTCCAGATGATGGGAACTCCGTTATGAAAACTCCGGACAAATGTTCCGAAACCGTTATCCGGCGGTATCCCGTGATAATAAACAGTAAACGAATCTATCACATTCTGAGGTAATGGATTTGAAAAAAAGATAAAAAGCTGGTCCAGGGTGTGATTCCAATTACCGGAAGGTTGGTTATGATATATGACTGTATCGACTGTCAGGGTCTGGTTCATATCGAGGAGAAGGGAATCAAAATCCGGCTGAAGTGGTATAAAGTATACAGTAACATTTCCTGAAATTTCCCTGAAGGAAGGGTCTATCACCCAAAAACATCTGTAAAATATTACGTTGCAGGCGGGTGTGGTTATCGTCGACCCTGCAGTAAATTTTTCTGTATGGCTGTCCCGGTCCCCTTTCGCAATATTGTAAAGATCATCAGGATTGAAGGTAACCTGGGCATAAAGCAGGCATGGAAGTATAAGGTATATGAATATGATTGTCTTTTTCATCTGTTATCGTGGTACTATAAATGTATTGTGTTTAAAATCTGATGTGAAATTACTAAAAACAATTGATTATACCAGGTGATAGCCTGTAGATGGCTTCCTTCCGGTAGGCGGCTTTTTATGTTACAATTTGTTACATCGCATTGAATCCCGTGTTACAATGTCACACGACATTTGTTGCAGAATTTATTGCATAAAATAAATGAAAAAATATAGATTATTACTTGCTCTTCTCTTTGGACATATCGGAGGTTTGTTTGCTCAGGAAAGCCAATCAGGTGTTTTCACTATCGATTCATGCATACAATACGCTTTTAAAAACAGTCCTTATTTAAAAGCGGGGAACAAAGAGGTTCTCATTGCGGCAAAAGAGGTTGATATTGTTAAAAGCAAACGTTTTCCCCAGATAGATGCTTCAGCAAATTATTTCCGGACAAGCCAGAATGAGTACCCATATGAATATCCTTCCGGATTTGCAGGAATTGAATTAACTCAATCGGTTTGGAAAAATGGAAAAATAACAACATTAATTGAGAA
>Ga0172367_10003841_pt1 | contig 19119 bp, 8 predicted proteins | sample Lak10m_FD_114542 | JGI IMG/M metagenome (GOLD analysis project Ga0172367, IMG submission 114542) | Freshwater microbial communities from Kabuno Bay, South-Kivu, Congo - kab_022012_10m | ecosystem: Environmental > Aquatic > Freshwater > Lake | place: Democratic Republic of the Congo: South-Kivu...
AAAAAAAAAAAAAAAAAAAAAAAAAAAAAAAAAAAAAAAAAAAAAAAAAAAAAAAAAAAAAAAAAAAAAAAAAAAAAAAAAAAAAAAAAAAATATTTTTTTCCAGCCGCTTTTTTGATATTATGTAAAAATATATCAAAATTCACACCATTAGATCATATTATCGAATATTATTTTACTTTTTGATATTTACTAGTTAATAATTAATAAAATTTCGCCCGCGTAAAGTTTTAATTTATTTTATTAAAAATTTATTGAATATGATTCATATTCTTTAAGATTATATTAAAATACAAATTCGGATTCAGTTGGTATTTAAACAAAACTTGTATCACAAACAGCAAAACTATAATCTTCTTTGTGATACATCCATTATGCATATAAAAAATCTGTTTTATAAACTTTAATTATTCCTTTAAATTATGTGTTATTAGAAACGAGAATATTATTGATTTTGATAATTCCGTTATTTTATTTGTTTTAAAATATCTCAAAATTTTTGATAGCTAATATACATTACTCTTATTGATTTTAACTTTAAAATTATACAATTTTAGAATAATATTTTTTTTGTTTCTTTTTATTGATATTTTTTTGCAACGAAATATTATTAATTTATAATTAATTTAAAATATCGCCGTTACCAAAATGGAATTTATATTCATTATTGCATAAATAAGAATCGTTAACAATTTAATAAAACTATTAAAATTCACCATCTTACAAATCGCTAAAAATAATTTTCCCAAAACCTATATTTTATATTTATATTTGAAATGTATTTGTATTTTTTATATTTTAAGGTATATATATAGTTTAATTTTAAAATTTTTAAAAATTATATATAATGCCTTAACATTATCCTGAACTTTAAAACGAAAAATTTTATTTTCTTTCATATAAGCTAAAAAAAAAAATTTTGTTTTGAGAATTATAGATTTTCCACCCGATAAATTCAAAATTATATTTAGATATCTGATATATTATAGAATATACCGAACTTTGTTATTAAATATTAAAATATATTGGGTAATTATCTAATATTAATTCAATTGTTTCATTTAATAAACCAGATTAATTATTTATTTCTAAGATATATATTTCCGGTTAATTGTATTTTACATATTTTATTTACATTTTTTGATTTTTTTTACAAATATAGTAACCTTGATTTTCATTTCCTATGCCGATAAATTAATCCTCACCTAAAAAAGATACAGCGAAATTAAAAAATAAATTTTCGTATGGTTAACATTCAAATGTTTTTTTTGAAAATATCTAATTAAATTATTTTATTACTAAAGAATTTTATATTTCGAACCCAATATTTTATAAATTTTTTATTTCATTTACATTTTCTTATAAAAATTGTATTTTATTATTATATAATATAGTTATATTATCAAATTTATAAAAACATTCTGTATTTAATTATTATTATAAAAATATAACTAAATCTTATTTAAAATTTTCATTTTTAACATCAAATTAAAATCCTTGTCTGTTTTAAATTATGGGATCTGTATTCTAATTTATTTTAAACCAAATATAAATATTATCACCAAACAAAATACAAAAGGTTTTTTATAATGTTTAAAAAATTTAAAAATTTGGTAATTAAATATTTTAATATTAATTTATAATAAATATTTTCAACGGAAAATCAGTAATATTAACAATAGAATCTTTATCAGATTTTTTAGTAAAAGATAATGATAATTTTTAAATATTTTAAACATTTTAAATATTTTAAACATTTTAAATATTTTAAACATTTTAAAGATTTTAAACATTTTAAATAAATTTATTTCTATGAAAAATTGTTTAAATGTTCTATTTTTAAATTTATTATCCGAATGAAATAATAGAAATTTATAAATATTTTGTATTTGGTACAAATTAAATATCTTAATTCGAAAAATAAAATATTTTTTTGTATTTATTACAAGAATCATCGAAATGTTAATATATAACATAAAATAAATTATAATCTTATAATTATTACGTTATCTAACAAGACGTAAAATCCTTAACTAATTCGATTTATCCAATAGCACCCGAAAATATTTAAACCGTATAATATTATAAATTAATTAATTAAATATTTTAAATAAATATTTATTTATTTTATATATCTGTGATGTTTTAAGAAAATCCTATGCTTTCGAAATATATACAATTATTAGAATATACGTCTATATCTAAACAATCCTATAATATAATTTTATTATCTATATATTAAACTTTGGCATTTATAGAATTTATAATATAAAAATAATCGTTTTTTATTTGCATTTGAAAATTTTTATACAAGGATATTTGATCATTTTAGTAATTTTTTATTAAAGAAGATTCGTATAAAAATGGATATTGATTTTATATAATCGAAACAATTTAATTATCAAATATATCTTAATAATATTGGTTTTATAATTTTATTTGCTAATTTTAGTATGATATTTTTCCAGATATTGAATGGATTATATATAGACTATTTTATTAAGGAATTTCATTAAAATAATATTATAGTTAAATTATTTTTGTTTTAGAATCATAAGCTAAAATATAATTAAAAAAAATTTTATTGTTTTGTTATTATATTTAGATTACTTTATCTTTATAATAATTATCAATATCACTAGCATCTTAGTCTAATTTAATCTGATCTCTTTGGTCGCAAAATTAAATATAATTTTGTCTCATATTAAATCCTTTCTAATTTATATTACAAAAGCTATTTATAGTGCTTACATTTCCTTAATTTATGCTATGCATATATTTTTATTTATTTTTTTATTTTTTTTTTCTTACACCTTTGCAAATTTAAAATGCCGATTTTTTATGTTTTTTTAAATCATTATTTATAATTTTTCAGTGGTTTTATTCTATTACTTTGTTATTTTTAATAATTCGGTTATCTACCATACGTTCCTTTAAAAATATTTTTATAAGTCTATAATTCTATTTATTATAATGCATTTAAAATTCTTTATTTAAGTTATTAGAATGACAAATCATTTTAATCTTATTTTTATATTTTACTCTTCAAAACACTAAAAAAATTTTCTATACAATTAGTAAAATGTTGATATGGAACGCTATATAAAAATTTATTTTATTTTTCTAAACATTTCTTTACTTCTGGATTTCTATGACAACTAGCATTATCTATAATTATAAGTTTATCTTTATACTTTGAATTTATATATTTATCTAAAAATTATACCATTCTAGTTCCGTCCATTCCACCTTTTTCATAAAATTCAAATCCAATACAACCATATTTAGCAGAAATTGCAAAACAAGCTGTATATTTTTAAAATTACTTAGTATTTCCTTTAGTTTCTATAACACATTTTTTTCCAATTTTCTCATAACACATTTTTCTTATTTAAAATGTTTCCATTGAAGTTTCGTCAATACTAATAATATCATCGATGTTATATTTATACACTTATTTATAAAAATCTTTTAATTACTATTTTATATTTATATCTTTTCCAAATCTTTTTTCAGGAACATGTCTTAATTTTGCTTTTTTTAAGGCTAATATTCAAATCATAAATTACATTTGATATTTATTATCTCGTAATTTAAATATCATTATATTTTTATTCAAGTAAATATTTTATTTATTCTGTTGTATATTGTTTATTCTATTATAACAATTATAAAATATAATTGACGTGCTTTTGTTTAATTTTGTATGATATTGGAATTTTGTTATGTCTTTTTATTTAATGTTCTTATTCGTATCTATCGACCCATCTTAGTAAAGAACGAACAGAAATATTAAATTTTTATGCTATTTATTCTTATGTTTCGTTATCTGAATTTAAATAATATTCAACAATAGCGATTTTAAAATCTTCAGTATGATGCATTGTATATAAATATAATCATTTAAAGAATTATAATTTATATAATGGACTAACATTATAATTTTTCCAGTTAAATAGCTATATATAGAAAATAAAATGAAAAAGATAAATATATATTAATTTAATAATATGATAAAAATATTCATGATGGATTTATTTTTTGTAATGATAATCACATGTTAATTTATTGTAATGGATAAAAAAATAAAACATATTTTAGACATAAATAAAATTAACTATAAAATAATAATTGTTATATTTAAATGTCGGAATGGCATTTAAATTGGTAAAATAATTTCGATAAAAAAGAAGTGTAATTCGAATTTTAAAATTAAAAAAAATATGCAGATGTTTAAATTTAAAACGATATGATAATAGAATTCGAACATAGTAAAAAATCAATAGATATAATTCGAGATAAATAATAATTTTATGAAAAAATATAAATGGATATTTTATGGGTTGTAGATTGTAATGATTCTGAAATATAAGATGATAAAATAATTATAAAACATTCTTGGTAAGTAAGAAATTTTAAGGATGTGATATATTTGAATATTGGAAACAATTTATATTAAATTAATTGCGATGAATTGCATAATAAATAAATTATTCCATATAAAATGATAGATAAATAAAATTTCATAGCTTTATCAAATGATATAAATCAGTACAAAAAACTTTTATAAATTGAATTAAGAAGTCCTCCAAAATAAATTTGTTTATAATTTGGAGCAGGAAATGGAAAAACATTTATAACGATAATGATTATTGGAAATTAAAATAAATACTAAGATGAACAAACTAAAGATAAAGTTGATAAACTAAAAAATGATTTAGACATGAAACATAAAAAAATAATAATATATTTGACAAAAATGAATTCGGCTAAAGATGTAATACTAAAAGAATTATTTGAAAAATATATTTCTGGCAATTTAGACATTTAGTTTAAAAATTAAAAATTAATATAATTATTTTAAGAATTAGAAAAATTATAAAAATAAGATAATTAAAATTAGTAATAATTATAAGATAAGTAATAATAAATATTGAATGAAATTAAATTTAAAAAAGCATATAAAATTGTTTTAAGTGATGGTAGATAAATCATAATTGGAACCATTGACTCGTTTTATTATGCAATTAATGGGAAGAATTAAATAGATTCTCTAGATTTTTTTACGGATTTGGCAAAATCTATTTTAAATTAAAAAAAAATTAATTTTGATTATAAAGGCGAATAAATAAATTAATAATCATTAATAATAGTCGATGAAGTATAAGATTTAAATAAATATTACGCAGATGCTCTTAAAAAAATATAAAAGGAAACATAAATTGATATTTTTATGAATGGTGATTATTTATAAAGTATATGGAGTTTAGATAATGCAATGAATCATTTTTAAATTAATTCTGGATAAAATATAGTAAGGCGGTTCGAAAATATAAAATTATAAAATTTCGTTAATGAAATTATTCATTTTAATTAATATGAAAAATATAAAGTAAAATAGATAGAAGGTATAAATCCGAAATATATAGATGGATAAATACCAAAAATTTTTTAATTACCAAAACCAAAATAAAATAAAAAAGGAATAGAGATATAATCATTTGATAATTCCATAAATATTATTTTAAATATAATCAATTAAGAAGTATAAACAAATAATTATAAACCAAACGATTTTATGATAATTTCGCCTATAATTAAAAATAATGTATTTTTAGAATATCTGAGAATATAAATATAATAGTATTGGTCTAAAAAATACAATAATCCAGATTAATTTTATGTATTTTTACATTAAAGTGAAGACAATTAAGCAATAGATTTATAATTATCAAAAAATGCTACGTAAATTTTATCAATACATAGTGCTAAAGGATCTGGTAGAAATGTCGTATTCTTTTTATGTTTAGATTAAAAATCATTATAGATATATTCAAAATAATAATTTGATATAATATATGAATCATTACTACATATTAGTATAACCAGATAACAAAAATCATTATATATTGGTTATTATTCAAAAGATGATGATATTTATTCTAGATTGAAAAGCGCAATTGGTAAAAAATTATGTGAAGAAATAAAAAACGAAGACATAAAACCAAACATAAAACATATTTCTAAATATTCTAAAATAGATAGTCTAGAAAATTACATTATAAATAAATATTTAATAGAAGACGAAAATGTATAAAATATTTGTAACTAAGTTTTTGATTTCATAAAAGAAAAAAAAATAGAATAATAAATAAAATACGATGATAATAAAGAATAAAAAGAAATTATAGAATTTGGACATCACAAAATAAGATTTAATTCATTACAGTATTAGTTTTAAAGAATTTTAAATAAAGAAGAATATGAAAAAACAAATGGAACAAAAAATAACAAATAATTTTATGCATAATTAAAAGGAGTTTAAAATTCAGAAATAAAAATAGAAAATAGCTAAAACTATTATTAAAAGATACAACAATACAAAGATCAGAATAAAATTATATTGTTGCAATTTTAAACATAATAAAATATAATGAATAAATATTGTGGATTTGCGTAAAGAATAATATAAAATGTCCAATTAAAAATATAATAATATTAATTTGATCAACTTTGTCAACTAGAAATTTTATTATTTATGTTTTGTACATAATAATTATATCACGGCGAAAATTCTGAATTATAAATTATGGAAATATATTAGATAATAAAAATATTTGATTAGAATTTTTATAGTTTTGATAGTTGTTAATAAATAAAAGGAATTGATATTTAGCATAAAAATTGTTTATGCAGGGAATTATTTCAACAGGAAAATAAATAATCGGAATAAAATTTTATAATAAATTTTTACAATAAACTAGATTAATTACACGAAATACATAAATAATACATATAAGAAACACAAAAATTATAAGAAAATTAATAATTTCAATATAATAATTTTCACGAAATTTAGATATAATTATATAATTAATTCAAAATATAATCTAGGGCGGATTTAATTGGATATAATGACAATGTTGTATTACAATAAATTATAAAATCATAATATAATAAACTAAATTATTTATAGACAGTAATTCATATTTGTTGTTAGTAATATTTTATATAAAATTGTTCAGGTGGCAAGAATTAAATTAGATTTTAAAATAAATAAATATATTCTGGAATAATATCTATAGACAATAAATATAAATTAATTACATTCGATAACTAACTTATCTAATAATTTAAACCTATAATTGATTAATATATAATTGAAAAATATCAATAATATAATAAAGATTTTGTTTAGTATTTAGAAGAAGAGATATTGACGAGACTAAAATAAGGATAGAAATTAAAATAAATAATATACGATATAGATAAAGAATTATAAAACAAAAAAAATTTACCAGGATATATATTTTCGTAATTTAACATATATAAAAATTAAAACAAATTTAGAATTATGATTGGGGAAGATAAAGAATAAAAATTAAAATAAATTTTACAATAATTCTAATAATAATTAGATTAAGAATTAACTGAAAAAATAAATTAATAATAATAAGAAGATGAATATTGATATTCAATTTTTAAATACTTTATCAACAAAACATTATTCACACATTAGCCTAATTTCTTTCTATTAATCGTAATATTCACTAAATTATTTTTCGTATTATATATCTTTAAAAACATATCCATAACCAAATTATTCAACAATAGCGATTTTAAAATCTTCAGTATGATGCATTGTATATAAATATAATCATTTAAAGAATTATAATTTATATATGAATAATAATATGATGTTTATACCGTCGCAATAATGTAAATTAATAAACGAATATATACAAAACTAACATTTAACAAGAAAATAATTTGTAGAATTTTATTTAAAGTTTCCTTTATTACCAGATGACAAATAAATATAAATAAAAAAATTATCAATTTTTAATTTTGATTGCTTAAAGAGAGAACATACAGGTCTAGTTATATATAAAGATTTTTACGAATCAGATAAAATATAATTTTATTTTCCTAAAAATTAATACGATTATAAATTAGAAGAATAAGTTTCTCCAGTTTGTGTAGTAGATAATAACGATATTTTTTATAGAGTTCCGCATATGTGTTGGTTTATATTATCCGATGTTATATGCGCAATATTTGATTATTAAAGAGAAAAATAATAAAAATTCTTTCCCATAAACATAATAACTGATAAAAAATTTTAATGGATATTGTAGTTAGTAAATAATCTAGGCAAATATTTCAAAGATATAAATTTCCAACATAGTCAGAATATATTAGGATAATATATAGATAATGATGAATAAGAATATAATATATGCGATAAATGTAAAAAATAAATATTAAATAATAAAAATTCAATAAAAAATCATAAAAAGAAATGTAATAAAAAGATTAAAAAATAAAATGTAGTAGCGTAATAATAAGAATAATTAATTCCAGATGCAGAAAAAAAATAAGATTTTGAATATCTGGAACCTTGTTTTTGCGGAAGTAAATGTGAATGCTGTGAAGGTCATAGGGATAAAAATTGTTAATGTGGTTGTGAAGATGGTTGTTGTAAATACGAATTTTATTCTGACTGAAAAATATTATTTTAAAATAACTATTTTTATATAAATGGAATCCGAAGAGTAAAAATAAACAAAAATAATGTAAAAATATATTAGAAAAAACGAAGCTGTATTACTCGAAAATAATCAACAATATTTTTAAGATATATCGCAAAAAATAAAAAACAATGAATAAATAATAAATCATTTGATATAATCATATAAATATGAAAAAATAAAATCTATTGATGATTTGTATAATTCATTGAAAAAATTATATGTTTATAAAAATAACGATAAATATTTTACATTATCTGGAAATTTAAAATAAATTTATAACTCGTATAAAATATAATAAATAATTTAACCGATATTATAAACATTTTCTAGAAATAAAAAACAATCTATTATTTTATTTATTTGATTATTTATTTTTTATAAAAAATATTATTTAAAGAAATAATTTATATTATATATGATTCGGAACAAGCCGACAAATAAGAAAAAAAACAAAGATTAAATTGATAATGTTTCATTTGAAAAATTTCCTTCAATGGTCAGAACTATAAAAACATCGTTAAAAAGTATAATCAAAACACCAGAATTATAACAAAAAATAAACGAAACAGTTTGTAAATGTAATGACGTCGTAATAGATATTTATTAATTTATCAGATTGTATTGTTTGTATTGTTATAAAAATAAAATATAAATTCCAAATTTAGATGAAAAATTTATATAATATTCTATAATTGTATTAACTGATAGAGATAATAGAGGAAGAATACCAAAAGATGCAGAATAATTAAAAACATTGTAATAATTTTATGATAATGAATATAAACCAATTTTTAACCATACTAAATAATCAATAGCAAATTTATCACATATATTCGCTTATATAAGAATAAATATTGAAACTGCTATAATGAATAATATTGTTGAACATCATACAAAAAGACTATTCCGATTCATAAATATATTCGGATAATAATGTTTGTAAAATAAATTATCATAGGAATAAATGAAAGATTCTAAAAAAATATTAAAGAAATTTAAAGATATGGTTTATAAAAATGAATTCAACGATAAAGACATTATAATTTTATTTGATTAATTTATAAAATAACACATGAAAAATATAATACCACAATAATACGAAAAGAATTATCCGTACGATTTAAAGAAGAATTATCTAAATTATTTATAATATGAAATGTATATGAATGAATAATTTGAATTATACAACAATTAAATAAAATATCAAATAACTTAAAAAGAATAATAAAAATTTTAATTAAACGAAGAATAATAAAAATAAATTTCGAAAGAAATAAAAGAATTAAACAAAAAAATAATAAAATAATTTTAAGTTTTACCTTTAAGAAAATCATCAATTCCAGCATATATTTGTTTAGATACGGCTTAAATATGTGATTTAACGAGTTCATAAGGACAGAAGGCGAAACAATTAAAAAATATAAATGAAAATGAAGATTTGATTTGGAATCAATTATTTAAAATGAATAACAAAATATTTACAAAATCAAAAAATTATACATTTAATTATCTGATTTAAACTGATGGAATATCAACTTCAATAAATTTTATACACAATTCTATAAAGGATAAAAAGTATGGATAAAAAATAAAATAAAAAGAATCGTAATTTTATTATGTAGATTAATTAAATGAACAATAATTACAAGAACTAATCAATAAAAAAATACTTACAATAGATCAAGGCAAGAAATATTTGGTCTATATGTCAGATTAAAACGGAAATAAATTGAAATATTCTACTATGTAAAGATTTAGTGAGGGCAAATAAAAAAAATAAAAATAGATTTTATTAAAGAATAAATAATAAAATTAATAAATTATTGATGAAGAAACAAAGTTAAGTAAATTTTCAAGCAAGACAGTCGATTTTGATTTATTTAAATAATATTTAAAATAAAAAAACTAAATGGATTTAATGGTAAAATAATTTTATCAATAAGATTTATACAGAAAAATGAAATGGAGATAATTTGTTTATACAAGAAAGTCGGAAGATTTATTCTTAAATAGAATTGAACAAATATATGGTGATAAAAAAGATTTTTAAATAATTTGTGGTGATTGGTAAGGAAATAACAATATTTAGGGCTGTTAATCAACGTTAGGAATCGGAATGAAAAAATTATTATAAAAGAAATATGACATATTATTGATTGATGAATATAATACATCTAAAAAATGTTGTAATTGTTTAAAAGACGTAAGACATTAAAAATTTAGATTATTAACTTGTGAAAATTGCATAGGAAAATAAAAATCTATTTCTGATTTGAGCACTAGTAGTTCAGAAAACGAAAATATATTAGTGTCATAATCTAGAAAAAGATATTTAAATAGAGATTTTAATGCCTGTATGAATATGTAAAATATAATAAAATATATGATTTAAAATTAAAAAAAGAGACCAATAAAATATTCTAGAACAAAATAATAAAATATAGTTTGAACTAACTATAAACTCATCGATATTACATTTTGCAGAGATAAGAGATGCCGATTGCTTCTTTTATTTCTTTTATAATCGGCATTTTAAATTTGCAAAGGTGTAATAAATGGATAAAAAAAATATTTAAAAAAAATATTTAAAAAAAATATTTAAAAAAATATTTAAAAAAAATATTTAAAAATAAAATAAAAAATCATATTAATATCCACTAATCGGCTATTTTTAAATATATTAAATTAACTGAATAAAAATCTTATGATATTAAAATTTATTAATTATTACATATTTTTTTTCCATTGCCATTAATTATTATATTATTTACAGAACATTGACCGTCACAATCTATTATTTTATATATCCTGCCGTCCTTTAAACATTTTTTATCACTTGGTAAATTAATTATGATTTATCCTTCTGATGATCGAACGGCTATAATATAACTATGTGTTTAATCAGTTTCTTGATTTTAAATTGTATAAGGTGATTTAGAAAACGTAATATACAACGGCACGTAAACTTATCCTCCAAAAAAATATTAATCTTAATTAAATTATTAAATATTCGACATATATATTTATTTTTCAGTTTTATTTACAATTATCACATTTCTATTTTGGAATTAGAAATTATAACCAATAAAACGCAGGCGTTGTTTAAAATTATTTTTTGCATTTTTTACATTGTTATAATTCTTTACATTTTTATAATTATTCTTTACAATCTTAACATTCATCCGAATTATTATTAGGCATACCACATAATTTAAATTTACATTTCTAATTTTAAATATTACTATAATAATAATCATTTTCCTGTTGTTAATTGATCTTTTATTATATATCTTAAATTTAAGGAAGGCAAAGAATTTTACAAATTTTATTACATTTATGATTTTAGAAAAAATTTTTAATTCCATTTTAAAAATCAAAACCTCCATTATTTCTAAATCTTCCTTATTTAGTAGCAACCGTAGGATCGCTTAAAGAACCATTATCACTTCCCTAAATATCACATATTAAATAATTTTATTTGCTTTCTATAAATGAATAATGACAAAAAGCACTATATAACAAAGTGTTTACTTATGGATTTATTACGCCGTCATTTCTGATATATTTTATAAATTTCGCAGGTTATCCTTAAGAAGTTAATAAAAATGGTTATATTATCATAAATCCATAAGTATTGTCTAAACAAGTAAAACACTCTAAATATTATAAATTAATCGGAATTATATTTTTTTACTAATCTAATTGAAGTTTTGCTATTTACATTTTTAAATCAACATTAAATTTTTATGCGAAAAATTAACATATGCAATTTTATTTTTATATATCTTGAATGGAATTTTTTTATTCTGTTTATTATTTTAATTGTTTAATTACGACTTTTTTTTTGATACATTTATCTAAACTTTCTAAATAACCTTCAAAAACGTTTTAATAAGATCCTTCTTATATTATTTGATTATTTTATATGAATAAATTATATTGAATATAATGCAAATTGAATTTTTCGATATTAAAAATATCATTTATTTACATATTACACATATTTATTTTTAAATACAATCCATTACTTAAAGGATCAAATAACGGCTTATATTGTTTATCATTCATAGTAAGTAACATTTATCTAACATCGTTAAAAATATTTTAATAATTTTTAGAAGTTATCGAAAAATAATATTCATTTAATAATTATTAAATTAAATTTTATTATTTATTTTTACATTATAATTAATATATGCGAAATTGATTTTATATTATCCATTAAATCATAGTTTAAAAACCTTAGAAAATATTTTTAATATCTGAAAAATTGCTTATTATAAGAAATAATAATTTTTATGAATCATTTTAAAATTATAAATTAATAATATTTTAATTAAAAATTTCTGAAATATTTGTATTTTGGACTGGTTAAAGTTACGTGTTTTTCAAATATTATACAAATTCGCTTTTTTCTTAAAATCTCTAAATCGGAAAAATTTGATTATTATATGACAATACGACAAATTCCGTATTTTCTATTTTCTAAGATTAAATAAATTCACGAAGTTCTTTTATTTATTATTACATTTCTATGTTCAGTTCTAATATGAACAAAATTTATGTTTTAAAACTTTTCTATTAAGATAATATTTACCATTCTTAGTATTATGGCTTATCATTTTATATATCAAATACAACTTAAAATTCCGGTGTATATTAAAGAAACTAATTCTAAAAATTTTTTATCACGAAATTTTAATTTATTTATTATATTTCAAATAATTCATTCGTGCTGCATTATTACACCATCTAACACGTCGAAGAAAGATACAATTTTGTACTGACTTGTTATATAGAATATAAATTGTTAAAAACTTTATTAATTTTAAAATCACATAAGTCTTAATCTTATAATTATAATTTTGAATAATGCTAAGAAACACTTTGATTGTATTGATTACATATTTAAACTTGCTTATATTATATATTTTCTATATTCAATTTTTATAATTTTGGAATTTTAAAACTTTATTTATTTTGTTAAAGTGATAAAATGTCAAATTAACATTTAAAATCGAAATCGTTCAAAATCAATTAATTATCGGAACTTTGCAAATAAAAACCATGAATGCTTTTAAAAACATATTTTCCATTTTTTAATTAAAAAACTTCAAAAATTTCCCATTCTTTAATCCATGGAACGATTTTACATTATTACGATTTTTTTTTTGCACCACCGACTGATTAAAAATCATCATATAGACAAATCGAAACAAAACTATTTAAATAATTTCCTATTTTGTATAATTTAAAAAGTTATTTATTATTTTATCCAAAAATAGGAAATTATTTGAAATTTTATAATTATATCTATAAAAATTAATTCTGATAGTCTTTTATTTAAATTTATTAAGAAATAAATTAAAAATATTATGTTTGATCTTCGTGTAGGCATATTTCGTTTATTTATTAATTTTATTCTTATTAAATATTTTTGAATTATGTTTCATTTTATTAAATATTTTAATCTTTGAGTTATGATTCATTTTATTAAAGATTTATTTGTTTTTAAAGATTTATCGGTTAATTTTATTATTAAAGATTTTAATCTTTGAGTTATGATTCATTTTATTAAAGATTTTAATCTTTGAGTTATGATTCATTTTATTAAAGATTTATTTGTTCTTATTATTAAAGATTTATCGGTTAATTTTATTATTAAAGATTTTAATCTTTGAGTTATGATTCATTTTATTAAAGATATATTTGTTTTTAATATTATTATTATTAAAGATTTATTTGTTTTTAATATTATTATTAAAGATTTATTTGTTCTTATTATTATTATTAAAGATTTATTTGTTCTTATTATTATTATTAAAGATTTATTTGTTCTTATTATTATTATTAAAGATTTATTTGTTCTTATTATTATTATTAAAGATTTATTTGTTTTTAATAAGAATTTTAGTCATTGAATTATGTTTAAAATTATTAAAAATTTAATGATTTAGATATTTGTTCTTATTATTAATTTAAAACATTTTAAAATTAATTTTTAAATTAATTTTATTAATTTAAAAATTAATTTTATTTTTCTTCTTCTGGGAATTGTTATTTGATTCCTTCATAAACTTTTTCCATTAAACTATTATAATAATGTGTTTAATTATCTTAAGGATCTCTTTAGAAATTTTAAAATTTCTGTTCCTGATCTTAAGATTCATATTTTTTCAAATTGATTTAGTTACAATTTTAATTACATTATTATTGATTTATAATCGATGTATAAAAATTTTCACTGAATTATTATTTTAGAGTTTATGACATTTTTTTTGGCATTTACTAAAATAATATTTTTTTGCTTAAATTTTCAAAATTTTTTTATATGTAATAAAAAATTTACTAGTTTTTATCATCTCTGAATTAATCTTTTAAAACAGATGCATTTTGAAAATTTTAATGTTGGTCGTTTGTAATAATTTAACTATTTATTTTGTATTATTTTGAAAAATGATAAATAGATCTTACAAAATAGTCGTCGAGTTCCAAAAATTTATTATTTTATTTTTTTGTTTGAAGTTCGATGATAATACTTTGATTATATTCTTATATAGAAATATCATTTTTATTTGTTAGATCATATTTTATATAAATATTAAAATCGTTTTACTAATTTTAATTAAATATATCAATCATAATTTTTTTTTTAATCTATTTAAGTTTGAAAATATTGAATATCTAGAAACAATAACATCCGTTTAATGAATGTATATTTTTTTTTCGTTCGAAAAAAAATTTTTCAAATGGTTATAAAAAATGATGAATATTGTTTTATAGATCATAAATTAGAATGTTGTTAAATTTTTAATATTTATTTTATATAATAGTTTAAATTTTTAATATTTATTGTAAATTATTATATACATACTAGGATATAAAATTTTAATTTTAATTATTATTTTAAGTTTCTAAAATAATTTATGGTAAATTTTTCATATATACATATTTACTCTAAATAAAAAATTGAAAAAAAAAAAAATTAATAAATAAACTATGTGTAGGTGTTAAAAAGACGAGATATAACCAGAGCTTAACTAAAACCTTATTTTTATTTTTGTTAAAATAATGTAACAAAAAAATAATTTCTAATAAAATAAAGAAGAAGAAAAAGATTATGATGAAAATTAAAATAAACGCTTTAAAAAAGAAAATAAATCAAAGAATTTCAAAAAAATGACTTCCCAAGATAAAAAACAAATTTAAGATAACCCATTCGAATAAAAATAAAAAAAATTAACGTAGGATTAATAATTTATACAAAAATTACAAACTAAAATACTGGAAGCTTATTAGTAAAAAAATATTCTTGAATTTTAATAACATAGCGAATAACTCAAAAAGAATTAAGTATTTATTAGCCACGATACAGTTAATCAAATTATCACTGATTAAAATTTACAATTTTTGCAAATAGTATTAAATTATGGATATATTTTTTCTAAAATTTCTATCGAATTTGCATTAAAAACTAAGTCAAAAAATATTATTGAGTTTGTATTAGCACATTCATCAGAATCAATACGTTTAAAGGAACGTTTAAGTTTAGTTTAATAGGCAATGTAACAAGATTTAGAAAATGATATCATAAAACTTTTACATTAAAATATTGAAGCAGAACCTGAAATTAGAGATTTGGAAGTTTTTAAAATTGCAATCAACTTGTAAAAATATAATTATATAGAATATTTATGTAGCATTTGCAAACTTTCAGGAAACTATAATCCAATAGGTACAGCTATAAATTTAGACGATATTAAATCTTTAGATATTCTTATATCAAAGGGTGAATTCGAAGTAACATCATCGCATAATCAACAAGCAATTAGATCTAAAAAAATTAAAATTTTGGAGTTTTTAATTTAAACACATTAAACATATAATTATCAGGGAATAGTAAAAGATTGTTTCATAAATAAAATCGATGAAAAATTAATAATGTCCTTACTTGATGGTTTTATAAATTCCGATGCACTTTATTTAATAGTTAAAAATGGAAATTACAATTTAGTATAATGGGCTTTAAAATAAGAATAAAGTAAAGAATTTATTTAAATGTATAAGGATGATAACTTGTTATCATATAATTTAATACAGTCAGAAGACGAAGATTATATTATGAGGATTTTAGAAAATGATAATGAATCCTTATTTAAATTTTAAGATAGAGAATGTAAATTAATAATAAAACTTAGATTGTTCAAAATATTAGAATATTCTTTAAAATAAATAAATTTAAATTAAAAATAAGAAGATCTTTTAAGATATTCAATACAATTTAAAAATTTTGACGCATTCAAAATGATTTATTATTCAAGTAAACACAAACCAATGCATAGTTTTGTAGATGAAATTTTCGAAGAAGCTGATGAATAAACTATAGGTTTTATGATATAATAAAATTTTCCAGCAACTACTAGAGCATTCAAATATTTAGTATAATAAAAAAAGGCTTAATAATTATAAATATAATTTCTAAACACATACTAAACATAAATAGATACCAATTTATTAGCATATGTTATAGTTTAAGGAAATTAAGAAGTTTTTATGAAAGTAATGGAGACAATGCCTAAATAAATGATAATAAATGAAACACTTTTAATAAAATCTTGCAGAAGTAAAAATTAAGATTTTATCAATTATTTAATCGATACATACAAAATTAAATTAAGTAACAAATTTATAAAGAAAACAATAAAATATGATTTATTAGATACATTTAAAACATATTGTGGAAAAGTTAATTTAAAATAATCTTCGGTAAAAAAATCAATTTAATTTAACAGATTTGAGATGTTGGATATATTATTATAATTAAAATGTCCAGTTAAAGAAAACATATTCACAACAGCTTCTAAAAATCGTAAAAGTTTTCAAGAATTTCAAAAAATATTATACAAATATAATATTAAAATGACTTCATCTGAATTAGAACATTTTATTCATATTAAAAAATGCAATATAGAGATGATTCAATAATATTAATAAAGTGGAGGAATTTTAGAAAAATAACATATAACAAAAGCAGTCGATGACAGGAGATATGAATTAGTAAAAGAATTATTAATTAGAAAATGTCCATTTGATTAAAGTGTTTTACAATGTGCAATAAAAACATAGGAAATAGAAATATTAGATTTGTTTTTATAATAAGAAGTTATAAAAGTTCCAGAATTAACCATCACAGCTTTAACTATTTCTAATTTTGATTATATGTAATAATTAATTTAAAGACAATTCCCTATAGATTTACAAGTTATTAGATAATCAATAGTTTATTCTGATTTATAGACATTTAAACTAATAATTTAAAGTTCTAATATTGAATTAGATAAAGAACTTTTAATATCTTCTATATCAAGAAAATATTCATAAAAAACAACAATATTGCTATAAAATAATGCAAAATTCGACGAAGATACAATAATTTCAGCCATAGGATACAGCGATGATAAAAATGCTTCTTTTATGATATAGAAAATAAAAAATCCAAGTCATAAAGTTATAACCGCAGCAATCCGTTCAGAAAGAAACGATGTTATTTAGTTATTAATTTAAATGAAATCTTAGATAAATGACGAAAGCATTTTAGCCGCATGCGAAGAAGGAAATTTTGAATTAGTTGATTAAATAATATAGAAATATTTAGATGAAATATTAAAAGATCCAAAAATATTATCACCAAGACTTTATTCATATTGTGTTACACATGATAATTAAATAACATAAAAGATCTTTAAATTCTTGAGAGAAATGAAAATTTAAATGTCATAAGACATTTTGATACATGCTATAAGAATGAAAAAAAATGCTATTTTTGAAATGGCTTTAGTTGATATTAAGTAGTTCGACGAAGAAATTATACAAAAAGCATTCGTATAAGCCATGGTTTTTAAAAATTCAGATGCTGCTTTTCAATTATTATAAAAATCAAATCCAAGCACATTCTTTTTGGACACAGCTATACAACATAAATATGATTTCATTATTGATTTAATATTATAAATGAAAACGATGCCAATAAGTTAAAAATCATACATATATCTTTATACATAAAATAAAATAACACAGGAGGAGTTTATTCAATAAGCACACATAGATCTTAATAAAGGTTTATAAGACGAAGATAATTGTCCTATCTGTTATGAAAAATGGGAAGAGTTGAATGTATAAGCAGTTCAGTTATCTTGTTAGCATTAAATATGTAAAACTTGCTTCGAAAAATTATAAAAAGATTCATGTCCTTTATGTAGAAAACCAATAATTTACAAATTATATCATGATAATTTCAAATTCAAAAATAATGAGTAGAAATAATGATTTTTGTAAAAAAATAATCCTTTCTAAATAAAACTATTTTAATTAAATATAAATTTTATAAAATTTAATATTATAAAACTTTTTTTATTTAATATTATAAAACTTTTTTTATAAAACTTTATTATTATAAAACTTTTAATATTATAAAACTTTTTTTATAAAACTTTATTATTTATTATTATAAAACTTTATTATTCATTATTATAAAACTTTTTTTATAAAATCTTTGACGATCCAAAAATCGTTCTTACTTAATAAAA
>Ga0172367_10003843_pt1 | contig 19117 bp, 12 predicted proteins | sample Lak10m_FD_114542 | JGI IMG/M metagenome (GOLD analysis project Ga0172367, IMG submission 114542) | Freshwater microbial communities from Kabuno Bay, South-Kivu, Congo - kab_022012_10m | ecosystem: Environmental > Aquatic > Freshwater > Lake | place: Democratic Republic of the Congo: South-Kivu...
AAGTATTATACATATACAACAAATCTCTCAAAATATCAACTGATGGCGATGCTTGAGTGAAGTGGCGTAGTACAAACATCTTACGTAAATAGAGTATATGCAGTAGATTATTCAAAAAGATACCCATATTTGGTATGAGATAAATTAGGCGTGATACTAGCAAATACAGGATGAAATACAAATGCACCAGTACAGGAATTATATAATTCTACAACATTTACAGGAATAAATATACCAAGTATAGATACAGGATCATATACAAGTTATGTAGACAATACCACGATATTGAACGGAACATGATTGTTGCAGATACCAATATATACAAATCAAAGCGTAGTAACACCAACAACTCAAGAGAGTTGATGAGGAAGTAGTCCAACAAATAGTTGTGCAAATACAGCATGGGTGAGTAATGCAACATATTTGACGGGTACACCAACAACTACAAATCAAGCATGGCAGAATACAAATAGTAGTAATCCATGTTATTTTAGTTGTAACGGTTGATATAGTTGGGATGGAAGTGTATGTACACAATATGAAATATCTAATTCATTAAGATTTAATGGTAATAATAATTACTTATCAAGATATTTTAATACAAGTTGAAATAGAAAAATATGGACATTTTCTGCTTGGGTAAAAAGAAGTAAATTATGAACAGATCAAACTATATTTTGAGTATCAGGTCCAGATTGAAGATATTGAACAGAAATTCGTTTTGGAAACGATACTGCTTGATGACAAGATTTAAATTCACTTTATTTTCATGATTTTACAACAACAAATCAATTTTCACTAGTTACAAATTCTGTTTATAGGGATACATCCAGTTGGATGCATATAGTTATTACTTTAAATACAGTAGCTACAAATGCTGTAGATAGAGCAATAATATATGTTAATTGACAGAAAATAACTAATTTTTATTGAACACCAACTTATCCGGCTCAAAACTATGAGTGAAGAATAAATACAGCTAATTATCATTTTATATGAAAGTTATGAGAATTCATTAATTGAAGTGACTTTTATTTTAATTGATATATAACAGATATTAACTTTATAGATTGACAATCTCTAGAATCAAATTCATTTTGAATGTTTGATGTAAATGGTAATTGGATACCTAAAGCCTATACAGGAACATATTGAACTAATGGTTTTAATATATGAAATCCATTTAATAGTAATATAGTATGAACAAATATCTGACATTATTTGTATTGATGATCTTCAGCATCTTCCTCAAACTATTGAGTTGTTGTTGCTCAAAATGCTTTTTGATGATCTACAAATGAATATTGATATTGGTCGACGCCTATATTATGAACAGATTGGATTATGAGAGATTTTTGAACACCTAAAACTCCAGCAAAAATGAGAGTTATATGATATTGAGCATATTTTTCACCAACAACACTTGTCCAATATTCAGACAATAATAGTACTTGGACTACAGCATATACGCTAATTTGTGAAAATCAAGATAATACTGATAAAACTTTTTATATAAATGCTTGAAGTCATAGATATTGGAGATTATTGAGATGAAGCAATCCTTTTATTGGTGCTGGTTGACCTTGGGCACTTATGGAGTGGGAAATTTATGAAGCAGATGATACTTTAGGTATTGATAGATCTTGAAATTGAAATAATTTTATCCCATATTTTTTCAATACTTATGATCAAATGATAGATACTCCTACTAATAATTTTGCTACTTGGAACTATTATTCTACTATAAAAAATGGTAACTTACAAATTTTAACAACTTCTTCATTGTGATGAAATGTTAATGCAACTCTAACATGAAATAGTTCATTTTATTATGAGGTTACATTAAATTCTTTTACTAATATTAACTCAATTATAGTTTGAATGAGAGATGCTAGTAATGGTAATTTTTATTGATATGCAGCTTGAGATTGAACTTATTGATGAATGAAATATAGTAACTCAAATTGATGGCAATCTTATTCATCTGCTATAAATCAAAATAATGTTATTTGAGTAATTTATGATTCTGTTTCTTGAAATATTAGTTTTACAAAAGACTGATCTACACAGTGAATCGCGTATTCTTCTTTAATATGAAAGAATATGGTCCCATCTATACAACAAAATAATATAAATTGATGGCTAACAACAGTAAATTTCTGACAGTGATGACAATCGTGATTACAATGGTGTAGTGGAGCATGATGATATTTCAAATATTGTCCACCTGCTTGATATAAAGCTCTTTCTAGTAAAAATTTTCCTAATTAACTTTTGTTGAGTGAATATTTTTTTAGGAATTTAGCTTTGATGTAGTTTTTATCGAAATTCGTGTTTTTGAATATTTCAAAGTTTTCAAATATTTCATTTTCTGTTTTAGAATTTATTAGAATTCAGCTTTTATCGTCTATAAGTTCTGGTGTGGCTCAGTCGTTAAGTCAAAATATTGGAACTCATAAAGCCAATGATAATGCAGTTACAATTCAAAAACTTTCTTTTGTTATGTTTATAGTTCATCTAGATTCTTTCCAGATTTTTATTAGTTTTTCTCTATCTTCTTCATCAGTATCCATCTTCATATAACCAAGAAATATAATATTTGGTCAAGCTATTGATTTTAGGTATTCCTCGTCTGGTCAGTTTCATACTATCAATAAGTTATCTCAAATTTTATTGAAAAGTTCTATTATCTTATCAAGTTCTTTTACAAATCTTACAAGTCTTCCTACGTAAATAAAGTAATCTTTTTGCTGAATACTTACATTTGTTTGGAGAAAATATTTATTTATTTCTGGGTATTTTACTATTCAGTCTATGCTATAAATTTCTTTTGCCAGATCTTTGGTGTAATTGCTGTTGAATTCTACTTCATCAAACTTTGTAAATTTTTTGTCCCAATTTCTTATGTATTTACTAGAAAACTTGAATATAGCTTTTATAAATCCATTAAATTTGTTTAAATAATCGTCATAGTGAGACCAGACATACTGGTTGGGCGAGTGGAGATAAAGTTTTTTATAAACTCAATCATTAGAAATGTTTTTTGCTATTGCAAAAGAAGAGATTACAATTTTTTGTGGTTTAAATAATCTTATTTGAAGTGAAACAATGTTCATTAATATTGGATAGAAAAACATTAGATTACGATAGTCAAAAAGTGTTTTAATTATCTTATTGTTTGATATTTCTCAAATTCTTAATATAGACAATACCCATCTTGGTAGAGCGCTATTTACTTTGATTTTTTTTCAGTTTATTTCCATAAAATATTTGTTTGAATAGGCTGTAAATATTTCTCATTCATCAAAATCTTCATTAGAAATTATGTCACTAAAAACTTTTTCCGCTCATCAAATATTTATAATCCAGTCATGCACAAATGCTATTTTCATAATTTTAACTTGATATAGTTAATAAATTTTTTAAAACCTATATAAAGACTTTTGGACTTAAATCAACTAAAATAGCCAGAAATTTGACAAAAACTTTAAATTTACTTATAATAGTTTAATTTTTAGAAGATAAAAAATATTTGATGGCAGACAAAGATACAAGAAAATCAGGAGAAATAGAATGAGGCGAAAAAGAAGTAAAACCTTGATTCGAACAACTTAAATGAGCATTATATGACTGAGCAAAAGAACTGATAGAGTGATTATGAAATGTGAAGTGATGAGTTTATGAACTTTCAAAAAGAACATTATCAAACTATATATCTTCTTTGATGAACGAAAAACATGATCCAGATACTGCTAAGTCAAAACTTGTAATTTTGTTGCAAGAATATTTCGGTAAAGAAGAAATTTCTAGTGATGAAATTCTAAATTTAGAAATTGATGGAGAAAATTTTGCTGATTATTTTGCACATGTATTATCTTGAACTAGAGAATTTGATGATTCATTTAAGACCTCTACCAGAGATTTTATGAAAACTAATTTCATCTCTAATTTTCAAAAATCATTGAGTTCAAATTGATTCCCATCAAATAACTCTGCTATGGAACTTGTTTTCTGAACAACGTTAGGGGCTCTCACTTTTGATGATCTTAGATCTTTTGATGTTTCTACTATTTCAAAAAATTTATTTACATTATGATGAACTCATGGAATATCATTAGATAGTATAAATAATGTAATTTCTAGCTTTTCTAAAAACTTTGGTATTTTCTCTATATGAGATTATTTAAAATCTATTTGAATTAGTGATGCTACAAAATGACTTATAAAAGATAAGAATTCTTTTAAATTATTGGTAGATTCTAGGGAAAAAGAATTAAGACTACTTACAAATTTGTTCCTTTCTCAAGTTCAATCTGAATTTGAACGTAAACATTTTGATATGCCTAAAAATGATAATTTGATAAATTCGTTGAATGGTGAGATATCAGTGTCGGCTTTTTTGAGTACAGAGTTAAAAGAATTTTATGAATTGATAAAAATTTCTAGAACAGTTTGAAAAGCTTCAGCTAAGCTATCTGGAATTGATAGTACTTTAATATCTGAGTTAGTTTGAGCTGATAGTATTGATTGGGATTTATACTATGAATGTTTTGTTTCTTTTGTATGATCTAATTATTCATCTAAAGCATTTTTATTGAAGCCGTTGTTATGAGAAAATTTATCGGAAGATGATAAAAAAACATTGTTTAATATGTACTCAAAAGATTTCGAAAAAAATTACAATAATTCTTTGAAATCTATTTTGGAAAAAATAATGGTAAGAGATGATATAAATGTTGAATGATATATATCAAATATTTTCTCAGAAATAAAATATCCTGATTGTGTTTTTAATATTATCTGAACTGGAACTCCAAAGGAAAAAGAAGTAAAAGCTAAAGTAAATATTTTTCATAATTTTAAGTGAGATAATCTTACTGATATTATAAATGATAGTTCTTTTAAAATTGATTTTGAAATTAATCCAGAAGACTTACCTTGGAAGGATGGTTTGCTTATTAGTTTTGATGTAAATTGAAAAAAACAACAGATTTATAAATGACAATTAGTTAGGATAGAGACCAAAGATTGAGATGTTATTGAAGATATAATATTGAATGAAGATGCTTGAATAATTCGTTTTTCAGATGCAGATCCTTTGGATACCACTGATATCAAAGAAATTAAGGCTATAGATAAATTAGCATCATATTCTATGAATGATGTATTGAAACAATGATTTGATTATTATACAAATTTGCCGAACTGAGACAAAATTGATTTGACACCAGTAAATCCTAGGACACCAATTGAAACAAGATCTGGAGAAGATAATGCAGCTTCAAATGATGAACAATCAACTTCATCCGATAGTTCTAATGAATTGAGACCAGAAGAAAAATATGCTGTGATAAATCAATGATATCAATCATTTCAATGATTTGGTAATAAAGAATTCGGAGTATGATCAATATTTTATTTTAGTACATGAAAAGATGATACTTTAAAAATTGATAAAGAAACTTTGGGTGATATGTGAAATAATTATCATAAGGTTTTCGTAAAAAAGTTTGATAGAGTTTCTTGAGAGATTACAGTTATTGAAAGTTCTACTGTACAAAATTGAATGGTGGAAAAAAGTTTTAATATTTATACACAATGTTTTGATGGTAATGATTTTACATTATTTTCAAATATAGAAAGATCGTTTAGTAAACCTATCAAATTTACTGATTGAATAAAAGATTTGGATTCATTCAAAAAATTTATAAATTGAAATGATATTAAATCAGCTTTTTCAAAGTTTGATGATCAATGGAAATTTAGAATTGATAATTTGAAGGATGTTAAATATATCTGAAAAAAGACATCAGCTTCTGTGAAATGAAAAAAAGCAGAGTTTTGATTGTTTTTCGATGTATCATTTGAAAATGGACATGTAGTAGTAAATGGTAATTGATATAATCGTAAACTTATGCCTTATGATGAATTTTTAGTATTTATGGCTGATAAGTGACTAGAACCTTTTACTGAAGATTCTAAAAAGACTTTTGAAGATTCTTTTGATCAATCAGAAATAACTACTAAAAAAATATTTTCTCCATTATGACTTTTGCTTACATGAGTTACTTTGCCTCTTTCTTTGTGAATATTAAGTATGAAAATGGCTATGAACCCAAAAGAAGCTTGAAAGACATTCTTGAAAGAAACGGGTCTTGATAAGGTATTGGAAGAATATAAAGCAAAGAAAAAGTTAAAACAATCTTTGGAAGATGCTGAAAGCTATGCAAGACTTGCTAAGATACTTTGAACTGCTTGATGATGGATTCCTTGAATTTGAGATACATTGAAAGATTTGAAAAATGAAACACAATGACAGGTAACTAGTAAGAAAAAACAGATTGTAAATGATTATGTAGATAGACTTAAGAAATCATGATGACATGGTAAGGATGCAGCTAAATATATATATAATACTATCATCAGTAGTGATGCTAAAGCTGAAAAGATATTTGATAAAGATCCATTGAAATGACTAGCAGCTTTTCAATATGCTATGGAAAATTGATGAATGTATTTTAGAGATTTGGCATCTGCTGCTTGAACTGGTCGTTGGATTTTGGTTTTATTATGACCAGCCCATTATGAAAAATTTAAAAAACAAAGAGAGCAATTATTAAATGCTGCTAAAAAATGAGATGAGAAAGATAAAAAGAACTTAGCGCTTTTTGAAATGAGATATATATATAAAAATATTTCAGAAGATACTTATTATACTTGAATATGATGACAACTTGAATGATATCTTAATAGATTTAATGAAGATACTCAAGGTGGTTATAATTCACAAAAAGATAAGGACTTTTTTGAAGTACATTCTACTGCTTATAGTGGACTTTTTAAGTGAGCTGTCTTATGACGTTGGATGTGAGCTCAAAAGGTTATGGTAGAAAAAACATTTGATGGTAATGAATATAATGCTTTATATGGTAGTATGACTTTTTATAGCATAATTTCTCATGTACACCTAAGTTGAATAGATCCAGATTATATGGAATCTTTGGCTAGCAGTAGTTGATTTGACTTGGTGTTTAAAGCTCAATCTAGTACATATTGACCAAATGATGTTGCTAAACTTATAGATGAGATTACTATAGCGTATAACAAGAGAATTAAAGATAATAACTTGAAGGAACCATTAATCTGAGAAAAATGATTTATAAAAGATATATGATATAGTTATGATGATTTGTTATGAAGTGATTATCATACTAAAGCAGTTGCCCTTATGTGAAATTTTAATAAGTGGTGGGATAAAAATTGATCAAAAGTTATAGATGTTTTGACAATGAGAGATTGATGAAAAATATTTGATCTTGCTAAATCTTCTCCTAAAATTAAAGAATATCTTACATCTTCTAGTTCTAGTAATTTTACTTGACCTGATAGTATCGATTGACAGCTAGGTATCAAATGACGTAGTTATATAGAAAATAATGTATGGCATTACACTCCATGAATGTTTAAGTATTGTGTAGCCGATTTACATGAATGAAGATATCATGGAAAATCAGTAGAAATGTGAGATAAAATGTGGTGATATATATCAGGTTGATTTGCATCTCAAATTAAAAGGTATAAATGATTATCTAATGAAGTAGAGAGAAAAGAATATATATCAGCTTTTTGAGATTTCTTCTACAATAGATTGAAGTCTCGGTTTGTTAAGTCTGCTAGATTTAATATAAATGATGAAGTTTTTGATAAAGTGTTTTGACCATATTTCGGAAAATGAGATATGGATAGTAGAGCTTCTTTTATACAAAATACTATGAGAGAGGACAGTCATAGAAGAAACACTAGGTGAGAGGATCATTGAAGAAATCCAGACATGAGTTGTTGAGATTTTATGCTTGATATAATTCATCATAAAAGGCATGAAATTCCATCAAATATTGTTCAAGCTTTTGCAAATATGGATCAATTATTAGATATTATCAAAAATGAAAAACAAAAAAACTAGGTTTAATGCCTAGTTTCTTTTTTGCGAAAATATTTTTATTTAGAGAACTTTTTTAAAATTAATATTTTTATTCATATAATTAATCAGATAAAAAGTATTGTTCATAATACGAAATAAAGTTTATATTGATGTACTATTTCAGCGTTTTTTCCAGCCACATATCATATATAAGTTAAAAAAATAACCCATATAGCACTTCATAGAGCAGTGTATAGCACAAAATCTTTGTATTTCATTCTAAAAAGTCAAGCTGGGAACGATATGAAATGTCTCACTCATGGTAGTAGTCTTCAAATGAAAGTTGTAGTTTTTCAGTTTTTTTTGAAAAAGTTTATTCAGAATGTATGATATTTATGTCATAGTATTTTAATAGATATTTTTTCTCATCATATAATGGCAATTAGATAGTTTATACTAGCTCATGTAATGCTTCATAGTACTCACATTAATACTGCTAGCCAAAAATTTATTTGTCATTGTGCAGCAAAGTATCATGCTGGTGGCATAACAATTTCAGAAGGCATAGGAATAAATGTGCTTTCAAGTGTCATAAAAATGAAAATCCAAAGATAAGGAGCTTTAGATATTAGATCAAATGCTATTTCGTTTAGGTTATGAATAAATTCCACGGTAATGTTAGTTAATGGTTAAAATATTTAATTTTTAATGATTAATTATTGTTATGTTTTTAAAACTGTTTTTATTCAACATTCAAAATTTAACATTAATCATTAATATCTATGATTTTATATATTTTTTCCTTTGATTATCAAATAAATTTTAGTAAAATTGTTACAAAATAAAAAACTGTCAACTACTAATTGTTAAATTGATTTTCTAATTTTGACAATAAATTAGTTTTTTCTAAAATAAGATTGTTATCAAAAATAAATAAAACAAAAATTTAATAATAAAAATTTAAAAAACAAAAATGTCTTATATCACATTAGAACAAATACAAAAAGATGTAAAAATAAACAAAACTAAAGATATTATGAAATCTATTTTTTGAGAATTATTTAGATTTTCAATAGTTTTCTGAATTGTTTTTTTGTTTATGATAATTTTTATAAACTTTAATGTGTTTTATAGTGCATTTAAAGAGAAATTCTTTTTTGAAAGAAGTTATGCTTGAGATATAAGTGCGTGATTGAGTTGATATATGGATTTTGATTGAGTTAGTGATTCTAGTTTGAAAAGTTCATCTGATAATTTTGAGAATTTGCAAAAACAACAATATATGGATATGTTGGAACAAAAGTTTGGTAGCTCATTTGTTTCTGATGATAATACTTATGAAAAAGATTTGCAATCAAGTTTAAAAAGTAAAATCGATGATTATAAGTTTGATTTTAACTTACTACCACCAGATAAAAGAGTAGTTATAGATGAAATATTTGTTGATGCACCTATTGTTGATATAAAATATGCAACTACTGAAAAAATTAGAAATGCTGACTATGATGAAGAACTTTTTGATTGAGTAGTTAAATACCCATCTACTCCTAATCCAGACAGTACTTGAGCTGTTTTGATATTTGGTCATACCAGTTATTATTGGTGGAAAAAAAATCCTTACTGAGAAATTTTTGCTAAATTGCCTAGACTTGTAAATGGTTCTAATATAAAAATCTATTGGTGATGACATGAATATGAGTATGAGGTTATAGATAAAGTTATTAAATATCCTTCTCAAGTCTCAGCAGAATACGAAAAATATAAAGATGGTAAATATCTAATAATAATGTGATGTTATCCTATATGAACAAGTTCTCAAAGAATATTGATAATTGCAAAACAAAAGTAAATTTAAAAAAAATAATAAAAATAAAATGAAAAGATTTGTATGGTTGTTATTGCTTATATTTATATCTAATTTATTACCTGTAAATATTTTTGCTGCAGAATTATCTAATTCTACTTGAGATTCTGTTTCAAAGAATATTTCTAATAAAGCTACAGCTATAGAAAAATTTAGAGATAAAGAAAAACAAATTATCGATGATATTTATAATAATACATCATTTGGTGCTATGATGGATGTAAATCAAGCAAAACAACAGCTAGACATACTATCTTCTGATTTTAAAACTATATTGGATCAATTTAATGAAGTAAAAGATAAAAAAGATACATTAGATCAAAAATATAATGAAATAAGACAGGAAATTACTTCTGTAGTAACTGATATAAACAATGCAAAACAAATAGTTTCTGATAGAGTACTTAAAATAAGAATTTATACTCAAAGACTTTCTGAATTGAAAGAGTCCTTAGAAATAATTAAGGCTGATATCGATGAAACTAAAGCTAATCTTATAAGATATACAAACTTTTTGTATAAGATTAATAATGATTTTTATGGTAAAGATTTTAATATTGATGATATTAAGTTATTAGTTAAATCTGATAATATTGCTGATTCTTTATCAAATGAAGATATTGTGAAATCGCTTACAGTGAAGATGGATGAACTTTTGGAAGTTATGAATAAAAAACAAGATACATACATGGAATATACAAATCAATTAAATGAACTTAGAGTCAAATATAAGTATGAAGTTATTCAATATCAAAGAGATATACAAAACTTTAATGAACAAAAAAGGTACTTATTAGAATTATTTAAGTATATGAGAGCAAATAAAGATGAACTAGATCAAAAATATGATTTCTTAATAAAAAATAAAGAACAATTAAAGGATCAGATTATAGACTTAGTTTCAATGTCTAAAAATAGACAAGATATTCTTAAAGCTCAATGATGAGTAGATGTAACCAAACTTATGGCAATGGAGGATAAAGAAGATTCAGATAAATTTATTTGATGGCCGATTATGTGAGCTAAAAGAATTACCGCTTTTTTCCATGATGAAAATTATATAAAAAAAATGTGAACGGATCATCAAGCTATAGATATTGCGGTTCCACAATGAACAGAAGTTTATGCACCAGCTGATGCTGTAGTTTATAAGGCTATAGATCAAGATTGACCAGATATTAATCGGATAATATTACTTCATAAAAATTGATATATAACTATATATATTCATATGTATAAGGTATTAGTAAAACAATGAGATACTGTTGAAAGATGACAATTGATTGGTCTTAGCGGTTGACAACCTGGTACTAGATGAGCATGACTTTTATCTACTTGACCACATCTACATTTTAATGTTATTAAAAATGGTGAAAATATCGATCCTTTAAGTGTTATGGATTTGAGTATGTTGCCTTCTAAGATCAACTTACCAGAGGAATATCAGTTAAAATATCTTAAAGATAAATATTCTAGAAAAATTGATTTAACACAAATAAAGGTTATGCCTTGATCAACTACACAAGAAAGAAGAATTAATTTCCTTAAAAAATTCGGTATGTGACCTTTCGCTAATGTAGCTCTTTGGGAAGATGCATCGGAAGATTATGGAGTTGATATTGATCTTGGTATTTGTATTTGATATGCAGAAACTTGACTTGGTTGGAATACTACTACGGCTTGGAATGTGTGAAATGTTTGAAATAATGACAGATGAGACAGAGTAGCTTCTGATGGAGCTTTGATTTGAGCAAAATCAATATATGCAACTGTTGCTAATAAATATTTATCAAAACATCATACTTTAGATAAATTATCAAGATATGGTAATGATGAGTGAGCTATATATGCTTCTAGTGACTATAATTGGCAAAAAAATATAGTTAAATGTCTTACAACTATAAAATGATACCAGGTTCCTGATGAATATGCTTTTAGAAAATATGTTGAAGAGAAAAAGTAAAGAAATTTATTGAAGAGGTTCTACTTAATGTAGGACTTTTTTGTTAAAAAATAAGTTGACAATCTCTAAAAATTCTATAAAATCTTTGTATTGTATTTTAAATAATAAAACAAAAACAAAATGAATTTAGAGCTTACTCCATATTTGGATCAATGTGTTAGTACTTGAAATGTTAAAGGTATTAGGAGATCTAAGGATTCCTTGAATCGTGCTTTATTATTAACACCCTATTGTCCAAAATTGTCATTGGAATTAGCACAGGTTGAGCAAGCTTTGTTTTTATGTATGACAGATAGTTCTACTAAACATTAGTTTAAATTTTATCCCGCTTTTAGCGGTTTTTTTATTGAAAAAAAAAATAAAACTTTTATTATACATAGATTTATAAGTAACCTTAGTATATGTTAAAAACTTTAGCTATAGAAACTAGTTGTGATGATACATCTATATGAATTATTCAATTTAATGACGGAATCTTTTCTGTAGAATCTATTTTAGCTTATTCTCAGATAGTAAATCACCAAAAATATTGATGAGTAGTTCCTGAAATAGCATCTAGACTTCATCAAGAAAAAATAGTGGAAATTCTGAGAAATCTTTGATATGAAAATATAAATAAAGTAGATTTTATTTCTGTTACTAGTAGTCCATGACTTCCATGATCACTTATGGTTTGAACAACTAGTGCATCTATGTTATGAGAGTTTTTATGAAAGAATGTTATTTCAGTAAATCATATAGTATGACATATTTTATCTATCTTTCTTGATAGAAATATTGGAGAGATTTCTTTTCCCATGGCTGTTCTTACTGCTTCTTGAGGACATAATGAAATTTATATAGTGGATATGGTTGAGAATAGTATTAATTTTCAAAAACTTGGTCAAACATTAGATGATGCTGCCTGAGAATGTTTTGATAAGGTTTCTAGAATGCTTTGATGACCTTATCCTGGTTGAGTTTGGATATCTGAAAATGCAGAAAAGTGAAAATATAATGAAATGGTTAAGTTTAATAGGATATTTTTGAAGTCTGATGAGTACAATTTTAGTTTTTCTGGTATGAAATCGCAAGTTTATTATTTACTTAAGAAGTTTGAAGAGGAATGAGTGTCTTTGAATGAACAATTGATTTATGATATTTGTTTTGAATTTCAGGAATCCGTTGTAGAAGTTTTGGCAAATAAATTAATAAAAGCTGCTATAAATAATTGCGCAAAAACGATAGCTATTACTTGATGAGTTTCAGCAAATGATAGATTATATCAAGTAATTGACAATTGAATATTAAAAATTGCAAATAAAAGAAATATTAAATTTGATTTAATTAGACCAACTAAAAAACTTTATAGTACAGATAATGCAGCTATGATATGAGTAGTTTGAATATTTAAAGAAATGTGATATGAAATAAATTTTCTATAAAATATCTTGAATTATTATTATTCAGTTTTATAATTTTCTTTTTTAAAATTTAATTTTTTGATTAAATGTGTTTTAATGTAACTTTATGAGATATAGAATTAACTTTAAGTGATCCTAATTTAGCAAGTCTAGTCATAGATGGGAATAAAAAACAAATCCAAGAAACTTGAGCCATTCTAATGATGGCATTATCCCACAACTCAGATAATAAGCAACTTGCTAAAAGAGTATGTGAGTTTGAGAAAGTAATTTCTTTAATTTCTGATTAATAATTTTTTACTACTAATATTAAAAACTCATTGAAATTATTAGTTTTTTTCTTATTTTAATCTTAATTTTTATGATTAGGTTATCCAACAAATAAATGAAAATTAATAACAAATTAACAATATTTTTTATATTAGTTATGTTTTTAGTTACTTGAGTAGTTTTGTTTTATTCTATCAAGTATAAGGAAAATCAATTTAAGACTAATGTAAAAACACTTACAACATTATCTGAACAGATAGATGAAATCGCTCCTATTACTTGAGACCAAAATCTTATAACGGATTTGTCATGATTTGATTTATCTGTAATTTCTTGATCTAGTATATCAATAGATCAATTAAAAAAATTATATCAATCAGCAAGTGACTATTGAGATGATAGAATGCAATTACAAATTCTTGATAAAATGTATGAAATTACTAGTGATGTTTCGCTTCTATATTTATCTGTAGATAAGTCTATGAAAATATATGATTTTGATGCAACCCTAAAATATATTAAAAAACTTAAAACTTTATGAGAGGATGTTCCAGCTCATATAGATGGTAAAACATATATATATATATTATTTAATGCATTACCATTGAGTGTTGATAATGTCAAATCTATAAAGACAAATGTTTCTAATTATTACAGAAATTGAAATATTTCCAAAAGTGATTACGATTTTTATACTAGTTTAACATATCTTGCTTCGGCTGATATAGATAATTTTATATCTTCTATGTCTGGCTGGGATGAAGAATACAAATGATTAAAAGACCAATTTGATTGATCATTATTACAGGTTTCTAAATATAGAGATAGTGTAGATTATTATGTTTATTGACTGTTTTCGTTTGTTTTGTTAAAAAACTGATATTTTAATATGGCCGAAAGGTTGGCTGAAGAAACACTGAAACGTAATTGAGAATATATATTAGCCAATCAAATTTTAGCTTATTCTAATTTTGTAAAAGGTAAATTTCAAACTAGTATAATTTATTATAAAAAACTTTTGGAAATAGATTCAAGTAATTATATAAACTATAACTTTTATTTATGAGTGTCATATTATTGGTTAAAAGATTATAGTAACTCGATAATTTATTTATCACAAATCAAGAAGTGAGATTATATAAAAGATGTATATAGGTATTTGATACTTTCTTACTACAATATCCAAGATTATAAAAATATGATTGAATACATGAAAAAACTGCTCAACAAAAAACAGTTAGATGGTTATGATTATTACACATTCTTTGATATATTATTTTATAAACCGTTTTCTTCTTGAGAAAACTACAGCTTATTTCATGATAATTCTAAACTTGCTTTAAAGTATTTAGCGTGATGTATTTGAGAATTAGATAAGTCGCAGTCTTATATTTGTATTTATGGTAAAGCTTGATTTTTCTTGGCAAAATGAGAACAACAAAAAACCTTAAAGTATTTACAACATATTATAAAATATTATCCTAGGGATTATATATATCAAAAACTCTGAGATATTTATTATTCAAATGGTGATTTGGATAAATCAAAGAGAAATTATATGCTTGCTATAGTAAGTTCCTCAAATCAAGAAAATAGGAATAAGGCTAAATCACAGCTTTTAGAATTAATCTTGAAAAAGAACCAAAAATAGATAAAAATCTTTAGATTTAATTCTTTTAATATAAAAAATGGATTTGATAATAGAAATTTCAATGAAAATAATAATTATCGGATGAGCGCTTTGTATGATTGTCTGATTTTTTATTTTGGTAATTTTGTTATCTGTTCTTTCAAAATTTAATTATATTGCTAAAGATATGGTTAAAAAATATCAGTTAGTAGAAGAATTAATTTCTTTGCCATTAAAATTTTTACAGAATTTAACAAAAGAGTAATGTCTTTAAGCGTAAATGATATTTTGATTAGAATGATAAAATCGATTGATATATTCAACTGAATATCGGATCAAGAATGTATAGATTTGGCTAAGGACTTTGTTTTGCAATATCATCCTAGATGAACTCTAATAATCAAGGAGTGAACAAAACCTGCTAAGTTATATATACTTAAAAATTGAAAGTTAGAAGCTAAGAAAGCTAATTGATTGTCTTCTATAAAACTTTGAGAAATCTTACCGTGACAAATATTTGGTGAGATGTCTTATCTTAAAGACGCAAATGCTATGGCAAGTATATCAGTTATGGAAGACAGCGATGTTTGGGAACTTCCTTCAAGTGATTTTGGAGTGTTTCTTAAAAAATATCCTTATATAATGGATAAAGTGATGGAAACTATCAATCAAAGAGAACAGCAAAATATTGATAAGTTAGCTAACTTAAATAATGATCAATCTGATGATTTAGACGATTTGAGGATTATTATATAGATTTTATTTTATAATTGTGTTTTAATAATGAAATTAACTACTAAATTATGGGCCTTTTTGGCGATTTTTTTTATCTCTTTATTTGTAGTATTATTTATATCAAAGGAGAGAAATTATCAAACTTGAGAAAATAATATAAAAATATCTTTGGATTGATATAAATCTTTTAAAAAATGAGTAGATCTTATAGGTTGAGTGGTTTTGACTTATAAAATAGACTTTTCTGATTACGAAAAGGCTTATTCAAATCAACAAGAACTTTTTCAAGTAAAAAAATCAGTTAAAGCTATTATTGAAAAAGAAGTAGATAGAAGAATTAATTCTTTGTGAGTTAGTGACTATTCAAGTAACTTCAAAATAATTGACGGTAAAGATTATATTGAAATACAAATTTGATGAATATCAGATATTGATTATGCAAAACAACTTATTTGAAAAACTGTAAAACTTGATTTTAAACTTCCTTTTGAGTGAAAAGCTGATGAAAAAACAATTGCATATAGACAGTCTATGGCTGAAGAGCTTATGAAACAAGTAGTAATGTCTTGAATTTCTATGGAATTAGTTCAAAATCCAGATGAAAATATTTTCATGATTAGAGAATCTTATGATTATGGTACATGACCAGCTATAATTAAAGATAATTTTGATAAATTGATTTCTTTGAAAGCTGGATCATATTATCCACAACTTTTAAAATGAGATATAATGTGACAACAAGGATTCGCATTTGTAAAATTTAATGGTATGGATACTTGAACAAATCTTACAGGAAGATCATATAATTTTGAATATTTGTTTGTTGTAGATCATCCTATGTGGGAAATTGCTATGGATAAAAAGAGTAATAAAATTTTGAACTGACAATTTTTTCTACAAGCCTTGGTAGAACAATCACAAACTTGAAAACCTTGAGTTAGAATAGATTTTAATGAGGAATGAAAACAAATTTGGTGTAATGTAACTGAAGCTAATGTTAATAAACAACTAGCAATATTTGTATGAGAAAGAAAAGTTTCAGACCCGGTTATCCAAGAAAAAATATGTGGTTGAAGTACAATGATAACTTTTGGTTCGACAAGTTATGATGATGCTACAAAAGAAGCTAAATCTTTAGTAGAACAACTGAATTATACTTTACCAGTACCACTTGTATTATCTAATGAAAATAAAATATCTCCACTTTTATGAGATAGTGCTTTGAGATGAGCAATTATTGCTTGAGTGGTTTGATTTATAGTAATATTTTTGTTTATGGTATTTATGTATGGTATCAGATATTGAATCTACTCAATTGCTTGATTGATAATATTTCTAACAATACAGTTTGCTATCGTTAAACTTATGGACTATGCATTTTCTCTTAGTGGTATAGCAGCTATTTTATTGAACATATGAATGGCTGTAGATGCTAATATTTTAATTTACGAAAGACTTAGAGAGGAATTAAAATCTGGGAAAGCAATGTCATCGGCTATAAATGACGGTTATGACAGAAGTTATATTGCTATTAGAGATGGTAATTTAACGACATGATTTATTTGAGTACTTTTGTTTATGATATGAATGAATGTATTTAAATGATTTGGTACAATGATGATATTAAATATCGCGCTTACTTTATTGGTAGTAGTTCCTTTAGTTAAAGAGTTTTTAATTTCATTTAATAAAGATAAATAGTATGAAACCACTTATAAATAGAGTATTCTTGATATTATCTGTATTATTGGCTGTTTTCTTATCTTTTCCTATAATTTGATCTTATATGTCTAATCACACATATTATTATGATATGTTTGCTATGTCAAATTTGAAATTAGTTATATGGGCTCTTGTATATGCTTTAATAGTTTTGTCTTATATGTTATTTTCTAATAAAAAAACAGTATTATGATTTCTTGGATTCCTATTTTGATGATTATTTTTGTTTTCAATGACGATGATAAATATTAAGGATTCAGAATGAATAATATGAAGCTGACTTATCATGCTTTTGATAAATGTTTCTATATTATTTTCTTTTTGAGTTTATTTTATATTAGGTCTTTTATGAGTTTGAACTTATATAAAATCAAAATTATTAAAATTAGAAGATAAAAATATCTTAGACATATTTATAAACTTTGGTATATGATTGGCTTTGTTTAATATAGTTAATTATGTTCTTATAATGACTAATATGTTTTACTCAACTATATCATGGCTTATGTTTTTATGATTTTGAGTTATGATATATTTTCAAAAAGAAAAACTGAAGTCTTTTGGGGAAAAGTTTTCTGAAATATTAGATTTCTTACACTATAAAAAAATTATTAAAAATAAGTTCTTGATAATACCAGCTGTTTTAGTTGTTATATCAATTCTATATTATTTCTTTGGTTTTATGCATTCTTATATTCCATATCCAACGGCTTGGGATGCAAACCATGCTTATATGTTTTATCCTAAAATGTTTGCTTATAATGCTTGATTTTATTGGAATGAAATATGAATGTGGTGAGGTATAGATCTTTGGAGTAGTTATATAGCATTTTGGTTTAATTTATTCACTCCTATAGAAAATAGTTTTTGGATTTCTCCAGATACGTTGGCTGTAGAAATGAATTTTCTTAGTGGTATATTTGTCTTATTTTTCGGACTAGCTTTGATAAAAGAAATACTAGAATTCTTGTCAAAAGATAATAAAAATTCAGATATAGTATTTTATTTATGATGGTTTCTTCTTATTGCTTGGCTTAGTAGTTGAATGTGAGCTTTTCTTGTATTTGTAGATAATAAAACAGATCTTGGTATTATGACGATGTCTACTTTGGCTATTTATAGTGGATTTATGTTTATAAAAAAAATTACTGAACGTTGAGAAGAGAAAGTAGAAAAATCAGATTTTTCATATTTGGTTATGTCAGGTTTCTTATTCGCTATGGCTGTATTGGCAAAACCAACTGCACTATTTGATGTACTTAGTTTTTCTATGTTTCTTAGTTGGATTTGGGTTTGACCATTTTTGGCTGTTTCTTTGTTTGTTATATTGGTATGACTTTTGTGACTTGTAAAGTTTAAATGAATGAGTGATTATGTTTCATTAGAAATCTGAAAATATATACTATGATCTTGAGTTTTGCTTGCTTTAATTGATTTGTGAAAGTCTTTTGTAAAGAAATCTTTGAGATATATAGCTTATATAATTGTTTTTGGTTTAACTTTTCTGTTGACTGTAACTGTTATTAGAGCTCCATATCTTTTTTATTCTAAAATTAAGTCAAATCAGCCTATAGAACCTGCTAAGTTTATACAGTCTATATTGCTTTGA
>Ga0172367_10003844_pt1 | contig 19117 bp, 19 predicted proteins | sample Lak10m_FD_114542 | JGI IMG/M metagenome (GOLD analysis project Ga0172367, IMG submission 114542) | Freshwater microbial communities from Kabuno Bay, South-Kivu, Congo - kab_022012_10m | ecosystem: Environmental > Aquatic > Freshwater > Lake | place: Democratic Republic of the Congo: South-Kivu...
GCCCATCTCGCCCTACGGCCTCCAGAAGTATGCCGCCGAGCGCTACGGCCAGCTCTTCCACCAGCTCTACGGCTTCGAGGCCATCAGCTTCCGCTACTTCAACGTCTTCGGCCCGCGCCAGTCGTTCAACTCCCCTTACTCCGGCGTCATCGCGAAGTTCTGCACCCTGATGCTGCAAGGCACCGCCCCGAAAATCTTCGGCGACGGCCTGCAAACGCGCGACTACGTCTATGTGCAAAATGTCGTGAACGCGAACCTGCTCGCCGCCGAGGGCGACGCCGCCAAGGTCGCCGGCAAGGTCTTCAACGTCGGCTGCGGCGAGAGCATTGACCTCCTCCAGCTTGCCGCCGAACTGAACCGGCAGACCGGCCAGAACCTCGCGCCCGTCCACCTGCCCCCGCGCACCGGCGACATCAAGCACTCCGCCGCCGACATCTCCGCCGCGCGCGCCGGCCTGAACTACGTCCCGCACGTCACCTGGCAGAAGGGCCTGGAGCACACGCTGGCCTTCTACCGCGCGGGGAACAAGTGACCCGCCGCCATAAATGAGAACTGCATTGGCCGCGAGAGAACGCAGAGAGCGCAAAACCGTTCTGGCGAAGGCAGTTCTTTGTGACCTCTGCGCCCTTTCGCGGCCAATCCTCCATCGCGCCCGCCGCTCGCCTTCGCCCTTCGCGGAGCGAGGGGGGCAGCCTGAAGGGCTGCCAGCGATTAGCCGGGGGTTGAGCGCAGCGATACCCCCGGTCATTGCGCGCAGGGCGGCGCACCCTGAAAGGGTGCCAGCCACCATGCCGCATCTGCTGGCGCTGGCATCCTTTCAGGATGCGGCGGTGAGGCGGACGTGCCCGGGGGTGTCGGCGCGCGGCGCGCGCCTCAACCCCCGGCTAATCGCTGGCAACCCTCCGGGTTGGCCCGGCAGCGAGCCACCCCAGCCCGCTATCCCTCATAAAACAGCGGAGAGCCTGGAAATCAGAGGCAACCCACTGGCCATGAACAGGATAAGCCTGCCCCCGGCACTCCAGACGCCTTACCCCGCCGCCAAAGGTGCCTTACCCGGTCGGAAAAGGTGCCTTACCTTTTCGGAAAAGGTAACCAACCTTTTTGGAAAAGGTGCCTTACCTTTTCGCCAAGGGTGCCACACCCTTTGGGAACGGGCCGGGCACCCTAGGCGACCGGGTGCGCTAGGCTCTCCGAGTTGGCCGGGCACCGTTGCCACCGAATACGGCCTACCAGCCCCCAAGAGTAGCTCAACGCCGTGTTAGGCGGCACCACACGCATGGACACCACGACTCCCCAACAATTTCGGAAGCAAGCACTCAAGAAGCTGGCGCTAGGCATCATCGGGTGCCTCTTGATGGCTGGCCTCTACGTCGCCATTGCCTACGCCGGCTTCCTGCCTGCAAATCCGTTCATGCTCATCCCGGCAGCGATTCCGTTTGTGTATGTCTGCATCGGCGTCATTGAGATGCTGACTGGCAGACCATATCAGCAATTGGCGGATGCATGGATGGCTCTCAAAGGTTGGCAGCGCGGCGTCATTGGCACGCTTATCGTGCTCGTCGGCGGATTCCTTATAATCGTCGTCATGGTAGCAGTTGTGATGTTGTTCACATGAGCCACCCGCTTCCTAATCATGCGCCACAGCTTGTTTGACCTGATTTATGAGCGAGTCATTGGTTGAATCCCCCCATGTCTGACTCGACCCAAATCATCCGCCGCGGCAACGGCGCGCCGGTCCTCATCGTCGAGGACATCGCCACCGAGGCGTTCACGCTGCGGAAGATTTTGGAGCGCGCGGAGTATCAAGTCACCCTCGCCACCTCCGGTCACGAGGCGCTCCACCTCTTGGCCACGCGCGAGTTCCGCCTCGTCATCACCGACATCAACATGCCCGGCATGGACGGCTATGAAATGTGCCTCGCCATCAAGGCCGATCCACGCACGCGCACCATTCCGGTCATCCTCCTCACCACGCTCTCCAGCCCGACGAACATCCTCCAAGGCCTCAAGTCCCAAGCCGATTATTACCTCACCAAGCCCTACAACTCCGAGCTCCTGCTCGCCCGCGTGCAGACGCTCCTGGAGCGCCCCCCCACGCCGCCTGATGCCGACGCTGAGGCGTTAACCGTGACATTGGAGGGACAAGAGCACCTCGTCACGGCGGGCCGGCGGCAAATGGTGAACCTCATCCTCTCCACCTACGAGTGCGCGGTGCAGCAAAACCGCGAGCTGGTTGCCACGCAGGCCGAGTTAAGCCGCCGCAATGACCAACTCCGTGAGCAGCAGGAAAAGTTGCGCGAGGCCAATGAACTCTTGCAGGCCCTCGCCACCACCGATGGCCTCACGGGCTTGAAGAACTACCGCACCTTCAAGGAACGCCTTATCGAGGAATTTGAGCGCGCGACCCGCTACCATCTCCCGCTCTCGCTCATGCTGCTGGACGTGGACCACTTCAAGGCGTTCAACGACACCCAAGGCCACCCGGCCGGCGACGAGGTGCTCAAACGCGTCGCCAAGCTGCTCACGGAGAGCACGCGCAGCACGGACTTCGTGGCGCGTTACGGCGGAGAGGAGTTCGCGGTCCTGCTGCCTTTCACGCACCAGTCGGCCGCGCTGGCGCTGGCGGAACGCACGCGCGCGGCGATCGAGCACGCGAGGTGGGATCTCCGCGCCGTCACCGCCAGCATCGGCGTGGCAACCATCAACGATGCGACCCACACTTGGGACATCCTGGTAAAACAGGCCGACACCGCGCTCTACCGCTCCAAGCAAACCGGCCGCAACCGCGTGTCCCACGCCAACGAGTCTGCCAAGCCATGAAAACCGCCGCCAAAGCCAAGCCCGCCGCTGCGCCTGAGCCATCCGCCGCGCCGTCAGCGCAGGCCAAAACACGCGTGTTCGTGGCCGATGACCATCCCTTCCTCCGCGTCGGACTGACCCACATGATTAACAAGGAGGCGGACATGGTCGTCTGCGGCGAGGCGGAGAACGTGGCCGGCGTGCGCGCCGGAGTCGAGCGGGAGAAACCGGACTTGCTCCTCACTGACCTCTGTCTGGGTGACAGCGACGGGCTCGACCTGATCAAGGGCCTCAAGGCGCAGTTCCCGCAGCTGCCCATCCTCGTGCTCTCGCAACAGGACGAAACGCTCTTCGCTGAGCGCACGCTGCGTGCCGGTGCACGCGGCTACATCATGAAGGAACGTGCCACGCAGGACGTGCTCGAAGGCATCCGCACCATCCTCGGCGGCGATCTTTACGTCAGCCGCAAGGTCGCCGCGCTCGCCATGCGCAAGCTGGTCGAGGGCGGAGCGGACGCCAAGACCGGCGACGACTCCGAAGTTTCCGCGCTCTCTGACCGCGAACTCCAGGTTTTCCGCCTGCTCGGCGCCGGCAAGGGCACCAAGGAGATCGCTGCCGCGCTCAAGCTGAGCCACAAGACCATCGAAACCTACCGGGAGAACATCAAGCACAAGCTCGGCATCCCCGACGCCACCGCGCTCATCCACCGCGCCACAGACTGGCTGCGCGGTCAGGCGCGCCCCGGAGCCTGAGCCTTCACGGCGGAAAGCCGATGGCCAGCTTCACCGCCGAGTATTCCGGGTGAATCTTTCCCTCACGCGTGCGGATGACGAGTTCCGGCTCCGTCCAGGTCTGACCGCGAAACCACTCGGGCAAGTCCGTCGCCCGCATCATGCCGAACAAGCCCACCAACGGCGGCTCACCCTCACGGAAGACGACCGGCCGCCGGCGCACGATGACCAAACCAGCCTCGCGCGCTCCGGCCTCCACCCGCGCGAGCTGCACCGGTTCGTAGGGAAACACACAGGCAAAGAACCCGCCGGGCGCGAGGTGTTTGGCCGCCGTGGCGCAATAGTCCGCCACCGTGCCGCGCAGCTCGAAGCGACAGGCGAGCTTCTGGGGATGCTCACTCTCCACGCCCGTGCCTGGCGGAAAATACGGTGGACTGCCCGTCACTAGGTCGAACAACTCTCCTTCGCGCAGCACGCCCGGCTGACGGAAATCCCCCTCGCGGATCTCGTATCGGTCTTCGACGCCGTTGAACCGCGCCGACTTCCGGGCCAGCGCCACGCTGGGCGGCTGCGCCTCCACCGTCACCAGCCGCGCGCCGGCCAGCCGCCAGGCCACGATCATCCCCACCGTGCCGATGCCGCTGCCAAGGTCCAACGCCGTGCGCGCCGTGGGACACCAGCTCGTGCCATACCACGCGGTAAGGATGTCGTCGGTGGAGAAGCGGTGGCCGTCGCGCAGTTGGAACAGCCGGAAGTGCCCGCTAATGGCGTCCAGCGTCTCGTCCGGGGCGACGGTCAGGCCGGCATTCAAGCCCGGCGGCACCGGGCCGGGTTTGGCCCAGCCTTTGAAATGCGTTTCGGCAGTGTTCAATCGAAGTAATTACCTAATTGGTTGCGCGGCACAGAATCGCAGCTTGTGTCCCTGCCAATCTTGGTCTTTGAAGCCGAGCCAAGCGCCCTGCGCTGGGAGAGCGAACATCGACGTCCCCATCGCTCAGCGTTTCACCCCTTGCATGATGATGCTCTCGAAGGCGTTGACTTCGTCGCCTACGATTTTCTGGTGCGACTCGATCCCGGTTAAATTGGGGTCGTCGCTCTGCATCGGTTGCCACCGCTGGATGTCCGTGAAGCCGGCCGTGCCCAGGGCCAGTTCGAGCGTTTCGGCGTCATAGACAAAGAAATGGCCGAAATCCCAGAAGAAGTTGTTGATGACGAAGCCGGGCCGATAGCCAAGGGCATGCGGGATGTGCTTGTCGGTCGAGAGCTTGAGATATTGCTCCTTGATGGGCGTGCGCGGCGGGTCGAGCAGGCTGGTGATGCTCGCGAGGTTCGGCGTGGAGATGCGGATCTTTCCGCCGGGCTTCAAGATGCGGTGCGACTCCTTGAGCATCGTCTGGCCATCGGGCCACCAGATGTGCTCGATCATGTGTTCGCTGAAGACATAGTCAAAAGAGGCATCGGCTAAGGGAAACCGTCGAGTGGCGTTCAGGTAGAGCTGGCCGGGTTGGCGCGTATAGGGGTTGAAGTCCACATTCAACCAGCCATCAAGCATGTTGTAGCCCGCGCCGATCTGGAGCTTCCTCACCGGGTGGGCGTCGAGATACTCGCGGATATCGGCGTCGCGCCCGATGCACCAGAGCGCACGCCGCACGTCGAAGGGAATCTGCCGCAGTGCCTTGATGACACCGACTAGGGCGAAGGATTGCTTCAGGAGGTCGCGCATGGCGGCGAATCCTTGGGAAGGCCGCGGGCCACGTCGAGTGAAATACGTCCGGCGGAGGGCGGGCTAGTGAATCGGCGGGGCAGGAACCATTTGCTGGGTTTCGACATCCCAAACCTTCAGGCGCAGGCACCGGAAAATCTCGGCCGGTGCGAAGGAGGTGGTGCCCGGCGACTGCAGTTCGGGCATCGCCCGCATCACTTCGGGCAGTCGATAAAACGGGATGCGGGCGTTGAGGTGATGAATGTGGTGGTAGCCGATGTTGGCAGTAAACCACGCCATGAGCCGGCTCGTGCGCAGGTAGCTTGAAGAATCCAGCGCGGCACGCTCGTAAGTCCATCCGGCGTTGTCCGCGAATCGAACACCGGGAAAATTGTGCTGGGCGTAAAAGAGGTAAGAGCCGAAGGCATAGGCGATGAAGTGGGGCAAGGTTTGCGTGAGCAGCACTGCCAGCCACCCGCCCGTCAGGTAGAGCAAGGTGCCGATTAACACATGGACCAAGACCGAGAGAAGGCAGTCGTAGTGCTTGCGGGGGTTGTTAACAAACGGGTTCACGCACATGCCGAACAGGAAGACAAACACGTAGCCGAACAGAATTGTCAGCGGATGCCGCGCGAAGAGATACCAAAACCGCTTGGCCGGGGTTGTGCGCAGGAAGTGGTCCTTCGTCATGATCGGAAAAGAGCCGATGTGTGAGCCGCGCAGCTTGGAGTTGTGGTTGTGGTGATGGTTGTGCGAGCTGCGCCAGATGCTGCTGGCACTTAAGGCGAAGATGCCGAAAACTCGCATCAGGATCTCCGCCAGAAACGACTTGGGGAGAATGGCATGGTGCTGCTGGTCATGATAAATCACGAAAAGCCGGAGGATCAGCAGGCCGGAAAAGATGCTGCAGAGCAACCGTGCGGCGAGGGAGTAGTTCCACAAAGAGCCGGCCAGGGTCGCCGCCAGAAGTCCGATGGTGGAAAGGACATACCACCAGCTCCGTCCCGTGTCATCTTGGGCGAAGGCCTTGGTAGCCTTGATCAGTTCCTGCCCGGCGCGCGTTGGAGGATTCAATTGGCCCAAACGCTCAGGGAAAACACTGCGAATGTCGAGGAGCAATGCCACCGCACCGCAGCGATTGCCGTCGCAAGCCTACTTGGACGGGCGGTTCCTTAGCCCTGCTCCCCAAGCGATGAGCAGGCAAGCAGTTCCAGCTGTGCCCAAAACAATCAAGGGAAGGATGAAAAACAGTTTCCAACCCTTGGGCTCCGTAGCTTCGGAAAACAATTCATGCCCCCATAATCCGAAAAGACAAACCAGCACAAAGCCCAAAGACCGCTGTCCGACGAGACGCAGACGCTGTTGGGGAATCGAGGCGGGCTGTGGGCTGTTCATCGGGTCATTGGGCCATCCATCCGCCGTCGATCACCACGTCGGTCCCCGTGATAAACCCGGAGTCGTCGGAAGCCAGGAAAACTGCCAACGCGGCGACCTCCTCGGGCTTGCCGAATCTTCCGACCGGCAGTTGGGCGTTAAACTTCGCGAGCAGCTCGGGATTGCCCAGAATGGCCGCGTTAATCTCGGTGGCACAAGGCCCGGGGCTGATGCCGTTGACAGTGATGCCTTTGGCCGCGAGCTCCAGTGCGAGCGATTTGGTCAGTCCCATGATCCCCGCCTTGCTCGCCGAATACGGCACGCGGTGGGCGATGGAAATATGCGCCATCATGGAAGCGAGGTTGATTATCCGTCCACAACCCGTTTCCAAATGCGGCACGAACGCACGGCAAAGCAAAAACACGCTTGTCAGGTTGGTATCCAGCACCTGATGCCATTCGGAAAGCGAGAAGTCGGTGATGGGCTTTCGGATGTTGATGCCGGCGTTGTTGACCAAAACGGTGAGTTTGCCGAACCGCCCGAGCACGTCATGCCGCAGCTGCTCCACCTGCGCCTCGCTGGTCACGTCTGCCAAGTAAAATTCAGCCTCCGCACCACGCGCATGGCATTCGTCCCGCACCTCGGCCAAGAGCTGCGCATCGCGGGAAGCCAGGGCCAGCTGCGCGCCCGCATCGGCGAACGCCAGGGCCATGGCTTTACCCAGGCCCTTGCTCGCGCCGGTGATCAGTGCCGTCTTTCCGGAAAGCTTCTTGGGAGTGCTCATACTGGGAGAGAAGAGTGGCCGCAGGCGGCTGCACGTTGAAGCCAAATCTCCAGCCAGCCCGACGGCCCTACTGCGCTGCTTCCAAGTAATCGCAAAGCAGTTCCACGTTGCGGATGAACGTCTTGGTCTCAATGAGGCCCCCAGGGCCGAAGTCGCGGCGCTTTGCGGCCCCTTTTGTCATCCAGCGGCCCTGTGCGTCCAGTGCGGAGATTGCGTCGCGAACACCAGTTTCCAGCGAGCGCACGCGCGCAGCCTTCTGCTCGACTGTCGGAGGCCTGGGTTTCGATCGCGCGAGCATGGCATCGCGCCCGAGCTGCTTGACTTGTTCGAACTTCGCGATGGTGCCTTTGACGCCGAAGTCACCGCGCCAGCCATAGCCTTTTTGGCGCTCCGTGCTGATGTCCTCCAGTCGGTAGTAAATCTTGCCGTCGCGATCTCCAAAGATGGGTTTGTTCGTGTGCAGCTCGTAATAACGCGCCCAGACGCCGGGCGACATTTCTGATCGCTTGAACCACGCAAAGGCCCGGGCGTGCGGCTCGAGGTAACGCTCGTCGCCCAGTTCGAGGTAAAGGTCCGTGAGCAGGCGCAGCACGCCGACGCTTTCGCTGGTGCAGGCGGCGGGTGGCTCGAAGGCCCGCGCCCAGGCCGGTTCCATCTTCGCGTTGTATTGCTGGGCCCACGTCGGTTGCGGTTCGGGCAACTGTGCGAGCAGCAGGAAGTCCGCGCCGTGCCTTACCGCGGCTAGGAAGTCCTTTTGGCCCGTGCGACGCCACGCATCGAGCAGCGTCAGAATACAGTCGCGCTGCGTGTTGTCATTGAGCGTGTAGTGGCGGAAATAGTTCTCCTTCTGGTATTGGCGCGGATAGGTGGCGGGAATGCTCGCCTTGAGCACGGGGTAATCAGCCGCGTCGCGCGGCTGGCCATCGTAACGTTGCGGCCACGCCCCGTTTGGATACTGGGCCTCAAGCAGTTTCTTGAGGCCATAGTCCAAGGCGATGCGCACGCGCCCATCCCGTGGGTCCGTCGAACCTTTGGTCGCATCCGCCAAGGCCAGGAGGAACCGGATGGCGCTTTGCGAGTTCTCGTCGTCAAACGTCGAAATGTTCCTGCGCTTCGCCGCTTCAGCGGCATTGCAGCTTCCGATGTCGGCCCGCCGATACCAAGCGGTGCGTTTGGCGGGGTCAAATTCAATGAGATAATCCCAGCCGCCAGACTCCAACTGTCCGGTCGCCAGTGCGTCGCCCGCGTCCCGTGCCACCTCGAGAAACAGCGCTTCCCGGGTCACTGCATGGGCGCGCAGACAGGCCATGCCGACGCTCGGAGTGCCGGGAGGCTGAACCCAAACCTGTGACGGCGAAACTTTGCTCTCCCCTGCCCTTGCTCGCAAATCTGCCGAGTAGCTCCAAACGTAACCTCCCTCCACCGCAATGGATCGTATGAATCGAATCGCACGAGTCAAGGCCGACCGTGCATTATCCGCCAATGCTTCGGCATTTTGGGCGGCAAACGCAAATGCCGTCGTGCCTAGCAAAAACGACCTCCTCTGGCATGAAAAATGGCCTGCGATTGAGCATCGCGGATTGACGGAAGCATGGGCGAGCTGAGTTTTTTTGGCCTTTTGCATTGAGATCAATAAACTTGAATCGCTCTTCGACACCAATCAGTCAATCTTAACGGTTGGAGCTAACACTTAAGGGTTAGCTTTATCCGTATTGTAGCACTCAAGAATCTTTACCTTTTGGCGAGCACCTGATAGCAGTGATGCGGTTGGTGCGGTTTATATGCAAGGCTATCTACTCATTTTTGGCGATTTGCTCGATTTCATAGCGTTCTATGTGAAGTTGAGCGGCCAGTGGTTTACGCAAATCATCCAAAGTGAGTTTGCGAAATGGCTTACAAATTCGTGGGTTGGCAGTGTTTTCGGGCGGATGCTTCTTTTGGCGGCTGTAGGCTCCCTGGTCGCGGCCCTTTTCTATCGGAAGCAGCGGATGAAAAGGCGGCAATCGGCGGAGCACCAAGCGATTCTTTCCCGCCAAAAGCGTTGGAGCTCGCGCTTGGCGGCTAAGCGCGAGCTTGAAGAGGCGCCCGTAGAAGACTCAACCGAACTCACTGCCTTGCAGTCGGTGGCAACCTCTTCGACTGGCAACTTGCTCGGTTGGAGTATTCGGCGCCAGCTTAGCTACGTGCGGGTGGATTCATGCGGAACCATGGATTCTGCGGAGCTGAAAATTAAGTCGAAGGCTATCGGCCTGGGTGCCAACGCCTTAATCAACCTCAAGTTTTCCGTCCTAGATGGAAAGTATGCAGCGGAAGCTGATGCGGTAGTCGCCACCGCCTTGGATTAGCCGGTCGTTGATCGCGAAGTTCCCACCACCGCGACATACACCGGATCGAAGACTGTCAGGCCAACACATCCTTGACTACGTGCCCGTGCACGTCGGTTAGGCGGTAGTCCCGGCCTTGGAACCGGAAGGTTAGCTTTTCGTGGTCGAAGCCAAGCTGGTGCATGATGGTCGCCTGCAAGTCATGGACGTGGACCTTTTTGTCCGCTATGCCGAAGCCCAGCTCATCCGTCTCGCCATAGCTGAAGCCGCGCTTGATGCCCGCGCCCGCAAGCATGAGTGAATAGCAGTCGGGGTAGTGATCGCGACCGAGCACTTGACCACCGGCCGTCCGGCCCTCGCGGAACGGCGTGCGCCCAAATTCGCCGCCCCAGACAATCAGCGTCTCGTCCAGCAAACCGCGTTGCCTCAAGTCTTCGATGAGCGCCGTAACGGGCTTGTCCGTGCGCGCCATCTTGCTGGTCAGACCGCCACGGATGTCCTCGTTGGGGCCTGTGCCGTGGAAGTCCCACCCCCAGTCAAAGAGCTGCACGTAGCGAACTCCCTGTTCGATGAGCCGGCGCGCCAGCACGCAATTGTTGGCGAAGCTTGCATCGCCGGGCTTTGCACCGTAAGCCTCCAAAAGCGCCGCCGGCTCCCGGGAGATGTCCATCACCTCCGGAACGCTGGTCTGCATGCGAAATGCCAGCTCATATTGCGCAATGCGGGTGGCAGTTTCAGGATTGCCCAGCTCACGGACCTGCAACTCGTTCAGGTCCCGGAGCGTGTCGAGCGTGCGACGCCGGGTTTCCCGGTCCATCCCCGGAGGATTGGAAACATAGAGGACCGGGTCCCCTTTGGATCGGCACTGCACCCCCTGATAAACGGATGGCAGGAAGCCGCTGCCCCAGCAGCTTTGACCGCCGCTGGGTTGAACCCCGCTGCTGATCAGCACCACGAACCCCGGAAGATTCTCATTTTCCGAACCAAGACCGTAGGTTACCCAGCTGCCCATGCTGGGCCGGCCTTGCCGCCCGGACCCGGTATACAGCAGGAGTTCGGCGGGGGCGTGGTTGAATTCGTCCGTCGTCATGGATTTGATGACGGTGATTTCGTTGGCCACTCGGGGGAGATGTGTCAGCGCGTCGGACATCCAAATCCCGCCGTGACCGTGCTGGGCGAACGTCCGCGGCGTGCCCATGAGCTTGGGCACGCCACTGGTGAATGCGAATCTTCTGCCCTTGAGAAACTGGTCGGGACATTCCTGCCCGTTGCGTTTCACCAACTCGGGCTTGTAGTCAAAGATGTCCAAATGCGGGGGAGCTCCGCTCATGTGGAGGTAAATCACCCGTTTGGCCTTTGGGGCGAAATGCGGGGCGCGGGGCGCGAGTGCTCGGGATGGATCCGTCGGGGCGGTTGATCCAGCCTGCGTCAACAGGGCCTCCATTGCGATGGCCCCAAGGCTGAACCGCCCGGCATTTTGAAGAAATGTCCGGCGGGTCTGGTGTTCCAGTTTGAGCAGGTGCGGATTCATGGAAGTAACTGTTACCAACGAACTGACGCGCGGAAAAGGTCCGGATTCTAAATCAGTTTCCCAACTCCCTCGCCTCGAACTCCGGTCTCTGCGGTTTTGGGCCACGGTTTCGTGTCAGAGCCCGAAAGCCAACTGCAATGCCGAGCACCAAGATCTCGTTAACCGGCTCCGCCTATGGCTTCTTGTAAATGGGTTTCTTGACTATTTCGGCGGCGAAGCGACGGCCGCGAATCTCGATCTCTATTTTCCCCCCCACCTCGGCGCACTGCGGCGGCACGTAGCCCATGCCAATGCCGTTGTTCAGCGACGGGCTCTGTGTGCCGCTGACGACTTCACCGACCGCTGCGCCACCGGCCCAGATGGGATAGTGCGGACGCGGCGGCGGGGCTTTGTCCGTCATCTTGAAGGCGACGAGTTTCTTCTTCACGCCGTTGGCCTTCTCATGAGCCAGCACCGTGCGGCCCACGAACTCGCCCTTGTCCAGCGCGACGAAGAAACCCACGCCGGCCTCGATGGGCGTGGTGTTCTCGTCCAGCTCGGGGCCGTAGAGCGGGTAGCAAACCTCCGTGCGCAGCGTGTCGCGCGCGCCGAGGCCGCAGGGCTGGAGGCAGAACTGGTGGCCGAGGTTCAGCGCCTTGTCCCAGACCGCCTCGATGAGCGTCGCGGGCGTGATGACCTCGAAACCGTCTTCGCCGCTGTAGCCGGTGCGCGCCACGCAGACGGACTGGCCGTCGAAGACGAACTGCGCAATCTGGTTCTTCTTCAGCTCGCTCGGCTTTGCGACGTGCGTGCCGCCGGTGGACGCGGCGGGGAAAAGCTGGTCGAGCAGGCCGGGCGTCTTCGGTCCCTGGATGGCGACGGCGGCGGTGTGGTCGGAGAGATTGGCAAGCGTCACGTCCGCATGCTGCGGAAAGGCCGCGAGGCGCTCCTGCAACCACGCCACGTCCGGCTCGATGCGCGAGGCGTTGATGATGAGCAGGTATTCCTGCTCGCCGAGGCGGTAGGCGTAAAGGTCGTCAATCACGCCGCCGTGCTCGTGGCACATGAGCGTGTATTGGCCGAGGCCGACGACGAGCTTGCGCACGTCGTTGGTGAGCGTGGCGTTGAGGAACGCCTCCGCCGCCGGCCCGCGCACGATGACCTCGCCCATGTGCGAGATGTCGAAGATGCCCGCCGCGCGGCGGACGCAGAGGTGCTCGTCCGTGATGGTGGAATACTGGACGGGCATTTCCCACCCGCCGAATTCGATGAGCTTGCCACCTGCGCGCTGGTGCGCGGCGAAGAGAGGAGTGCGGTTGAGATTCATTTGAAAAGTTCAAGTAGCCAGCCCCATAGAGGCATGGTCAAAAGACTAACTGGAATAAAAATCACGTAACCGCTGCGGAGGAATATCAGCTCGCCGCCACGCGCAGTAAATCTCCGGCGCAGGAGGATCGGAGCTGCTGCAATCCAGTAAAACGCCGCCGCCACGGCCAGCATGTAAGCCGTCGTGCCACCATCAAGGAACGTTCCGCCCATCAAGAAGACCACGATAAACTGCACGACCGCGTTGAACTGTATGGCTCGGCTGACCTCTTCACTGCAAAACTTCGGGCCGAATTCAACCGTGCGCTTCCACCAAGGCGTGTTGGCTTGTGACGAGTCCACCGACTTAGTGAGGCCTTCCCACCCCATGCGCCTGCGACAGGTAATTCCCAATCGCCTCCGCGCCGGAGACGAAGTGCAGGCCGTTAAATGTGCCGATCTCGACTCCCTTCACGCTGGCGGGCGGGCCGTCCGCAATGACGAGCACAGGGCAGCTCTGGTTCTCTTCTCCAATGAGCGAAAGAATGTCCTTCCGGGGACGGGGGAAGTCCACGTAGCGCACATCCAGCACGTGGCGCAGTTGCGGATAGCAAGTCAGGACGCCCGTTAATTGCACGCACTCGGGGCAATAGTAGGGTGCGCCCGGGCCATCGGGGAAATCGTGCTTCAGGAGGAAAAGAATGTCGCGGTGCATCGAGACTTGGGATCGGTAATCGGATTTATGGGATTTGCAATCGCCTAGCCCCATTTCTCCGTCTTCATCTGCTCCTTCGCGAGTTTGAGCTCGTCGAGCACGAGATGTTCGGTGGCCTCGACCAACTCGTTGGTGCCACAGGCGTAGAACACGGTGTTGGCCGGATCATGGACATGCTCCTTGACCCACTCGGCGGTGATGCGACCCCGCCGGCCAGTCCACGGGTCGTCGGGATGCAGGCGGGTGCAAGTCACGTAAAAATCGAAGTGCTCGTTTTCCTGTTCGAGCTGTTTGAACTCTTCGTGGAAAATGATGTCGTTGGTGGTGCGAACGCTGTAGAGGACCGTGATGCGGGTGGCCAAATGGCAACGGGTGGCCTCGCGGACAAAGCCGCGAAACGGCGTCACACCGCTGCCGCCGGCGATGCAGACCAGGTGCTTGCCCGGCGGGTCAAACACAGGAAGGAATCGCCCCGTGGGCGGGATGACCCAGAGCTTGTCACCGGCCTTGGCCCAGTCCACCAGCCGCGTGCCCATCTTCCCATCACGCTTCACGGTGATTTCGTAATACCCCTGATCCAGCGCGCATGAGGACAGCGAGTAGGCGCGCTTGTAGGCCGGTGTATCTGGCCAATACACCGTGATGAACTGCCCGGTCTTGAAATCGGGATCGTAGTTCTCGGGCCACTGAAGCCGGATGGTTTTCGTATCCGGCAGCTCCATTGTGACCGTCTGGATGAGCATTTCCGCGATTTGCTTGGGCATAAGACAGCGGGAGTCTAAGGACGCGCTGCGTCGTCGGAAAGCGCATTTTACCAGACCATCCTCGCTGCTCGGATTCCCGCTTTTTCCCCGGTTGAAGTCCCCTGCCCTTTCGTGGAACCCTGCGGCGGTTGTTGTCTCCTGACCTTATGTCTGCGCCTGCTGCTCCGCCCAAACCCAAACGCCGCTCCGGCTTGAAGTGGTTTTTTCTGCTCTTGCTCATTGGCGGCTCGGGCGGCGGGTGGTGGTGGCACCAGAAGAACAAGGCCGTGTTCATCAGCGTGCAAACCGAGCGGGTCACGCGCCGCAACGTGACCGAAGTCGTTGTGGCCACGGGCAAGATCCAACCCGTGACCCTCGTTAAAATCAGCCCCGAGGTCAGCGGTGAGATCGTCGACCTCCCGGTGAAGGAGGGCCAACGCGTGCAGAAGGGCGACCTGCTTCTCAAGATCAAACCCGATTTCTACCTCGCCAACACCAACTCCGCCGACGCCAGTTTCAAGTCCTCCCAGGCCAGTCTCACGCTCGCGCTGGCGAATCAGGAAAAAGCCCAGCTGGAGTTCGAGCGGAACCGGAAGCTGTTCGATGGCAAGCTGCTCTCCGAGTCGCAGTTCCTCGAAGCGAAAACGGCCTACGACGTCACGCAGGCGCAGGTGAAGTCCGCGCGTCACCAGACGGAGGTCGCCAAGGCCGCGCTCGACCGCTCGCTCGATGACCTCGCCAAGACCACCATTTATTCCCCGCTCGCTGGCACCATTAGCAAGCTCAACTCCCAGCGCGGCGAGCGCGTCGTCGGCACCGCCACCATGGCCGGCACCGATGTGATGACCATCGCCGACCTCGACGAGATGGAGGCGCGCGTGGACATCGGCGAGGTGGACGTGGTGCTCATCAAGGTCGGCCAAATCGCGCGGCTCGAGATGGATTCCTTCCGCGACAAGAAATTCGCCGGGGAAGTCACCGAGATTGCCAACACCGCCCGGTCCTCCGGCGCGGGGACGCAGCAGGAGGCGACGAAGTTCGAGGTCCGCATCCGCGTGAAGGAGCGCGAACTGTTCCGCCCCGGCATGAGCGTGACCGCCGAGGTCGAGACGCGCTACCGCACGAACGTCCTGTGCGTGCCAATCCAGAGTGTGACCACGCGCCTGCCCAAGGGCGCTGCCCCGCCCGCCGCCAAGGAGGCGAAGGACTCCAGCGCGAAGAAGAAAGATGAGCCGGCCAAACCCATCGAGGTCATCTTCCAACGAACCGGCGACACCGTGAAGCAAGTTCCCGTCAAACGCGGCATCAGCGACGACGGCTACGTGGAAATCCTCGAAGGCGTGACCGAAGGCATGGAAGTCGTCTCCGGCGGCTACAAAGCTATCAACCGCGAACTCGAAGACAGCAAGCAGGTTAAGGCAGACAATGAGAAGAAGCAGCCGGGCGAGGCCAAATGATTGTTTTGAACACGGATGAAACACGGACAAGAAAGCGCGGCGAACCGATTCTGGAATCCGTGTTTGTTCCGTGTTCAATCCGTGGCTGAAGGACTCTTCCTGTGCCCTTGATCCGCCTCCAGAACATCTGGCGCAGCTATCAGATGGCTGCCGAGACGGTCCACGCGTTGCGCGGGGTCTCGCTCGGCATTGAGCGCGGCGAATACGTTGCCATCATGGGGCCGAGCGGCTCGGGCAAGTCCACGATGATGAACCTCCTCGGCTGCCTCGACACGCCCACCAGCGGAACTTACGAACTCAACGGCACCGACGTGAGCGGCATGGACGACAATGAGTTGGCCGAAATCCGCAACCGCGAAATCGGCTTCATCTTCCAATCGTTCAACCTCCTCGCCCGCGCGACCGCGCTCCGCAACGTGGAGCTGCCGATGGTTTACGCCGGCGTCCCACCCGACGAACGCCACGATAAAGCCATGGCCGCGCTCACCGCCGTCGGCCTCGGCGACCGCGTGGACCACCGCCCGAACGAACTCTCCGGCGGCCAGCGGCAACGTGTCGCCGTAGCCCGCGCGCTCGTGAACACGCCGTCCATCCTTCTCGCCGACGAGCCGACCGGCAACCTCGACTCCAAGACCGGCGTGGAAATCCTCGGTCTCTTCGAGCAACTCGCGAGCAAGGGCAACACCATCATCGTCGTGACGCACGAGGAGAAGGTCGCCCTCCACTCCCGCCGCATCGTGCGGATTCTGGATGGCAATATCGCGAGTGACGAGCCGGTGACTCGGGCATGAACTTCCTCTCCGAGCTTCGCGAGGGCCTGCTCATCGCGTGGGATTCGCTCCGGGCGAACAAGCTCCGCTCCGCGCTCACCACGCTCGGCATCGTCATCGGCATCGTAACGGTCACGCTCATGGGCACGGCGCTGGCGGGCTTGAACGCCGCGTTCCTCAACAGCATTTCCGCCATCGGCACGGACGTGCTCTACGTTTCGCCGTGGCAATGGTTCAGCGATGAACCGTGGTGGAAGCGTCGCAACCGCCGGCTCATCTATCTCGCCGATGCCCGCGCCCTCGTGCGCGAACTCACGCTGGCCCGCGCCACGGCCATTGAGGAAGGCCGCCGCTACTCCGTGCGGCAGGGCGACCGCATCGCGACGGGCGTGACGATTTACGGCACGACCGAAGGCGGCGCAGAAGTCGGCGGGCTCGTGGTCAAGGAAGGCCGCTTCCTCTCCACGGCCGAAGTGGACGGTGGCCGCCCCGTGTGCGTGCTGGGCGCAGAACTCGCAGCGAACTTCTTCCCTTACGAATCTGCACTCGGCAAACGCGTGGTCGTGGCCGGGCAGAATCTCGAAGTCATCGGCGTGCTGGAGAAGCGCGGCAAGTTCCTCGGCATGGAGAGCCTCGACAACCAACTTTTCCTGCCCATCACGAAGTTCGCCCTCGACTTCGGTTTCCGCCCCGGCGTCTTCGTCCGCATCAAGGTGCGCGACCTGCAATCCATGGACGACGCGCGCGAGGAAATCCGCGGCATCATGCGGAAGATCCGCCGCCTCGCGCCCGGCGACGCGGACGACTTCGCCATCAACGAGCAAGCGGGCTTCATCCAAACCTTCGAGCGCATGAACAAGGTGCTCGCGGGTGCCGGCCTGTTCATCACGGGCCTGTCCCTGTTCGTCGGCGGCATCGGCATCATGAACATCATGTTTGTGACCGTGGCCGAGCGGACGCGGGAAATTGGGATTCGCAAAGCCATTGGTGCCAAACGCCGCACCATCCTCACGCAGTTCCTCATTGAGGCGGCGATGATTTGCCTGCTCGGCGGCCTGCTTGGACTGGCGATGGCGTATCCGGTCACGCTGGTGATGGACCGCTTCATGCCCGCACGGCTGTCGTGGTGGCTGGTGGCCTCTGCGCTTGGCGTGTCGGTGGTCACGGGGCTGGCCGCTGGCTTCCTGCCCGCGTGGCGCGCGGCGCGGATGAACCCGGTGGATGCGCTCAGAAGCGAATAGGCTTCCGCTCTCAACCGCTGCGCACCGGCTGATTACAGCTTGAAGAAAATCTTCCGCTTCCAAAGCCAGTAGAGCACGCCGCATTCGGCGGCGAGGACAAGGGCGGCTTGCAGCACGTTGCCCCACAGGCCGAGCGGCTCGGGCCACGCATAGCTCGCGGGTTTCGCGATGGCTTCCGCAAGGTGTGGACGGTCCAACAGCAGCGCGGCGAGGGGCTTGGTGAAGACAGCGAGTCCCCGGTCGAAGAAGCTGCTCCGGAAAAGCTGCGCCATGCTGTAGGCGAAGATGGAGTTCATGCCCACCACGACGAGGAAGGTCAGCCAGCGACGCCAACCCTGCACCTCGATGAGCCAGTAGAACGCGAGCAGAAACAGAATCGTCCAGCCCGCCGCCCACAGCGTGAAGCTCGCGGTCCAGATGCGCTTCACCATCGGCACCAGCGGTGTCGTGCCCGCGCTCAGGAGCCAGCCGGTTACGAAGCCCGCGAGTGCGGCGGCGGCGAGGATTTGCATGACGCGCGGCTTGGGCAGTTCGCTGCCGACGAGGCGCCCGCACATGACGCCAAAGAGAATGGTCGCGGTCGAAGGAATCGCGTTCAGCCCGACGTAGTAGCCGCTGTAGTTGCGGCCGACCATCCACAGGTCGAAGGCCGAGCCGAGGTTCTTGTTACCCATTATCCACGCGCCGGCGGGGTCGTTGCCGGGGTAAAACACCCACGCAAGCGTGTAGCCGATGAGGATGAGCGCGGCGGTGATGCCCTGCGTCCTGTAGCTGCGCCCGAGGAGGAAGAACGCGAGCAAGTAGCCGACGGCGATTTGCTGGAGCACGCGCATGAAGCCGATGGTGAACGCGTTGCTCGTCACGCAATCGAGGAAGATGCCGACGAGGCAGAGGTTCAGCGCGCGCATCGCCGCGTGGCGGAGCTGTAGGCTCCACGAGTCACCGGCGGCCTGGCGTTTCGCGAAGGCGAAGGGCATCGCCACGCCGACCATGAACATGAACGCCGGCTGGATGAGGTCCCAAAAGACGCAGCCCTCCCACTTCACGTGGTCCACCTGCGCCGCGAGCCAGCCCCACGTCGGGTCGCTCTTGAACGTGGCGAAACCGAGGCCGTTGCAGATGAGCAGCGCCATGATGAAGCCGCGATAGGCGTCGAGCGAGAGCAGGCGTTCGGTCAACTTACCTGGCGCGACGGGCGCGCTCGTGACCGTGCGCGCGGGTGGAGGATTGGTGCGGTCAACGGCGGAAGGAGCTTCAAGCGTGGCGCTCATGGATGCTGGCTATGGACGCAGCGGAGGAGGAGAAGTTCAAGCCATGGAGCACGGACGTCCACATCCGCAGTTCGAGGAGTTTGGGTCGGCTGCGGCTGCGGACGTGGGCGTCCGCGCTCCAATGCCGAGTCCACTCCCGTCCGGCTTTCGCCAAATTCAGCCCGGCAAATTCCCTTCGAGCCGGACGCAGCCTCGACTATGCTGGCCGCAGTTCGATGCTTTGCCATCACCGCCATGAGCCCCAACATCCCGCATTCGGATAACTCTCACCTCAACCGCTGGGTCGCCGACATCGCCGCGCACTGCCAACCCAACACCGTCGTGTGGTGTGATGGTTCGGCGGAGGAAAAGCAGCGGCTCACGGCGGAGGCCGTGGCGAAGGGCATTCTCA
>Ga0172367_10003848_pt1 | contig 19108 bp, 17 predicted proteins | sample Lak10m_FD_114542 | JGI IMG/M metagenome (GOLD analysis project Ga0172367, IMG submission 114542) | Freshwater microbial communities from Kabuno Bay, South-Kivu, Congo - kab_022012_10m | ecosystem: Environmental > Aquatic > Freshwater > Lake | place: Democratic Republic of the Congo: South-Kivu...
AATGGCGGTAATATATCTTTGCCGGGCTACAGTGATTCGATTTTCCGTCCCTTCCAGCTGGGATTGCAAATCTCGAAAGTTTTCATTGGCTTTCAAATCTGGATATTTTTCCACCACCACCATCAATCTTCCTAAAGCTTTTGAGACTCCACTTTGAGCCTCATCAAATTTTTTGAGTTCCTGTGGAGTGATTTTGCTGGGATCAATTTGAATGGATGTTGCTTTCGATCGGGCTTCCACAACTCCCTCTAAAGTTTCTTGCTCGTGCTGGGCGTAGCCCTTCACTGTGCTGACCAAATTAGGAATCAAATCTAAACGTCGCTTATACTGATTGCCAACTTCAGCCAAAGAGGCTTCAACATTATTTTTATGTTCAGGTATAGACTGAATTCCACAACCACTTAAAAACAATATCACAGAACCTAAACTGAACAAACTCCATCGTTTCGCTTTTGTTTTCATTTAAAACTATTCTCCTCGTAAGTATTACCAAATCTGATTACAAAGAACCTCCGACTTGGAAACTATCATAGTTGTCTCAACTTAGCACATGATTTTTAATTTCAAAAAAGTAAACCCCTTTTCAGGCGACACTATTAATATTTACAATACCGAAAGGAAAGTGATATACCTATGGACTCCTTATACCAAACTCAGTAATTTTGAATTTTAATAAAGAATCAAATGAGCGCTGAAAATACAAAACATTGGGGTAAATTCCGTCCATGAAATCAATATGCTTACGATACGAAGCACACAATGACTTTATTTTTTGCTCCAAGCCCAGCGGAATGAATACCCATGGATCAGACCATGATAAAATGGGATGGGTGGAACTCCTATCCCAAATAGAGTTCTCACTTCAACAAGATCTATTGACAGTCCACAGATTGGATAAAGGAACCTCGGGAGCACTCCTATTTGCTCGTCACCGAGAAGCTGCCACTGAACTCTCTCGCCTCTTTGAAACCCATCAGGTAAAAAAAAGATATGTCTTCTTAACGGATCGACGACTGGATCATCTAAAAATAACCCATCGATCTCATATTGAAAAGAAATTCAATCAATTTGTCAGTCACAATAATAAAGAACCTAACGCAGAAACAACATTCGAATGGATGCGTCCCCTTGGAAAATATTTTTTATGGTCTGCAAATCCGAAAACGGGAAAGCCCCATCAAATTCGGCTTCATGCCCAAGATCTCGGAATACCTGTTCTCGGGGATATAGACCATGGTGGTTCTCTTTTTGTTCGTTTGTGCTTGCATTCATTCAGCTTGGAGTTTCCCTGGAAAGGCCAAATACAACACTTTCAAAGTCCACTTCCTTTTTGGGCCCGCGAGGAATTCAAATCGCTCCCCTTGGCGGAGTGGCTCGCCACTATCGAAAAGAGAACTTCTACATATCGCTTTGACGAAAACGACTGCTTGCGACTCAGTCATTTGGAAAACCCCAAATTCCGAGTGGATCAACTGGGTCCAGTATGGTGGGTTTATTGGTATGCAGCCGAAGACCCAAATCATGAGGATCTTACTTTCTGGCAAAATCTGGGGCTTAAATATAAAAAACAGATTTTATTGAGAAAAATGCTCAATCGAGGCCAAAATCCAAATGCTCAATTAACTTGGAAGTTTGGTGAAATTCCCGAACAGTGGTTAGCCCAGGAAAATGAGGTCCAGTACGAAATGCGACGGGATCAAGGACTTTCACCTGGATTATTTTTAGACCAGCGAGAGAATCGCTACTGGCTTCGCCAGTGTTCTCAAGATAAAACTGTTTTGAACTTATTTTCCTATACCGGAGCCTTCAGCGTTAATTCCGCCTTAGGAGGGGCTCAACAAGTTGTTACCGTGGATTTAAGTAAAAATTTTTTGGACTGGAGTCGCAAAAATTTTGAGCTTAACCAGCTGAATCCTGATTCTAGCAAATATGAATTTTGGACAATGAATAGTTTTTCATTTTTGAAGTTAGCTGCCAAAAAAAATCGAAAATTTGACTATATTGTTTGCGACCCCCCGTCCTTCAGTCGTAGCAAAGAAGGAATTTTTCGAATTGAAAAAGATTATATAGAACTTATTGAAATGATTCTACCTTGCCTTGCCCCAAATGGTTACTTGCTCTTCAGCAACAATTATGAAGGCTGGTCACAGAATGAATTTGAACGCCGCATTCAATCCCTACCCGGAGTTAAGAAAATTCTTCCAACTCCCACCGCCGGTCTGGATTATGAGGAGGCCAATGAACCCCATCTTCTCAAATCCCTCTTGATCCAATCTTCATAGGGATTTAAACCAATTCCGATTACGAGTTTGGTACTATTTAATAGGCGTGATCGCAGGAGGTACCTGCGAATTCGGCGCTGCCACTTTAAGTTTATAAGTTGCTCCCTCTGATGTCACAGTTTTTCCTGCATCTAAAAAGCTTAGGAACAATGCCGCTTTGTCTTGAAATGATTTTTTAACAGAAAAATGAAGGTCCATACCATAGGCCCCAAACTGAGGTTCCATGCCTCCCATGGGTCCTGGCGCTATTCGAAGACCTAAGTCCCCTTTTATTTTACCATGCAATTCATCCCCTTCTTTGCCGAGAACACCCTCTTCAATGATAAATTTCCCAGCAGAAATATGCCCTTTGAGGTTCAATTGACTTAATTTCATTTCGGGAAGACTCAGGGGCCCCATATCGGTAGGAATATTCGAGGGCGGCAATTCAAATTTATCAATATTTATGGAAATATCGCCTTCGGGTTGGTCTGCAAAATTAAAGTCGGCGACCACCGCTCCCTCCAAATTCAATTGCCCTTTCAGTAGGACCGGAAGGTCGGCAAGATTGCGAACCGACTGGAGGTTTATCTCTTTGGCACTCAACTCAAGTTTGTGTCGTTCCAATCCCGACTCTGTTCGTTGTCCCTTACCCAGCCAAATATCAATTTGCCCTCCCAGAATTCCAGAGGCAGAAAAGTGACCATAGGGCTGCTTGTTAATAAAGCCACTGGCAGAAGGGCTAAGCACCACTTCCTTAGCTGTGAGCGGCGGCATCTGAATGGTCTCAATGAAAACCTCTTCGACCCGAATACCTGGCTGAGGAAAAAAGCTCATTTTCATTTTTTCAAACTGCAAATAGACACTATTTTGCGAAGCCTTAGAAATTTGTGAAGAAACCAAATCGCTCAAATCATCCAAGGGAAATAATAAAAATGAAAAAATTAAAAAGGCGACCAACATCGTCAAGATCTTTGCGATATTTCTTCGCAAATAACGAAAAAGTTGAATTATTTTTTCCATCATTATTCTTCTTCCTCTGAAATAGCCTTCATATTGGGCTTGTCATTCTTTTTATCCCCCCTGTTTTTTCCACCCGCACTACCGTCGACAGCGGCAGGTGGAAGAACAATATCCGGAACAGCCAAGGCCACTAATTTGTATATGACATCCATGTATTTACTATCTTCTTGATTCGGAGAAATGGAAATATCCTTCATCTTAACACTAGGACTCAAGTTGGCCAGTTGATAACCGACATCCACAATCTGGCGCAAATTAAGTTTTGCAAGATGGACCATCATACCCCCCTGAACCAAAGTCGATGGCATAAGTGACGATTTGACATTCAACACTTCCACACCCTTTATTTGTTCGGGATAGATATTTTCCATTTTTATTTTACTATTAATCTGTTCCTGAAGAGCATCATTAAGTGGGGCCTTAGGGAGATCGGGAACCTCACTGACCTCTCGTGAAGCTTTTAACAAATCACGAATAAGATTACGCTTGTCTTCGAATTCTGTCACCGCATCGCCGGATCCAGATAAATCTGAAAGAGGAATTGCCAGCACCAAGAAAACTCCTACGAGTGACAACCCAACAACAGTCAATCTCTGCATCGCAGGTGTCATGTTTTCATAGCGGTCCATCAATTGATTATAGGTAGGACTCTCAGTAAATTGGTCCCACTTGCTTTTTAAAAAAGCATAGGCTTGCTCTAAAAGTTCTTTGTAATTCATTTGCTCACCTTCTCAATTCCACGATCGACGACCAATGAAAATCCAAACGCGACTTTTCCAGGTGCCTGGGGTAAAGAATTCGCCCGCGTACTTACTTTTCCATTGATAGAGAGATTGGACAAACTGGTCTGCAGGGAAGCAACTTCTTTTTGGTTCTTGACATAGCCCTCGAGAGACAAATTTCCGTCTTCCAACTGAAGATTTTTGATTTCTAAGAGGATTGTCTTTTTGGTAGGACTTGCTTCACTGATTTTCTTTATTATATCCAGAGGCGAATTCATTCTTGCCAGATTGGACAATCTTCGCAAATCTGCCGCCCTTTTTTTGTTATCTTTAATATATTTCTTTACTCCTGCGGCATTTGCATTCTTCGGATTCAAATGGGCGACATTTTTAGCATGGGTCACTAATGCCTCATCTGCCCTTACTGATAATTGCTGGGCAAAATCCAATCGTAAATATCCATAAATAAAAAACAGTATCAATGCAGCAGTACCAATTTGAATGGAATGCCCCCACTTTTCCCAAAACTCTATAAGCATTTTATTTTGGGGAGCAAATTCACCCCTCATAAAATTGATAGCGGGATTCCGCGGCTTCTTAAGTCCTTCAATAGCAAACCCCAGCGCCGTTCCAAAACTGGCATCAATCCGCGGATTCATATCAAAATGTATCACCGGAAAATTTGTAAACACCGACGTTTTATTTACCGGCAATTCCAAATTCTGAGTAAGAAATGCTCCCAAGTTTTGAATTTGACTTGTGCCACCCGTCAATGACACCTGGGAAATATCAGCGGAAAGCTCACTCTTGAATTCCAATAAATACAGTTGGAGATCTCGAACCAAATCACGAACACAGTTTGCAATAAGATCAGAAAACGTCACTTGATCAAAAGTAGCACCCTCTTTGGAGGTTAAAATAAAACCCTTATTTTGAAGCTCCTTCAGAGCCTCAATAAAGGGAAGTCCATACTTTCGAGAGATTGCCTCTGCAACATTTTTTCCACCCCATAGAACGGAACGAACCGCTAACAAGGAAGGTCCTTCAAAAGCACATACCAAAGTATTTGTGTGTCCCAAATTTAAAACGACAGAGATACTCCGCCGAGGCCGCAGTCCCTCTGTATCAACCTCTAATACGGCTGGAAAAATGGGAGGCTGTTCGTTCCATTTTTCAAAACAATTAGCAAAAGCCAACCCTTCTGCCGAAATCAAATAGGGTTCGATATCTGAATCTACAGCCCGCTTCAAAAGAATTTGTACATGCTGCTTAGGTGCTGCGCAGGCTAAAACTTCTGCCGTTGCCCCAAGAGTCCGAATTATTTTGGCATCAAATATAGCATTATCCGTGGTAAAAGGGATATCTTCTTCTAATTCAAAAGGCAAACTTTTGGAAATTTTAGTTCGATCCGAAAATGGGAATACTTTGTTTCGAATCGCAACTTTTTCCTGTTTTATCCCTAAAACAAATCTAGTTTGAGAGGGATTGTAGCGACTTGAAAGCTGACGTAGATATTCGAGAGTTTCTAACTCTTGATCATTTCCGGCAGATACACCCAGAGCATGTTCATATTGCTGAACAATCTGAACTCCCTTTGATGTGCCCAGCATCTCCACAACTTTGATGCTGTAGGAACCAATATCAATCCCAACAGATTTCATTGAATACTCCCTTTATCGTTCATTCCAATATACTATTCTCGGAGGTCCTTTGGGAAGGGGTTGATTCGCTTGCGGATTATTCTGTTTGGAATTCGGGTTAGTTCCAGCCTGAGGTCCAGCTCCAGCTGGCGGTGATCCATTGGGATCTGATGACTGTCCATTCGCAGCAGCTGCTGCTTTCTTATTGATATCAGAGAGTGTCGAGGCCGTCTTATTGAGATTCATTACAATTGCATAAATTTCACGGGCAGAATTTCCTTCGGATCCTGAAGCGCGGATTCGAAAGTTTTGAGCGCTTTCGAAAACCAACGGAATTTGTTCTTCCGGCTTCTGAGCCTGAAGACGTGCCCCCTTTTGCTGAACAAAACTCCAAAAATCTTCTGCCTTAGAAAAAGGGCCTCCTAAATTTTGATCCTCTCGACGAGTAATAATGGCGCCGGCAATTTCTTCCGTAATCCCTACGTCCAAAGACCGAAGGACCTCCTTAGTGGCAAGATTGGGATTGATGCCCTTCATTCCATAAATAGTCACTCGAGATTCCAAGATTTCAAAAAATACATCGGTCATACCTGCTACGAATCTCATTTCTTGAAGAGTTCGAAAACCTCGATTCGGAGGAAAATTATCGGATTTAAGATCTGCGTATTTCGACTTTTTATCGCCCCCATTCAAACTGGAAGACTTCGACGTCATCCAATCTGTTATATTATTCACTAGCTCTTCAAAATTGAAGGAACCATATTCCGTTCGAAACTCTGAATCGTCCGTCACCTTTGCATGAAAAATATTAAGAATTTGCTGCCGAGCATTTTTCCGCACAGCCTCCACTTTAGAGTTTAAATCATTTAAATCAATCCGCGAACCTTCATCTTCAATTGTTGCCATATAAGAGGCATCCATCAAAGATTCTTTCAACTTCGCTTGAATCATATCTTTATCAACCCCATTAAGATCACTCCCTATGGGGGGAGGCCAAGCGAATGGGAATCGCCAAATCTGTTCTAAAATCTTGGCCTGACTTCCCAATTGCTTTCCAAATTTAGACTGAGCTGATTGATAAATTTTTATTCGCAATAAACTAATATCCAATGCACATTTTGCTGCGTAATAGGCCTTTAATTGCCGGATGGCATTGGAATTTACAGTATATTCGACGGAGGAATCATAGGTCACCTCCATCACGACAAAGGAAATCAACATCAAACAAGCCGTTGCCAACATCAACGCAATACCTTGGCGACTGCCCATTTGTCGTCGAAAATGAGGAGTCTGCCGATCCAACCATCGACTGAGCTTTGGAAAGGGAATTTCTCGATTTAAAAATAAACGTAATTTTTCTATCATTTTACTTCCCTGGAGGCGGCTGAACTGGCGCCGGATTTCCGGCTCCAGGAGCCGGAGTAGGAGTTGCTTCCGGAGAGGACCCAGCACCTGCGCCGCCTTCTTCCGAATTGTTCGGAAAGTGGATGGGCACAACCAATTGAAAAGAATATTTCTTTGTTTTTCCATTGGCATATTTACGTTCGGTAGTGAGTGATATTTCAACAGCCCACGGAAAATTTCCCTTGGTTGCTCCGTCTCCACCCCCATCCGTTCGCCAATCACTGACCCAATCTTGTTTTCCCTTTCCAAAATAACGGAACTTAAATTCTGTTACATTTTCCAACAGCACGACGGGATCTCCGCCCTTTGTAACATCCTCATCAACAATAGGAGAGCTCCGTCGCCACACACACTTGCTGCTCTTTTTATCTTCCGTCAAACTCCGACATTCTTCTAAGTAATAGCCCACTTCCATAAAATCAGCTTGGCGAGAATCTCTCAAGACTCTTCCATTATTCAGAGTCACAAAATCAATCTTGCCATCAGATCCAATAAAGTTTGTTTCTGGATTTTCTCGGGGAACTTCACGACGTTCTTCGACAGTCCCTAAATTGGGCTGGGTGGAATTCATTCCATTTGCCGGCAGCCCCGTCCCTACCGCGGAAGCTCCCGGGGCAATAGGTGCTGGCTGATATTGCTTTTTTATCAATTTCTCCAGTTCCATTTCAATATCCCTGTAATGAAAAGCCAAATGAATGTCTCGTTCCATTGCTCGCAAAGTATCCCGCACATGGGAAACATCATCAATTTGCTCCTGAATTTTCTGCTTAGCTTTGAGTGCATTTGAAATTGCCCCGGTAATGGAAATAACCATGGAGGAAAGAATTGTAATTGCGACCAGAATTTCTAATAATGTAAAGCCAGTGTTAGATCCCCAAGATTCCTCTTTTACAAATTTCAATATATTTTTCATGAACCGCCCCCGGGTAAGGCTCCTGCCCCAATCCCAGGCAATTGTATTTCTTTGTCGTAATCAATAAAATATGTTGTTATTGAATGACTGAGAGGTTTTAACTTTTTTCCCCCTTTATATGTGACGGTTATTTTAACTTCTTTAATTACTTTATTGAGATGTTCGATCAAAGTTTTAACTACCATTTGCAGCATTTGATCATCATTGCCCCCGGTATTGGGAGCAACTAAGGAAGTAATATCGGGGGCCTCCAAATCTTTAACTTCCGCTTTCCAGCTGTATTGCGGAAATTCAGAACCAAAATCATCTTCTTCATCTGTCAATGAAGAAATCGGTTTTCCCCGGTACTTCATTTCATATTCGGTTACTTTTCTTTCCAGTAAAAAAGCGATCTCTGTGGTGATTTTCGTTTTGCGAATTCGCAAAAAAGCCCCCGACCAAGAATTCACCAAGAGGATAATTCCGGACGATAGGATCACCATTGCTAAAAGCACTTCAAGAAGTGTAAAACCTTTTTTTTTCATTTATCTCTGCAAGTCTTTCAATGTAACTGCTTTAGGGACAATATCAGTTTGACCTGTAATTGGATTAATGACTAGAGTCCAAGTGAGTTTTTTTTTATCGGTCACTTGAATCGCTGCAGTTTGAACAGTTCCTTCTGAAAAGAAATGAATATACGCATCCCCCTCCGTAAAGGGGGTTTCAAATCCCAGCACATCCACGGATCCAAAATAAAGACCCGAAGGTAATTCTTGTTCTTTCTTTAAGACCCCTTTGTCCACTTGAAAAGTTGGAGGTTTCTTCTTTTCTTCCTCTAATGTTCCTGACTTGGGAGGCGTCAATATTTCTTTGGGATCTACCAACTGGGGGCCATTGGATTTCTCAACCCAATATCGATGGGCTCCTGAACCAGGATCCATATGCAATACAATTCGATAGGTCGCATTTTGCAAGCGAGCGCGATTTCGAACTTCTTTCACTAGGACCAAAAACTTTCGCGCCACGCTTTTAATATTATTTTCTTGTTTACGAATACGGCCTGCTGAAAAAGTAATCAACACGGCCATGATTCCCAATACAATTAAAACTTCTAAAAGAGTAAAACCTTTAGAGCCATAACTGGATTTGGTATTACTGAACTTCCTCGTTCGAAATATCTTTACCGAATCCATCACCACCCTCTTTATTATCTTTACCCCATGACTTCAGTATGAATTCTCCTCCGTTCAAAGAGTATTGAAAAGGATGTCCCCAACCATCTGTTGGCAAAGTTTTAAAATAAGGCTCTGGTCCCCAATTAGAACAACTAGAATCTGCTTTCATTAAACCATCCAGGGATTCAGGATAGTGACCACAGTCATTTTGATACATGGTCAGTTTCTCCATGATCTGTCCAATGGCTAATTTTGTCTGTTGAACTGAAGCCTTGTCCTTTGCACCGAAAACCCGACTGAGGATCATTGTCATCACACCACCAAGAATAGCCAAAACGATGAGAATCTCAATGAGACTCATTCCGCGCCGATTTAACAAAATCCCATTTTCTACTCTATTCATTCCCGCTTTTCCAAAATTCAAAATTGATTTTCCCATCTGTACTTTGTCCTCCATTGCTGAATATTCTATTCACTTAAGACAGGTTTGTCATCTCAAACATTGGAACCAAGATAGCAAATACAATAATAGCAATTGCAAAACCCATTAAAATTGTGACAATGGGTCCCATAAGACTTGTTAACTTTTCTAATTTATTCTTTACCTGAAAATCGTAGGCGTCTGAAACCTGCATTAACATATTCTCCAACTCCCCCGTTTTTTCACCAATATTTACCATGTGAATGACGATCGGTGGAAACTGACCACTTTTTTTCAAGGGACCGGAAATTGTTTCCCCCTCAGAAATATTATTTCGAGCTTCTTCAATGGCTAAACTCAGTACATGATTGTCCACTACATTTCTGACAATATCTAGCGCATTGAGCATGGGCACCCCTCCGGCAAGTAAGGTACCAAGAGTCCGAGTAAATCGAGCCACCGCTACCATGCGCACCGTCGCTCCAATCAGAGGAAGTTTCAAAGAAATGGCATCCCATTGTTCGGATCCCGATGGACTTCGCTTCCAATTTAGAAAGATCAAAACTCCAATAACCATAGAACCAAAAATAATATACCAATAATTAACCATAATGCTGCTGAAACTGATGACTGCCACAGAGTACCAAGGTAAAACCATTCCCGGATTGGATTCAAAAATCACCATCATCTTCGGAATCAGGACCGTAAATAAAAATCCTAGAAGTGCCAATGTAACGACCAACATAATTATGGGATAGGTCATAGCAGAACTCACTTTGGATCTCAGTTGAGCCTGAGCCTCGGTAAAATCTGCCAATCGAAGCAAGATCGTGTCCAAACTCCCTGACATCTCACCGGCCTCACACATGGAAACAAAAGTTTTTGAAAAAATATTAGGATACTTGGCAAGAGCTTTAAAAAACTGGCCCCCCTCATTCACTGTATTTTTACTTTCTGCTAAAACTTCAGCCAATGTGGGATTTTCTACCTGTTCAGAGACAGCAGCCAGAGCATCAACCAATGGAATATTGGCCTTAATTAATGTGGCTAATTGACGAGTCATGAGGGAAAGATCTTGAACATTCACACCCCCCGCACTGCTGGTTTTTTTCTTTTTAGAGTGAGCGGACTTTTGTTTGTCTTTGATATCGACAACAAAAATATTATCTTTTTTTAGTTTACTACGGGCCGTCCGCATATTATCGGCATCAATAATACCCTTGACATTTTTTCCTGACTTATCGAGACCCTTGTATTCAAAAATTGGCATTAGTTACTCACATTTCAGTTTGCACTTAAACCAAGTTCATTTAAATATCCAACTGTGTATTGCTCAACAATTCTTCGATGGTTGTAATCCCACTCAACACTTTCTGCACCCCATGATCGCGGAAAGTTTTCATGCCATTAACAACTGCCTGCTTTTTAATAGTATTACCATCTTTTCGCTGCATGACCAAGCTTCGAATATCATCCGTGACCACCAAAAGTTCCTGGATCACAGTCCGACCTACATACCCCTTTTGGTTGCAATGATTGCATCCCATGGGACGACATACATTGGCCTTTGAAATTTGATCTCGATGCATTCCAAGCATAGAAAGTTCAAAATCCGTGGGTTCATAGGGAGCTTTGCAATGAGGACACAACACTCGCACCAATCTTTGTGCAATAATAGCAAGTATAGATGTAGCAATCAAAAATGGTTCCGCTCCAAAATCCATCAAACGCGGAAAAGCCCCCGCCGAGTCGTTGGTATGCAAGGTCGATAAAACCAAGTGACCTGTCAGAGAGGCATTGATCGCCAATTCTGCGGTTTCGAGGTCCCGAATCTCTCCCACCATGATCACATCTGGATCTTGACGAAGAAAAGAACGCAGCCCCGCCGCAAAAGTCAGACCGATCTTGGCATTTACTTGAACCTGTCCGATTCCATGAATCCTTTGTTCCACAGGGTCTTCAACAGTCAAAATATTTACATCTGGTTTATTGATCTTTGAAAGGGCCCCATACAAAGTCGTTGATTTACCACTTCCCGTTGGGCCCGTAACCAGCATAATTCCATAGGTTCGACTGAGAAGATCATCAATCTTTACTAGATTTTCTTGGGAAAACCCCATCTGTTCCAATTCCAGAATGATACTGGAACGATCTTGAAGACGCATCACCAATCGCTCTCCAAAAGCCGTCGGCACACAGGAAAGACGTATATCAATATCCTTTCCTCCTAATTTCAAAGGAATCCGACCATCTTGGGGCAAGCGTTTTTCCGCAATATTCAAATTCGCCATAACTTTAATTCTAGAAGTAATGGCATTCTGTAATTTTTTGGGTGGTTTAAAAACATCGGATAGAATTCCATCGATTCGAAAACGAACTGCCATATCTTTTTCATAGGGCTCGATATGAATGTCCGAGGCCTTTTCTTTCACGGCTCGAAAAAGCAGACTGTTGACCAATTTGATAACGGGAGCATCATCTTCTCCCGCATCTAAAAGATCAATAATTGGATCATCCAAATCTACTTCTTCTTCTTCAATCGCATCCAACCCCGAAAGATTGGCCGTCGACTTTTCATAAACTTTATTGATGGCTTCATTCAAACGTTGCAATGTTGTCACCATGGGCCGAATGCGCTTACCAAATAATACTCGCAGATCATCCAGGGCCTGTACATTCAGAGGATTGGCCGTTAAAACGGTCACCCCTTCATTATCTTCTTTGAATGGCAATACATGCTGATTTTTTGACCAATTGATAGGAATGTTACGAACCAAATCCACGGCGATCTCAGAGACCGGAATGTCCCGCATAAAATCCAATCCCATCTCTTTACATAAAAACCCAACTAACTCCTCCGCTGAAGAATAGTCTTTTTTTACGAGCACATCCGCTACCGAAAGGTCTTTTTGAGGAGAGGGACTTTCCATGAGAGATTTCAATTGCTCCTCGGAAAGTCCCATACTTTTTTGAATGATCGTTTGAATATCTACTGCCATGGGCTTTTAGTTTTTCTCCGAAGGCAACTCATTACTGTCGCCCTTGTCTCGATTATCTTCATCAGACTTAATTCCATCATAGGCCATTTTCTTCATGATCTCATCCACTTTTTTTCCAAAGGGATCTCGCCCGCCATTTGCTGATTTAACATGATCAATGCGTTCATTCATTTTTCGGGCAACAACCTCCCTAGAATCTTTTGCCGAACGAATGATTTTGGGAGTCAAAAAAACCACCATATTTACTTTTTCTTTAGTATGACTTGTGGATTTAAATAGCCATCCCAGAATGGGAATATCCCCCAATAGAGGAACCTTCTGAACAATCTCTCTTTCCTCATCCTTCATCAATCCCCCCAGAACGGCTGTGTCCCCATTGTTGACAACAATAACTGTTTTCAATTTCCGACTGGCTAAAGTCAAAGTGGTATCCTTCAGAGCCGCTGCCGAAGCAGCCCCTGGGGAAGGTTGCTTAATTTCTTGATTGACCTCCATGCGAATGGAATCTGAAGAAGGATTAATGATCGGCTTTATCACTAATTTGATTGTCACATCTTCGAACGAAGGTGATGTATTCTGAACCCCAGTTGCTGACACCGATGTATTTGCGCTGACGGCCACTCGATCTCCCACCTCGATACTTCCCTCTTGACTGTCGAGGGTTGTAATCTGAGGCGTCGACAATATATTGGCCTTGTTCGTTTTCTTTAAGATATTAATAAAAGCAATCAAATCTGGGACCTTCATAGTTTGGCCGGTCGTACTCATAGGATCCTTGACCTCCACCATTTTATCGCTGCCAAAGCCCAAGATGGCACCACTTCCAGCAACTGGCGACAGCATCTGCAACAACTCACCACTTTGAAATCCATTGAATCCAGCTTTTCCATATCCCTTCGGAGGATATTTATAGTATCCAGAACTGACTGAGTTTCCATCATTACCAGTCATCTCCATAATCACGCCCTCTACAAAAACTTGATCTCGCTGGATATCAATTTTTTGAAGCAAACCGAGCACCACTTCATAGTCTGATTTACTGGCTGTAATAATCAAAGAATTGGTTCCCTTGTCGGCCGTAATCTTAACGTCTCCTCCAAAAATTTCCTGCATCTGATTTTGAAAGCCCCCTGGAGGAGGAAACATTCCAGACCCCCCCCCGGATCCTGAAGAAGACTTGGGTCCTGCATCCTTGGTCACCCCTTGAAGAACCTGAGCCATTTTCTCAGCATCTCCATTTTTAACGTAGTACACGTGCACATTGCCGCTTCCATCTCCGGTGAGTCTGAAATCCAATTGCGCCAGTAACTTTTTTAAGCGAGTGATTCCGGCAGCATTTCCAACAACAATAATGGAATTGGTTCGATCATCAGGAATTGCCATAAAATAACTATTTCCCTGCTGTCCCGAAGTACTTCCCCGTGTATACCTTGGAACACCTGCTGAAAATGAACCTGCGGCCCCACTCGCCTTTTTTTCTCCCTTGTTAATAATTTTATCGACCAATTCAGCCATGTCTTTGGCCTTGGCAAATTTAATAGGAACGACCTCAATTTGTTCTTCAAAACCAGGTACGTCAAGCTGGTTGATAATTTTCATAAAGCGATCAATGCTGGAGCCATAATCCGAAATAACAATAGAATTTGTTGGAGCATAGATTGACATTTGACCATCACGAGGTTGCAAGATTCGCAAATCTCTTTGAACCTGTTCGGCATTAATGTGTTTCAAGTGGATGATTCGAGTGATCATCTGATCCGTATTGGGGTAATATCCTCCTGAATAAGTTTCAATATTATCTGTTTGAGCATCCCGCGAAGATTTAATCTTCAAAAAGCTTCCCGAAGGCACCACTGTCATTTTATTCATAGCCAAAGCACTCAAAAAAGCTTTATACGCTTCCGCCACCGTAATTTTTGACGGAGCTACAATCGTGATTTTTCCACGCACCCCAGGATCAATAATAAAATTCTTTCCAGTAAGCTCGCTAATAGCTTTGATGACATCGGCAATATCGGCATTGGGAAAATCAAAAGATTCGATGGTTTCAGGGAATTTATCATCAGTAATATCTTCAGGCCGAGATTTATTAAAATCACCTCGACGCTTTTTATTGAGGACTCCATTATCCTTGGCGGCCTCTTTCGACCCGACGGCGCCTGGTATTCCGCTTTCAGGGGACTCGTCCAACTCACCCGAGGGACCGGGGGGAGGTGGAGGAAAGGAATCCTCGACCTGGGCCTGGGCCCCTACCTGGTGAAAAATTAAAAGAAAACTGGAAGAAACCACTGCCTTTCGCATCCATGCTTGTGCCATGATCCACCTTATTTAATGTTGTATCTATATGTTTCCACTTGACCGTTCACTTCAAGTTTCAACGAAATTTTGTTGTTATTTTTTAATGTGTTATATAATTCCATTGCCGTTGCAGGACTGGTTACAGGCGTTCCATCCACGTCCTTAATGAGTGCCATTTTTGGTATTCCGAGCTGAGCAAAAATGCTATTGGGCTGATAATCAATCAAACGAAAGCCATTTATTTCTCCAGTATTCGGATCGCGATTAGGCACTGCTCTTGCTTGCATCAAAAGATCACTTAAATTCGAAGTATATTTATCCAAGTCAGCACGTTTTAAAGTAAATTCATTGTCTCCTGTCTTTTTAACAACTCCAGGTCCTGATTCCGACACAGGAGCTGCTGCTTTCGTAGGAGCGGCAAAAGATAGCTTTCCGCCAAAGCCCTTCATTTCAATATATTCTAAGCCGCCGGTGCTGTTATTTCGAATATAGACCCGGAGCCTTTCAATTTTTTCAATGACTGCCATCGTTTCAATTTCTTTGTGATTCATATATGAAATGACCTGATTTTTGCCTTTAAGCTCAATGGCAGCAATGGATTTATCTGGATTGGAATGCACCATTGTACCCACTAAATTCAATGGCAATTGCGAAGGAATAGGAATATCCTGCTGCTTCGATTTATCTTTGGTATCGCCCGCCGGTCGCCAAGGATCCGGAATCACTCCATCTGGCGAAAAAACATTGCGAGTTGTAATTGGGCCATAGGCTCCACGACTTACAAAATCCTTATTGGAACGAGGTTTTGGACGAGCCGGTGGCGCTTGGGTGGGCAGCATCAAATCCCTGTAGGAAAGCAGAGTCAAGTCCGCAAGGCAATATCCTATCCAAGTAAATAGAATATAAGAATACCATTTTTCTAAGGGCGGCCTTTTTTTCTGACTCATGGAATAATGGTAACAAAGGGCTTGAACATTGGCATGAAAAAACTGTCTAGACTTTGGATGAGATTTTGACAGGATGAAGGACTCGATCTTTTAAACTCCAAGAACTTTTTTAATTTTATTTTTCTCCGGAGCGGCGCATGAGATCTTCGTTTCAGCACAATTTTCGAACATAAAATCCGTGAATAGGTTGGCTTTAAAGTCAAAGCTCAATAATCCAGGAGCGACGCTGGTATTTCTATTGATATTAAGCTCTGGATAGAGAATATATTATTCTTTTTAGCTTGAAGTATTGCCTTCGAAGCCAGAAACAGAATTATTGGAGGAAATGTATGTCAGTAAATAAAGTTATTTTGGTTGGACGATTAGGAGCTGATCCTGAAGTGAAAACCATATCCAACAACCAGACCGTAACTCGTCTGAATTTAGCCACCTCAGAAAACTGGGTTAAGGATGGACAAAAGCAAGAACGCACCGAGTGGCATCGCATTGTTGTTTGGGGAAAAATGGCCGAAATTTGCGGAAAGCATCTTTCCAAAGGACGCCAAGTTTATGTGGAAGGAAAAATTCAAACAAGACAATGGGAAGACCCTCAGGGGCAAAAACGTTATACAACAGAAGTTGTTGCAACGAGTGTGCAATTTTTAGGTTCTGTCGGCGATCGTCCTCAACAATCCAGTGGCGGTTCCCACACTGCTGCTGGCGGAGGATCCAACTCCGGTGGTAATGATTTCGGATTTCAAGATTTTGGTCCAGAACCCAGCTTTACAGGAAACGACGACATCCCATTCTAATCGTTGAAGTGATCAAGGAACAACCCTTATACCAATTCCGATTACAAAGTAGCCCAAGGCGCGACCGAGGGAGGCGCGGAGGCCTGCTCCCTGCAGGTCGCACAAGACGACCGACCGAGCAACGATGGGATACGAAGTAACCGGAATTGGTATTATACCAAACTCAGTTAAAAAGGCCCGCTAATTGCGGGCCTTTTTTATTGAGAGTCCGTATTGATTCTCTTTTAAAACCATGGCTAACTCAATGTTATGAATATGAAGAAAATCTATTTATCCGTATTTTCCCCAATTATTGCCTCCCTGATAATACAAGGATGCTCCTATCGCTCGCTTGGAAGGAAGGAATTTGAAACACGAATGGATAGCAATCCTCCTGCCAATCTTTCAATCATGAATTGCCAAACCCAAAACCCTGCCGAAGTTTTGAATATCTCTTCACTAGAATCTCTTCAATATCAAGATGATAAATTTATAATTACGACATCCTCCACGAGTCCGACCAAAGTCCAGATCACAGTCATTGAACAACTTCCAAACCTTACAAAAACGTGCTTTTATAGTTTAGAAAAGGAATCTTTTTCACTGCAAAAACTAGACGCCCCCCTTATCAATAGTTTGATGAAATGGACTGAGGAAATTGAGCATTAAAAAAAATAAATCCGATTTCAAAATAGACCAAGGCACGACCGAGGAAGACGCGAAGGCCTGCTCTCTGCAGACCTCAAAAAGCAACCGACAGAGTAACGATGGGATACGAAGAAATCAGATTTGGTATAAAAGGGACCTTTTTTTTATAAAGATACTACTTGTCGCCTTAGTAAATCCTCCCATCATGGCCATTGGAAGTCAATCTGTTGATCTGCATTCCAAATCTGCCTCGGAAGTTCAAAACGAAAATCCGATCCCCTCAAGCTCCTCTCTTGATGATATAACTTCTCATAATGAGCTTCGAAACGTTGGTTTCGTTGGAAGTTATCTTAATAATTATATGAAAACTGTTTTTACTGCGGGCACCCCTGCCAATCCTAAATCAGTCGAAGCAGACATGAGAGGTGACGGCTTTGGGATCAGTGGATTTTATGGCACTCAACTTTCAGAACTCCTTTGGGTAAATTTATTATTAGGATTTGATTCATATCATGTTTCAACCAAACTTTCGGAAGCCTACTGTGCTGCTCAGACTTCGCAAACATGTTATGTTAAAGTTAATTTTTTTACAGCCCACTCAATCCTCAAATATATTTTTTCACAAACTCCGCGGAGTCGGTGGTGGGTTGGTGGAGGTCTTGGATTTCTATTTGCTATCAGTAAATACAGCACTGTACTCGATGCCGAAAAAATAGATAGAAACGGAATTTATTCAGCCAGTATGGGCGCCGATTATTTTTTAAATTCGGGAAAAAACTTTATACCCATCGAAATGTCTATTGCTTTGTTTCCATCGAGCTCAGAAACTTCAGCACGAATGTTAATTGTCAAAGCAGGCTACGGATGGCAATATTAAACTTTTTAAGGAGCAAAATAAATGACCTCGGATTTCAAAAGACAAATTACAATTTTTAAAAAACCCACTTTTCATTTTCATCGATTTTTATTTATATTTTCAATTTTATTTTGTGTTGTTTCCATGATCCTTATTTTTGTCACTACCCAGCTTCAAGACATAGTAAATTCTTTGATTGAAATGACTAACCTGCCAGAGGAAGCTAGCAACGAATTACGCTCCGGATTTCTAAAATTATCACTTCTCTCTTTTTTTAGCTACGTTACCACCGGTCTCTTTATTTTTTTCTACTCACTTCATCTCAGTAAAAAATTCAGCGGCCCCGTCATGGTCATTATAAATCTGTTGAAACAAATGCAGTCCGGAAACTACAAAATTACTCGCCAATTGCGAGACGGAGATGAACTCAAAGAAATTTTAATTGAGGTCCATGAACTCGCCCAAACTCTCCAAGCCAAGTTTCCTGAAAAAAGCGCTTAAGTCCCTATGAAAGAACTCTTTGAACTCCCAAAATTCCTGGAATTTTTTGAATTTCGTAGATGGAAGATCCTAACTGTGTCGTGTCTTTGACGCTGACTTCAAAGTGACAAATTGCTTTTTTATCACGCGTCGTCCGAATCTGAGCACTTTGAATATTGATTCCTTGAACGGCAAAGGCTTCACTCATCGATTTAAGTAGGCCAGGAATATCATCAGCAATGACTTGAATACGAACGATACGCTCTTGTCCATCGCTGGCTGTTTTCACGTTCCAGGCAACATCCACTTTTCGAACTTGGTCCAATTCAAAAGTCTTTCGACAATCACTTCGGTGAATTGTAATTCCTCTTCCACGACTAATAAATCCCGCAATGGGATCGCCAGGAATAGGGTTGCAACATTTCGCAAAATGGACCAAAACATCGTCCATTCCATCCACTGAAATTAAAGAATTTGATTTTTTACTTTTTTGTGCAGCGGCCTTTGTCACTCGCTCCATAAAAGTTTCTTCTTCTGTACGAGCCGCTTCCTTGGCTAAAATTGCGGGTGAA
>Ga0172367_10003853_pt1 | contig 19085 bp, 18 predicted proteins | sample Lak10m_FD_114542 | JGI IMG/M metagenome (GOLD analysis project Ga0172367, IMG submission 114542) | Freshwater microbial communities from Kabuno Bay, South-Kivu, Congo - kab_022012_10m | ecosystem: Environmental > Aquatic > Freshwater > Lake | place: Democratic Republic of the Congo: South-Kivu...
CAAACTTTTCATGTGGGCGCTAACTTCATTTACAATAACAATCCCGACGATTATTCCATGGCTGCATCCTTTGATCAGACAGCACGCCAAACAAGCTCTGAAGGTTCCTGGTTGTGGGCCATCAATATTCACTATGAAGGATTTTTTTCAGATTCGACTCTTATTCCCTTTCAGGTTGCCACTGCGGGCTATGGATCCTCCGCCACATTGCAATCAGGCACCGTCTTCAACTTAGGTGTTGGAGTGGGTTATGGTTACACCTTTACCGTCAAGAATTTTTATTTATCTCTTGAAGCAATGTTAGGAAAAGCCCTCCAAGAAAAAAAATTAAAATTTAATGGAGGGAGTGATTCTTCACTTATTGATTCCGGAGATTTGAACATTCTCAAAGTTGGACTTGGCTACAATGGACCTGTTAATTACGCTGGATTTCAAGTACTCCAAGAGAATAACAGTTTGGTTTTCGACAAACTCTCACTTACCACTTCGTCCGTATTGTTATCGCTTTTCATCGGACACCGTTTCAGCGGAGTTAATTTGGGCTTCCTCAATCCCATCTCCGCCCTCCTCGATTAGGTGCCAGGTCCTGTTTCTGTATGCAATATGTCAATTTGCCCCACGGATTGACGTAATCACTGGGTTTGTTTTTTTTGACTTTTTCCAACTTGCTTTTTTGTTAAAGATTCCCATGTTTTTCTTAAGAGAAAGTACGGTTAGACCTACGAAATTCAATTAAAGGAGGAATTATGGGCAACCTAAATCTGTGGAGAAATCCCTGGCGCGAAATGACAACCTTAGACCGAGCGATGGATCGTATGCTTGAAGATTGGCCCTTTGCGAAGCTTCCAGCAGAAACTGCAAAATATGGCTTCAATCCGAGCTGTGAGGTCAAAGAGGATAAATCTGCTTTTTACCTTAAAGTGGATATTCCTGGAGTTCCAAAAGAAAATATTAAAGTTGATTTGCATGACAATCGCCTGACGATTTCTGCCGAAAGGACGGAAGAGAAAAAAATGGATGAAAAAGATGCAAAGACTCATTTTTCGGAGGTTTTCTACGGAACTTACACTCGTACGATGACCTTCCCTACGGCAGTGGATGCTGAAAGGATTGAAGCGAAGTATGACTCTGGAGTTTTGACCCTGAGTGTTCCTAAAAAAACAGCTGCCAACACAAGACAAATTTCCGTTAAATAAGTAATCGGAACGATCCATAAGTCTGGTAGAGCCCCAAACGAGGCTCTACTGGATCCATTGAAAAAATATCTTTTCGTGAATCATTATTGCGATGAAGAATACTACTATTCTACCCTTGCGAACCATCGAGTTTCATTCCACAATATTCCCATGGCACAAAAAACAAGTTTTATTTTATTCGTCTCAATCATGATCCTGATTCTTTCTACAGGCTGCTATTATCTTGGACGCCGTATTATTTGGCTTTCGCCATTTTTAGAATCGAAAAAAATATATGTCTATGTAACATTGATTCTTTTTGTGGGACTTCAAATTCTTGGACCCATGCTATATCGAATTTCACCTATTCATACAGGTCAACCCTTTATTCTACAGTGGTTGACCTATGTCTCCATGGGCTTTCTTGCAAGTCTTTTTTTCTATTTTCTTTCAGCGGAACTTCTTTCGTTTATATTGCAAAAAATATTTTCGTATTTCAATTCTACAGCGGATTTTCAGGTGACAGAGCGCCGCCTTTTTTTGGGGACTGGGCTATTGTCTCTTTTCTCAGCAGCAGTCGGAACTCGAACTGCCCTGGCTGGTCCCGTCGTAGAATCTGTTGATATTTCACTGCCGACACTTCCCAAGGAGTTTGATGGACTTAAAATTTGTCAGATCTCAGATCTGCATGTAGGACCCACCATCGATCGAAATTATGCTCAAAAAGTCGTTGATCTTACTTTGGCTCAAAATCCCGACTTGATAGTTTTAACGGGTGATATAATTGACGGCTATCCAGAGGTACTTCGCTCCCAATTAGAGCCTTTGAAAAACCTTCGCGCCCCCCATGGCGTTTTTTATTGCACGGGCAATCATGAATACTACTGGGGAATCGATATCTGGCTTAAAGAATTCCAAGCATTGGGATTTACCATTCTTAATAATGAGCATCACCTTTTAAATAAAGGAGCTTCTCAAATTTGCATTGGAGGAATCACCGATCTCAAAGGTCATCAGTTTTCGCCTGCCCACCAATCCGACGCTAAAAAAGCCTTTGAAGGTGTTTCTGCCGAAACAGTCAAGATTCTTCTTGCCCACCAACCTGCCAGCTACACTCAAGCATTGGAGTGTGGAGTTCACTTACAACTTTCAGGACACACCCATGGAGGACAATTCTTCCCATGGAGCCTTCTCGTTGCTGCGGCCCAACGCTTTTACAAAGGGCTCTATTTTCATGAAACCATGTGGATCTATACCAACCGAGGAACTGGTTATTGGGGGCCCCCTCAACGTTTCACGGTGCCTTCAGAAATTACAGTCCTTCGATTAAATTCTCGGCCTCGGCAGAAAATTTAAATGCAAACCAAGTGAGAATAGGTGTATTCTGGGGTCCATAAATAATGGCAAAATCATTTTTTAGTGATTTTGTTAACATTCAAAAAAGGAGCAGCAATATGAATCGGCGAAGTTTCTTTTCCGCATCAATTAAAGTTATTGGATTATCTTTACTTTCCAATTTAGCCCTCAACAGACAAATGGGCACTCTTGCCCAGGCTGAAGAAAAACGCCGCGGGGGCGAATCGGCTGGAGGAAATGATCTTCCTTTGGTGGACCCCGCAAAAGATTCAACAGCCCAGGGAGTCAAATATGTTCACAAAAATTCAGATTTCAAAGAAGCAGCACTAAAAACTGTTCGCAATGGAGTCCCCTTTGAAAAGCAGACCTGTTCGGGCTGTGCTCTTTACACCAAAAAAGAAGTTCGGAATGGAGAAGAGGTTGGTGTTTGCATTCTTTTTGCCAAAAAAGTTGTGAAAGGAAGCGGTTTCTGCACAAGTTGGAACAAAAAGGCCTAATTATTTTGAATCCACACCTTTCATTTATTACTTTATAATAGTCAATGGAAGGTAAATAAGAATTTAATGCGAACAGAATCGCGATAGCCCTTCACTATCCCGCTAGAATGGGTTCATCGCAAAGTTTTCCTAAACAAAATAATTGGTGTCGTTTCAATATATAGTCCGTCCCGATAAAAGAAGTGCACAACTTACCTGCTACCTGCCGGCCGCACAAGGCGACCGACCGAGCAACGATGGGATACGAAGTAATCGGATTTAGTATTATTTGTTTTTTACGGGTTTATGGTTAGTTTAGCAATGTACCAATATTTATTTTGAGGGTTCAATGGTTTCAACGTTCATATTTGCATATGGACTTGTGACTAAGAGTCTTCGAGTTTTCTCTGCTAGGGTAGGGTTCTCGGGAGTAAAGAAGGTCAATTTCACTTTCGATCCTCCTTTCACCTTTTCCATAATATCAAGAGCTAAGGAAGCACAATTAGGATTATTATGGTCACTAAAAATATGTTTCCCATTTTCAGAAACAGTAAAAATCTCTCCAGTTGGATACCCCGCAGTAACCAAATTGCACCAAATGTTTACATTTGAACCTTCAGAAGTCTCAAATGTCCCTGCTTTAACACCATCATTATTCGTATGAGAGAGGACTTTTGTAAGTATCACAGAGCGACTCAGTTGTATTTCTGTTTCTGCGATCGCATTAAAGCCAGCCAAGGTAGCCAAAGTTAAAATTAAGTATTTGTACATATAGAACTCCTTTTTTTGTTTTAATATAAGCTATTGATTATTTGCTTGATTAGATCTAGTGCAAAAGCTGTGCTCGAATTCTCGCAATGAGATTTAGAAAAACCTGATCCTAGTTTAATAATAACGCCTGCTCATGATGACAACTTGGAAATTGGGCCCATAAATGTTTTCACATGGTGAAAAAATAAACAGAATTGTCAAAGCATTAGTGAACTGTCAAAAATTATCTTTACGTTCCCTCTTGAGACAACTTGAAATTCTCTAGATTGTCTATCCCTGAATCATATTGACCTAGCGACTCTATCTGACCCATTTTTTGGCGGCACTTCCTTTGCATACAAATGAAATCTAGGGGGGTCTATGTCAGTCAAAAATGGTCTCATTTTGAATTCACGATTCACGTTCGGTATCCTGTTCATTTTACCAGTGACGATCCTAACCCTCTTTTTCACAAACTGCTCTTCTCCTCATGATAATAATTTTGGTGGTAAAATAGTCGATCCGTCAAAACAGGGCCCCCCGGAAAATCTCACTGTTGAACCCAAAGATATCAGTATCAATTCCGGCTCCCAGGTAACGTTCAAGGTTTCAGGAGGAACTGCTCCCTACGAATTTTCTTTAGATCAAAATTTCGGATCCATAAATGAAAATGGGGTCTATTCCGCACCTTCAACTGCAGGAAATTGTCAAATAAATATTGTTGATGCTAAAGGAAATATGGGAAATGCGACCGTAACGGTCAATGCCGGTACCACTTTTTCAGTGAGCCCTTTGACAATTTCAATGAAAACCGGCACGACCCAGCAATTTAAAGGTGTCAATGGCAAGCCCCCTTATACCTATACTGTAAGTGGCGGAGGCACTATTACCGCTGAGGGAACATTTACAGCCCCAGCAACTAAAGGTACGGCGACAGTCACTGTGACAGACTCAACAGGTGCTAAAGTCAACGCGGTAGCCACGATCACTGCTGATGATGGAGGTGGTGGAGGGGGCGTCAGTACAGCCCCACTTTATCGTTACATCAGAGAGACACCTCTTCAACCCCAGATAGACTACTTTATGACTTTCTCTTCGGCCCCCCCTTCGGGCTACAAACCAAGCCCAACCGGATCGCGTTTCCGAATTATTACTGCGTCCAATATTCCTGACACCATAATGCTTTATAGTTGCGTCAGCAAAAGTACTGGGAAACATTATATAACCACTACTACGAATTGCGGGAGTTCTGGTAAACTTGTTGAGATCTATGGATATGTTTACGCTATAAGCAAACCAAATACTGCGCCCGTAATCCGCCTTCATAATCCCAATGTTGATAGATATTATGTCGCTATGGATCCAGCAGAAATAGCACAGAAAAGATCAGAGGGCTACGGATCTGAGGTTACTTTAGGTTGGAGCTATGGACCCTAGGGCGTGTTTTGAATTTTCGTTTATATTCAAAACCCACCATTCCCTTCAACTCAAGAAAAGTATGACGGGTTTTCTTTAATAATCTCTCGTACAGATTCGGAATTGCGGGCCATCAGCAGGCGAGACGCAAATTCTTCACAAACTTTTTTATTGAGACTACGAACCAACTTTCGGGCAGGCAGAATGTGAGTCGCTGACATGCTCAACTCATCAAAACCAATTCCAAGTAAGAAAGGAATAAAATCCAAATGCCCAGCCATATCTCCACACATCCCAACCCATTTTTTATGGGCATGGGTTTTTTCGGAAATGACCTTCAAGGCCCGAAGAACGGCTGGATGATAGGCATTGTGTAAATCCGCCACTTTTTCATTCATGCGATCTGCTGCACAGAGATACTGGATCAAATCGTTCGTACCAACACTGACAAAATCTAATTCGGGGAGTACTTCATCCAGCACCCAAATCAATGCTGGAATCTCAACCATAACACCCATTTGAATTCGTTCCGCGATCGAAATCCCCTCTTTCAACAATTCTTGTTTGACTTCTGCAATAATCCTTTTTACTTCGAGAACTTCATCCAAACTTTGAATCATCGGAACCATAATTCCCAAATTTCCAAACGGACTCGCCCGTAAAAGAGCACGAAGCTGGGCTTTAAATATATCTAAGTGCTCCAGGCAATATCGAATGGCTCGATAACCCAGGGCTGGATTCTCTTCATCAGGAAGCCCTAAATATTCGACTCGTTTGTCTGCACCAATATCCAGGGTTCGGATAATCACAGTCTTTTCGGACATAGACTCTAAAACTTTTTTATAAGCCAAATACTGAGATTCTTCTGAAGGCGGATCTTGACGCTCCAAAAATAAAAATTCTGTTCTAAAGAGTCCTATTCCTTCTGCATCGTACTTCTGAACAATGCCGAGATCTTCGGGAGTACCAATATTGGCAACTAATTCGATGGTATGTCCGTCCAAGGTAATAGAAGACAAACCTTTGAACTGTTCCAACTCCTGTTTATCACTATGTCGACGGGCCTTAATGGCTTCCAACTGAGCAATTATTTCAGGAGTCGGGTTTAGCCAAACTTCCCCCGTATCACCATTAAAAGCCAAAAGAGTCCCATCTTGAACCGCCGAAGAAATAGACTTCAAACCTACAACAGCTGGAATCTCCAAATTTCTGGCTAATATCGCGGTATGAGAAGTCCTTCCTCCGATATCTACTAATATACCTTGGGTTCTCTGAGGATCCATGGTTGCCATAAAGGAAGGTTTTAAATCATTCGCTACAACAATTAAATTCTCCTTTTGCAGCGCCATTTTTTGCAATATATTTTGTTGAGAACCCACATTTAAAAGATGCCCCAAAACCCGTCCGGCAACATCTCGAACATCCTGAGACCTTTCTCGAAAGTAGACATTGTCCATTTTAGCAAATGTCTCGGCAAACTGATGGGTGACTTGATCAAAACAATATTCTACATTCCAACATTCCTTATTTAAGAGTTCCTGGGTCTGTTCCAAGACTTCAGGATCTTCCAACATCAACAAATGGGCCTCAAAAATCGCTGCTTCGTGGGGACCCAAAGTTTTCAAAGTATTTTCATAAATTTGGTGAAGCTCCAGCTTTGAGCTCTCAATAGCTTCGAGCAAGCGCCCCCACTCTTTTCGAGGATCCGTGATTTTCCGTTGAGGAATCACCACCTTTTCTTCTTTGTAAACGACTGCTTTTCCAATTGCGATTCCTGAAGATGCGGCTTTTCCTTTCCAAATCATAACTCTTTAAACCTGTGCTGCAAATTTATTAGAAACTAAAAGTTCCAAAACCGGAAGGGCCTTCTCGGCATCCTCGCCCTCGGCACTTATAATAAGCTCATCTTTATATTGCAGTTCCAAGGACATAATACTCATCACCGACTTGCCATTGACGGACTTTCCGTGGGCCTTTAATTGAATTTTTGCAGCAAATTGGTTGGCCGTCTTTACAAACACTCCAGCAGGACGAGCATGCATCCCTTCTTCATTCTGTATGATTACCTTAATTTCCATCATTATCCCCTCTTTCTTTCAACTCCAACATTCAATACTTTCCAAACACCGAATTATGAAAGTTGAACCTCAATTAATTTTCTTTCAATATTAACATTCACTTTTTTAAATTGATCTGCATTGGTAATGACCATGGGAGTAATATCCGACTTCGCAGATTTTCTGATGAAGTCAAGATCAAACTCCAGCAAGAGATCCCCCGCTCTGACTTTTTGGCCTTGACTCACTTTGCATTGAAACCCTTGTCCCGCTAATTTGACGGTATCTAATCCTACATGGATAAGAATTTCAACACCCTCCTTTGTTTTTAGCCCCAAAGCATGTCCCGTTCGAAAAGTTTGAATCACTTCTGCATCGAGCGGCGCCACAACTTGGGACTCCTCAGGACAAATTGCAAAGCCGTCTCCCAGCATCTTCTGTGAAAACACTTCATCTGGAACCTCTTCCAATGGAATAATTCTGCCGGAAAGAGGCGTTGGAATAAGGACTCGACCCAAGCCAGAAACTGCGGCAGCATCACCCAAGCCTTTGCTGTCCAAAGAAGCTGGTGGAGTTTCTGAGTGAATGGCTTTGAAAGAACCCCCTGCTCGACCTTGTTTGCCTTGCATCAATTCATGGATGCGATCTTTCAATCGATCGGATTCTGTCCCAAAAATAGCTTGAAAAGACCCGCCTCCTGCATTTAAAACACCGACAGCTCCCCAACGTTTTAAATCCGCCACCAATACCCTGTCGCTGTCTTTGACCTGCACTCGCAGCCGAGTGATACAAGCATCCAAACTTCGAATATTTTCAACTCCTCCCAGGGACTGAAGCACTCCCCAGGCCTTTTTAGAAAAAGTATCTCTATTTTCTTCGGCAGTTTCTCCTGTAATTTCTACAGCATTTCCGTCGGATTTTCCTAATTGAATCTCCTGATTAACATTGTTTTTATTGCCATCTCCTTCCAAGCCTCCTTTTTCGCGACCTGGAGTTGCAAGATCTAACCACCCAATTGCAAAATAAAAAATCACAAAATACAAAACAGCAATCAATGGTCCAACCAAGACCCATAAATAAAAGCTATTGTGCTGATTAAAATAGCCAACTCCGAAATCGATGATAGAGGCCGAAAAGGTATAACCCAAATGGATATCAAAAAATCCCGTCAACCATCCTGATAAAAAGGCCGCAAAAACATGAAATACAAATAAAATAGGTGCCACAAAAATAAATGAAAATTCAATGGGTTCAGTAATTCCCGTGATCATGGAAGTCAGTGCTGCCGAAAGCATTACACCCCCAATGGCAGCCCTTTGTGTTTGGGGGGCGCGGAAATACATCGCCAGCGTCGCCGCCGGTAAACCAAATAACATCAGTGGAAATTCCGAGGCCATAAAACGACCTGCTGTTACATCGCCCGCAAAATACCGGGCCGAGTCCCCTTTTACAATTTGCCCCGCCTGAGTCACAAAATCGCCAAATTGATATAAAAAACTTGGATAATAAACATGATGCAAACCCACCGGAATGAGCAATCGCTTTCCTGCTGCATAGAAAGCAGGTCCAAAGCTAGATTGAACCACCCAATTTCCAAAATCCTGGATGCCTATTTGAATGGGAGGCCAGACATATCCGAGGAGCACCCCGAGAAGAAGACAAGTCCCTGCCGTGACAATAGGCACAAGCCGTTTTCCAGAAAAAAAGCCTAAAACGGGATGAAGCCTCGTTTGGTGAAATCGCTCGTAAAGAGTGGCCGTTACGAGTCCCACCAAAATACCACCGAACACACCTGTGTCAATGGCCAAAGACAATCCGCGAGTTTGGGTCATTATCGTCAAAACATTCTTTAAGGTAAAATAACCCACCGTTGCAGCCAACCCCGAAATTCCAGCTCCTCCAGTGAATCCAATCGCGACTCCTATTGCAAAAACCACGGGCAACTGTTCAAAAATAGAAAGCCCGCCAGAATATAGCAGTTGTCCCAGCACCACTATAAAATTTTGCTTTCCGAGGGAGGCTTCTAACCCTTGCAGAAGTCGCCCCAAGGCCACAAGCAAACCCGCTGCAGGTAATACCGACACCGGCACCATAAGAGACTGACCCACTTTCTGCAAAGGTGCAAAAAGAGCGCTCATTAGAGATTTAAAATTCAAAGACATGCAAGAATCTCCTCAACTTTTTTGATTCACTTTTTGAATCTGGCTCGGGAATTTAAAAAAGGCAGTCAAAGATAAGACCTCAAACTGGCAATTTCAGTCAAGTGATTTAACGCACCCCTTCGACGCTGCCGTCAAAGGAATCTAGGGCTACTTCGGCCGAGGTCGTTTTGTGGGTGTTCGACTGGGCCACCAGCTGAATTTGCACTACAGTCACCTCTTGATGGTCTGTTTTTCTTAATGGAAGCCTCTGGGTCATTTTCAGTTTTTTAGAAATAAAAAAATCTTCTCCCTCATTTTTTTTAAATAGAGTTTGTGTAGCTTTAATAAATTTCCAGCGATTTTTTGTTGTCCATTTATAATAAATTAAACGCTGCGCAGCGCGACTGCCAGGATCAACCCTTGAAAATCCACGGAGTTGCTGGCCATAGATGTTGGTCCGCCATCCCCCAGGAACATTCGTTACTAGAGTTACTTCACAATATTTATCCGCCAAAGGCTCCTGGGAATTGCTTTGCACGGTGGCTTGATCAAAAAGCACAGAAAAGGACCTCTGATCGGGAGCTATTGTGATGGAAGCCGATCCTTCTGGGCATGCGGGGCCCTGAATTGAAATCGAATCGAGAGTGACAGGGTTGGTGGGTACAGCAGAAGATCCCAGTGCAAATTGCACCCCGGATGTCAGGGCTAAACAGATTCGTGCTAAATTTTTCAGACCACTCATTCTCTGGCTCATCGATCATCTCCTTTTTTAAAGGTGTGGGGGGACACTCTATTTTGAGATGTGCAATGAAGATTCCTGCTCAAGTAAAATGGATTGAGTAAGGGGCGCCTCAGTCTGAGACGGGCGTTTTTTTGTCAACAGGATGTATGAGTATTAATAATAAAAAGATCAAAACAAACCCATTAACTTTTTCGTTTCTTATTCCGAAAGAAAAGCAAATGACACAGGATCCATTGGTCGGAAAAATTTTACTGATCGACGATAATATCGAAGGGCAAATTTTAGTAAAGAAAATATTGGCCCACTTCTCCTTGGATGTAGCGGGAACTGTTCGTGAAGCACGCGATCATCTCAATTCCAATCATTATGATCTTATTCTTCTCGACGTCAATCTACCGGATGGTGATGGGTTTAGTTTTCTAAACGATCCAACAACAAGATCTATAGTTGGTGCGACAACTATTTTTTATCTAACTGCACGCAATCAATCAGAAGAAAAAGTAACAGGATTCAATCTCGGTGCAGACGATTACATTACGAAGCCTTTTGATGTTGATGAATTCAAGGCTCGTATCGAAGCCCATATGCGCAAGAAAAAACTGAAAAACTCCCATGCAGGGCAAATTCATATCGGCAATATCTATTTGGATTTAGGAACTCAAACAGCCCAAATCTCAGAATCTGCAGACAGAAGAGTCTCGATCGATTTGACAACTTTGGAATTTCGAATCCTATTATTTCTGACAAAAAATCAAAATCGTGCTATTCGCCGCGAGGAAATTATCGAACAGATATGGAGCAAGAGCACCAACGTGATTGAGCGAACACTCGATAGTCATATAAGTAATTTACGCAAAAAGCTAAAAATATCTTCAATGACAATTCAGTCCATCTATGGAATCGGCTATCGTTTTATCCCAAAAATCAACATTTCCTCAGGGACGACTAACAAGAAAGCAAGCTAAAATAATTTTAGTTGCTCCCCCTTAAAGCAAGCATATAGAATTTCTCTATATGCAAAAGTATTTTCAGTCTATTTACATCTTCGTATTTGGTATAACTCTATTCTCTGCTATTTCAGCTCAGGCAAAAATTTTTCGAAATGCCTATATCACTTTTGAACTGCCTTCTTACTGGAATTGCAACCTCGATCAAACGGAGTGGATTTGTAAAAGTGCGGATTCAATCCTTGGAAAACGGGGAGTCATTGCATTAACGGCCAAAGAAGCAGGTCCGACGGATAGCCTCGCTTTTTATGAGCAATATCTCAATAAATCTCTAACTTCGACTGCAGTCATTCAGGGAGACTCTGTCCCCTCCAAGATCATATACAAGTCGAAGAGTACGAAAATACAAGATCAAACCTGGTTGGATGCCCTCCATATCGGAAGTGAGTTTCCCGGGTATTATACGCGTTATTTAGTGACTCTGCATGGCCAGCTTTCAATTTTAATCACATTTACTGCCCACAAGGAAAACTATGCAAAATTCAACCAAGATTTTTTTCAGGCCATTTCCAGTTTACGAATTGTTGCCAGCAATGATTTTTTGAACAAACCCTCAGGTATCGGAGGAGCTACTAGTAATATATTTGGAAGTGTCAGCAACGGACTTGTCAACGGAGGTCAGCTGGATCTGCCAGAACCTACCAATCCTTCGAAAAGTGGCAAAATAAAAAATCTGCCTCTTTGGGTGGGGCTCTTTTTGATCGCAGCATTCAGTTTTCTTTTTTTCCTAAAGCGAAGGAAAAGAAAATATTAAAATAGAATTTGCAAAATCCTCCAATGATTTGGAAATATCCTATTGGGGGCGCACAATCTTGAATTTCCCTAACTCAATGAGAAATCTCATCAATATTCGGAATATATTGATTCATCTTTTGACGAACTAAGGTTTTCAAAATTTCGCGATCGAATTCCACCCGCATTCCTGTCGTGGGAATGGCCGTCTCTATATGCATTACGATTTCACTTCTCCAGGTACTCCAATTGGGAAACAAATTCCCCTTGGGTTGAATTGCTGCTGCATTTTGAATGATCACGGGAACAACAGGAACCTGGCCTTCGATGGCTAGAATAAAGGGACCACTCTTAAAAGGACCTAGCTTTTCTGTGGGCATCCGCTGGCCCTCGGGTGCTAAGGCAAACTGGTGACCAAGGGCAAAACGATCCTGGGCCCCCTGCAGATTACGAATGGCCTCGGTCCGGTTTCCTCGAGGAATAGGAATCATCCCGAAGCGAGCCCCAGCTTTTCCAAAAATGGGGATATTAAATAATTCCTGTTTTGCTCCAAAATAAACCTGAGGCATCACCGACAACATTGCATATATATCAAAAAAACTACTATGATTGAATAAATAAACACAGGGACCCTCGGGAATATTTTTAAGTCCTTCAACCCGCACTGTCACTCCAAACATCCAACAGGCTCCTCTTCCCCAGTAAGACATTATTTTGGCATTGAATTTTGGAGTGCTTTGAAGATAGGTCGCCACGAGTGCAAAAATTGAAATTCCGAGGAGCCAAATGGGATAAATCAAAGTAAACACTACGGATCGTAGACAAGATAACACCTTTAAAACCAGGGAGGATTCGAAAATTGCGGAGCTAGATTCTTTCATGGATAATCCCCAGGAAAAAGACGTTTGCGAGCTGCCTCCCGCTGTCGTTCTTTATAAGAATCATGGTCTGAAGGACCCGAAAAAGTCTTTTCATGGGATTCACGATCAATAATTTGCACTTCGTAGGGAAAGAAAAAACTAAAGGGCACATCTCTTCCTTCTGGAGTAATATGAATAAGTTTTCGAGTGATGAATTTAATAAAGCGATAATCCTGAGCAGAATATAAATTTTCTTTTCGCAAAAATTTGGCCGAATGAATTTCATTTTCAAGGCGTTCTTCAAACAATTCTTTTAATTTAATGTCGGAAATTTCAGGATGATTTTTTTCGAGGTCTTGAACGATTTGTAAAAATAACTCTGTGGGATAGATATTATTGGAACTTTGATCTGGCATAATATGAGGAAAACTAATAATATTTTCACGCACTAAAAAGCGAATCACTTGAAATGAGTCAAATACAGAGTGAGTTACAAAACGAACTCCCAGTTTATCAAAAACCCGCATGGCGAGAGCATCGGGTTTTGCTAGAAGTTTAATCACAGTGCTCGAGGAAGTCTTAAAGGGCTTGGTTTCGAATTTATTAATTTCAACAAGACTGTGATCAGGATTGGTTCCCTTCAAAAACGTCAGATGACTTTTTCCATCTAAGTAGATGGATTTCTGGAAGGGAGAAAGAATCTGTTGCTGAATTTCTTCTGAAAAAAAGCTAAAAAGATCGCTTTCAGCATGAACAAAGACATGCATAGCCCGCAGCAAAGCACAGGACCATTTTTGTAAATTTGCTTGTTGGGCTTCTGAAGAACTTGCAAACAACAACAGCTTTCGAACATCCTCTAATTTTTTTCGGTCCTTCAGAATTTCTGGAATGGTCATCTCGGGAATACCCAATTTTTCAACAATTATAACCAGGGCTCGACGATGGAAATGCCAGAGGCGTTCGACATCTTGCTGCTTTTTTATATCAAAACCATAGCTTGCCAAAAAGGAATCGCCTTCAGACAGGTTCGTAATATTGAGCTTTTGAATTTCAATGGCAGAGCGTCCTCCTGCCACACAATGAAGGATATCAGGTTCAAATGTGAATTTATTAATCATAATGCCCCATTGAACGCTGGTCCCGGCGATGAATCAATCAAAAAAATCATGAATTAATCCGTAACGAATAAAAATAATCTTAGATAAGGACGGCAATGTTGTCTAGTGTGACGTCAGATAAGTTTTTTCAAGGTGCGAGGAGGAGATAGGACACGTAGGTCCATCGACGACGCTGCAACGCTGAAAAAACTTATCTGACGTCGCACTAGTTGAAAATACCACAGGCCCTAACAGCAAACGCTCCCAACACGGCGGGAATCTGATTGAAGATGGTTCCAGTATAGCTTTGATAATTTTTGAAATTAACAACGCCAGTGACAAGGGACCCATCGCTGGTACCAGTGAAATTGATTTCACCAAAACGATCTTTGAAAAGAAAGGAGATCGTTCCGGTGGCTTTATCGAAATTGCCGCTATCCGCTACAGGAAAATCTAATCGAATCGGAATGGTAGCTCCACTAGATTGGAGGGCGACAGAGTCAAAGATGGAGATGTGCAAAGTTGATTGGTCGGAAATCAATTTACCATCTTGCCCAAATTTGAGAGTCGCAGAAAAATCGATTCCTGTAGGATCGTTGGCCGCTCCACTGATTGTTCCTAATTGAGCGGGATCCATACTAGCGGAAACGAGAAGTGCGACCCGATCTCGAAAACTGGCCGTGACAATCCCGGTGATCGCAGGATTGTCATAAATTTTTCCTACGGCCATAGAAGAATCGGAACAGGTTCCAACGGGGCGAAGCGATCCAAGCATGGGGTCAATACTGTTAATAGCACCGTTGCCTCGAGCAGATCGTCCTAAGAGAGGCGTATCGTCTCTTTTTACACAGCCACTCATCAAAAAACCTACTGTCAGTAAAAGTATCAAAATGCGACTTGGGGTAACATTTAAATGATTTAAATTTAAGTATGGCATAAAATTCACCTCATTTATGACAGAGGCAATTCCAGGGCCAGAATAGTTGGATCAGATTCTATATAAACGAATTGAGGCCCATTTTAAGGCCCCAATAATAAAGTTCATTCCTTTTGCCAAAATTTGTTAAACAGAATTCTTACTGGCCATACACCCTATGCATTTCGTCAACATGGGTTTGCTGCAAATGTCCTTGCCGTGAACACATGAGATTCGTCGTATCCAATTGATAGGAAACAATGGCTTCCGCAGTACTGTCGTAGAGCTCCATATAGCAATCGGGGAAACCCAGAACATGGCCAAATTCGTGGCGAATGGTCCATTGAACATCGTATTCCGAAATGGGGGCATTGGCATCCATATAAATCGTGCCTGATCCTAGACCAGGAACATGGGGAGTAATTCCAGGCTGCCAAATAACTTGTACGCCACGCCCGGTTCCCGTCATGCTAACTTCCAACTGAAATTGTTGAAACTTCCACTCTTCTTGAATGTTGTCAATGAGGTAGGATCTCATTGCCGCATCCTGAGGATCCACAAAAGGAACAAGAACATGTTGAGGTTGGTTCCATTGAACGAGTGCAAAACGAACACCCTCTGGAATCTGCATCATTTCCGCAATCAAAGAAGCGGCGACGCCTTTGTATTTTTGAAAAAGATCGAAGGCTTTATTCTTTTGAATGGCATTATCGACTAAAGTGCTACAACGAGATTTAGACCTTACAGAATTCAAACAAACTTGCTTGAGCCAAACGACGACCTGGGCCTTTTTGTCTTCTGAAACCGTTGCCCAATCCTTAAGACTTTCCAATAATCCAGGAGTATTGATGATGAAATAATATCCTCGAATATCATTGATTTCATTTTGTCGAAGATAGTCCATATAGGGCTCGTGATTCAGCCAACGAGCCGCTAACTGATAAATACGGTCCAGCTTCAACCCCCATTCGATAAAAACTTCCTTGCTAACAGGTATATCCTTGGGAAGCTCTCCTGAACCAAAAAGTACGCTTCCCAATTCAGGAACCATGGCCGCTTGAAGATCCGAATAGGCCTGGCGAATGAGAGTGGGATTGTAAGTACGAGGCGCATGCATTGGAAAACCTTGCTGAGTGGAGGCCTGACTTAAAGATATTTTGTCTGAGCGATTGGCATTGAGTACTCGAATCCAATCTAAATTTCTTTTTCCAGTGGCCAGAATATCATCAAATTTTCCGGCCCCCAGAGAGTCTGAAAAGAGAACCTTTCGGGCCTCCAAAAGCTTTTCATATTCGAAACCGGTCATCTCCAAATCCATATGGGGAGGCGCTTGCAAAACCGGAGCGGTCTCCTTCCTGGCACCCAGAAGAGACTGACTCCAAATACCTCCCAGTATCAAATAAACGACCGCCACCCCCTTTAGATGAGCAGCTATAAAAGATTTTGTTCTTAAACATTTTTTAGTTATTTTATTTACAAAGCCCACGAATCCCCCCCCCACTTTAAAAAGAGCCGCGAATGCTCTTTTATTGGGAGGGATTTTGCAGGCCCTCAAGAGACTTGTCAAATATGAAAACCATGGAAAATGTTTTACTCAGAACGTGGCGGCAAAACATCCTCTGGGCCTGAATTGGGGAAACTTTTTTGAGCCCCCTCCTCATCCTGATTTGCCTTCTGAGATGCTTTTTTCGGAGGTACTAATTCGGTCCCTTGAACATTGCTGGTTTTTGTTGATTTACGTGGCTTAAGAATTTTACAAGTTGCCGAGAAAACAACTTTGTCCCCATTTTTTTCTTGCTCAAAAATCAAATTAGCCATTCCCGAAAAATCAGAGGAACTTCGAATAATAGAACTGTTGGCGGCATTTTCACCACCCATGTGAAGATCCAATTGCAAAAAATCCATTTGCTGATCCGCACTGACATAGAGCCTGTCGGCCAATTGAGAAACACCGGCGATAGCAACTCCGGTCGTTCGAACCTGTTTCAAGTCAAAAAAATTGCTGGTTAAAAAGGACTTCTTTTTAAGGTCTATCTCGCCTTTAAAGTAAGCATGGGTAAAAATACCTACTCCACCCTTAGCAGTGTGTTCGTCAACAACACACTTTACACGATACATAGGTGTCTTAGAATGGGGAGCTTCTTTTACGGGCAGCTTTGCCCCTCCCTTTTTTTTACCCATTTCACTAGCCATTGACAACGATGCTACCCCCATGGCGGCCAAACATGCCAAAACGGCTAAGCCTATATAAAGATTCTTATTGTTGGGTCTCATTCGTTTCGTTTTCGATTTATTCGTTTTTAAATTTACTTTGGAAGCCATGGAGTACTCCTTCTTCAACGTGAAATTGGATTTTCTAATTCGTTCACATGGAGAATTCCCGTCTGCAAGATCTTGGCCAAAATCAAATCAATTTTATTGAGAAAGAAAATGACAATTTTGAGGCCTCTGACAATTTAGGCCGAATTTTTTTCACTTTTTTAATTTGGAATTAAAGAGTATGCACAACGTCTTCCCTGGGCAATCGATACTGGGGGGCCCATGTTCCCCTTTCCGATTCAAATCCACACCCAATTGCCATGACAATTCGAGAGGTGCAGGACAGTTTCAACAATTTTTTCATTCGCCGTTCATCCAAACCTTCCATCATGCAAGTAGCAGCTCCTTGAGCAGTGATAGCTAAAACAAAATTTTCGGCAGCCAAAGCCGCCGACTTCACAGCAACTTCTTGAATGTCTCGGCGAAAAAATGGACCGCGCACTATTGGCCGTAATAATCCCACAAAAAAAGCACTTCCTGCTTTCACCCAGCCCAGAGAATTCAAGAAACCCCATCGATAGATCATGGGAAATAATCGCGAATAATAAGTTTGCACAGAGGGGGGAGCCTTGGCCTCCAAGACCCATTGTTGAAGGGAGGCATGGGATCGTTGCCACTTTTTTGGATCGGCTGTCACAATAAGGATACCACTTGCCGTGCGAGCAGCTGATTGATTTAAACAAATTGCGGCGACTTGTTTTTTTATCTCGGGAGTCTCCACCCAATAAAAATCCCAAGTCTGAGCATTAGATGAATTGGGGGCTAATAGAGCAGCATCTAAGGCCTTGTCGACAATTTCCCGAGGAAGTCTTTCCGAAGTAAAACGACGAATGCTCCTCCTTTTTTTGACAACTTCAAAAAAATCCATATTCAACCTCCAATCTTGATCGAATCCTTAGGGCGTGTCTTGAATTTGACTAGGTGCTATTGTTGGTAATGAACTTACTGGTTTCAATTTAGGATGGGCAAAATGCAAACGACGATCGCATCCATAAGATACAAAACTTTCTTTCAAATGGATGGTTCCAATACGATTCCACCCTGTTAAGTTGTTCACATCTTTCGTTGAATCAGAGACCATGATAGCAAGCTCATGGACTCGACCTTCTTGCAAGCTCAACTCGTCCCTAAAATCGGGCATTTGAACTCTTTCCTTATCTAAAAAACTCAGCCTGATCCAATGGGGCCATCGAACCTCCTTCACCTGGCCCGATGTTCCAGCTAAGGCAATGGGATAGAGGGGGCGAAATCCTGGATTGTCATCGGCGGCACTGAGGGCATTTTTGATATTAATGACTAATTTGATCAGCGGAAAATTCAAGAGATCACCGAGTCCGGGATTTGTGCGAGGCTCATTGGTTAATGAGGTGTCTGCAAAGAAAGGACGAACTTCCCCTGGCAGCATGTCTACTGTAAAGAAATTGGCTGTTGGCACTACTTCATTTTCAGAAAGAGTCGGAAATATTTTTCCGGCAAAGCCAAACCCACGACGTTCTTCTGCCCGAGTAGAACTCAGGGCTGTGGAAGCTCTTCCAATAAAGAGGCCTCGGGACCCTTCTGAAAAATAACCACTATAACCCGTTTTCTTTGCACCGATTTCCCACTCCCCCGTAAAACAAATTCCATTGGAGTGAACCAGTTTCTCAATTCGCGGATAGAAATCCAGGCGTTCATTGACAGTCCTTTTTGCTGCTTGTTCCAAATGATTGATGCCATATCGAAAAATATTATCCAGACTGACTTCATATCGAGGCAATTGACCGCTTTGGTAGATTTTAATCTCAGCCTGGGCTCTCTCTAACTCGCCTCGACCTTGAATTTCAGACTCATTTAATTGAGAGTTCGTTAGTACTTCTCGAACCTGTGCAAAACTAGATCCCAAATAGGAGATTTCCATCCCCCAAGAGACGCCCCCTGCAAGTAACACTCCCAATCCCAAAAACCAATATCCCCCTGACAAAAAAGGCCGGTTTAAGGTCCAAGTGAGATTCAAAGATTTTTTAGCTCGTTTTTTAAAATTTGTTTTCATTATGCATTTTCC
>Ga0172367_10003854_pt1 | contig 19085 bp, 18 predicted proteins | sample Lak10m_FD_114542 | JGI IMG/M metagenome (GOLD analysis project Ga0172367, IMG submission 114542) | Freshwater microbial communities from Kabuno Bay, South-Kivu, Congo - kab_022012_10m | ecosystem: Environmental > Aquatic > Freshwater > Lake | place: Democratic Republic of the Congo: South-Kivu...
CGGTCAACTACCGCGAGGCCTACGGCATGTATGCCTGCAACGGCATCCTCTTCAACCACGAAAGCCCGATCCGCGGCGAAACCTTCGTCACCCGCAAGATCACCCGGGCGCTGGCCCGGATCAAGCTCGGGCTGCAGGACTGCCTCTTCCTCGGCAACCTTGACTCCAAGCGCGACTGGGGTCACGCCAGGGACTACGTCGAAATGCAGTGGCTGATGCTGCAACAGGACAAGCCCGACGATTTCGTCATCGCCACTGGCGTGCAATACAGCGTGCGTGATTTCGTGAACGCCGCAGCGGCCGAGATCGGTATCAGCGTTACCTGGAAGGGCGCAGGCGTCGATGAAAAGGGCTACGACGCCCAGGGCAAGTGCATCATCCAAGTCGATCCGCGCTATTTCCGCCCGACCGAAGTCGAAACCTTGCTGGGCGATGCCACCAAGGCGAAAGAGAAACTCGGCTGGACGCCGAAGACCACCTTCGCCGAACTGGTGGCCGAAATGGTGCGCGAAGACCTAAAAGCCGCCGAGCGCGACGAACTCATCAAGAAGCATGGCTTCAAGACCATGGCGTACCACGAATAAGCGCCGTGTTGTCAGCGCCGACTCTTAACCCCCCCAAGCGAGCCCATGAAATGAAAGCCGTCCTTCTCGCCGGTGGCCTCGGCACCCGAATCTCCGAGGAAACCAACCTAAAGCCCAAGCCCATGGTTGAAATTGGCGGCAAGCCGATTCTTTGGCACATCATGAAGACTTATTCACACCACGGTGTTAATGACTTCATCATCTGCTGCGGTTACAAGGGCTACGTAATCAAGGAATACTTTGCCAACTACTTCCTGCACATGTCCGATGTCACCTTCGACATGCAGCAAAACAAAATGGAAGTCCATCATCGCTACGCTGAACCGTGGCGGGTTACCTTGGTAGATACAGGCGAAGACACCATGACCGGAGGGCGCCTTAAGCGAGTGGCGCGCTATCTGGAAGGTGAGGAGGCTTTCCACTTCACCTATGGCGATGGTGTGGGTGATGTCGATATCACGCGCCTGACCGAATTCCATCGCGCCCACGGCTTGATAGCCACGCTTACCGCTACGTATCCCCCCGGGCGCTTTGGCGCAATCGACATCCATGCGGACCAGCGCGTCACTTCCTTCAAAGAAAAGCCCAAGGGCGATGGCGGTATGATCAACGGCGGCTTCTTCGTTCTATCCCCCAAGGTCATTGATATCATCGAAGGTGACAAAACCATTTGGGAGCGCGCGCCCCTGGAGCGCTTGGCTGAATCCGCCCAGCTCAAGGCCTACGCCCACGAAGGCTTCTGGCAGCCCATGGACACCCTGCGCGACAAGCTCCACCTCGAAGAACTCTGGGCCACCGGCAAAGCGCCTTGGAAGGTATGGGCATGAGCCCCGAGTTCTGGCCCGGCAAACGCGTCTTCCTGACTGGTCACACCGGCTTCAAGGGAAGTTGGCTGTCGCTGTGGTTGCAGCAACTCGGTGCAGATGTCACCGGCTATGCGCTCAGCCCACCGACCAATCCCAGTTTGTTTGAAGTGGCCAGGGTCGGGGAGGGCATGCGTTCCATCATCGCCGACATCCGCGATGCCGAAGCACTCGCCAAGGCTATGCGTGATGCCCAACCGGACATCGTTATCCACATGGCCGCCCAGCCGCTGGTGCGCTATTCGTACAGGGCTCCGGTCGAAACCTACGCCACCAATGTCATGGGCACCGTGCATCTGCTTGAAGCTGTGCGCCAGACCGACACGGTGCGCGCCGTGGTCATCGTCACCAGCGACAAATGCTACGAGAACAAGGAATGGCCCTGGGGCTACCGTGAAAACGAACCCATGGGCGGTTACGACCCCTACAGCAACAGCAAGGGTTGCTCCGAGTTGGTAACCGCCGCCTACCGAAATTCGTACTTCAACCCTGCCAAACACTGCGAGCACGGTGTTGCTGTCGGCAGCGGCCGCGCCGGCAACGTCATCGGCGGCGGCGACTGGGCGCAAGACCGCCTGATCCCCGACATCCTGCGCGCTATAGAAGCCGGGCGCCCCGTCCACATCCGCAGCCCGCATGCCATCCGCCCCTGGCAACATGTACTGGAACCCTTGAGCGGCTACCTTGCACTTGCCGAGAAACTCTTCGCCGAGGGCCCTGCCTACGCCGAAGGCTGGAACTTCGGTCCCGCCGACGAAGACGCCAAACCCGTGCAATGGATCGTCGAACGCCTCACGCAGTCATGGGGTGAAGGTGCATCCTGGGAACTGGACGCCAATCCCCAACCTCACGAAGCCCATTATTTGAAGCTTGACTGCTCCAAAGCAAAAGCAAAACTCGACTGGCATCCCAAGTGGCAACTGTCAGCCACGCTGGCAGGCATAGTCGAATGGCAAAAGGCGATGCTGAACCGAGCAGACATGAAGGCATTCACGTGCGGCCAAATTTCGCAATACGAAAACACCGGAATCTGAAGACCCATGGAAAAGACAGAACAGCTTCGCAAACAAATTGCCGCCCTCGTCGATGAGTATGCAGCTATCGCCTTGGCGCCCAAGCCCTTCATTCCCGGTCAAAGTGTCGTCCCTCCCTCCGGCAAAGTCATCGGCGCCCCGGAACTCAAGAACATGGTCGAAGCCTCGCTCGACGGCTGGCTGACCACCGGCCGCTTCAACGACGAATTCGAAAAGCGACTCGCCAACTATCTTGGCGTCAAGCACCTGATCACCGTCAACTCCGGTTCCTCGGCCAATCTGGTTGCGTTTTCCACACTCACCAGCCGCAAACTTGGCGACCGCGCGATCAAGCCCGGTGACGAAGTCATCGGTGTCGCCGCAGGCTTTCCGACCACGGTGAACCCTATACTGCAATTCGGTGCCGTGCCGGTATTTGTCGATGTCCATATACCCACCTACAACATCGACGTCACCCAGCTTGAAGCCGCCATCAGTCCCAAGACCAAGGCCATCATGCTAGCCCACACCCTGGGCAACCCCTACAACCTGGCTGAAGTCACCCGCATCGCAAGGGCGCACAAGCTCTGGCTGATCGAAGACTGCTGCGATGCCCTGGGTTCAACCTACGGCGGGAAACTCGTCGGCACCTTCGGCGACATCGGCACTCTCAGCTTCTATCCGGCGCACCACATCACCATGGGCGAGGGGGGAGCGGTATTCACCAACAACGACGAACTTAAGCGCATTGCCGAATCATTCCGTGACTGGGGCCGCGATTGCTATTGCCCGCCCGGCAAAGACAACACCTGCGGCAAGCGTTTCGGCTGGAAGTTGGGTGATCTGCCCCAAGGCTACGACCATAAGTACACCTACAGCCATTTCGGCTATAACCTCAAGATCAGCGACATGCAAGCCGCCTGCGCGCTGGCGCAGATGGATCGGCTCGATCACTTCGTTCAGGCGCGCAAGGACAACTTTGCCTGGCTCAAAGTTCGCCTCAAGTCCTGCGAGGAATTCCTGATCCTGCCCGAGGCCACGGAAAATTCGGACCCGTCCTGGTTCGGCTTTCCGATTACGCTGCGCGACAACGCCCCCGTCAGTCGCGTCGATCTACTCAAATATCTCGACCAGAACAAGGTCGGCACGCGCCTGCTCTTCGCCGGCAACCTGACGCGCCAGCCCTACATGATCGGACGTAACTTCCGCATCAGCAGCACGCTGTCATATACCGATATCGTGATGAACAACACCTTTTGGATTGGTGTCTATCCGGGACTAACCGAGGAAATGCTGGGCTTCGCTGTCGAGAAAATCGAAAACTTCCTTGGCGTGACTTTCTGATGTTTGATTTGCGTTTCACGGAAATACCGGGCTGTTATGAAATTCAGCCTCGCGTCATTGATGACCCGCGTGGCCGATTTGTGAAGGTTTTTCACCGGCACGCCTTCGCAGAGCATGGCCTTGAAGTGAATTTTGCAGAGGAGTACTACTCCTTGTCAGGGCAAGGAGTTATTCGCGGTATGCATTTCCAAACTCCGCCGACCGATCACGTAAAAATCGTCTACTGTGTGCAGGGCGAAGTATTCGATGTCGTTGTCGATTTGCGCGTGGGGTCACCGAGTTACGGCAAGGCGGCGAATATAAACTTGAGTGCCGATAAGGGAAATTACCTCTACATCCCGAAAGGTCTTGCCCACGGGTTCTGCGCGACGAGTGAGTCGGCAACGCTTGTTTACAAGGTATCTACAAGTTATTCACCAGAGCACGATACTGGCATACTATGGAGTTCGATCGATATTACCTGGCCCGTCAGTGTTCCGGTTCTTTCAATTCGCGATTGCGGCTTCATTCCGCTTTCCGAATTCAAGAGTCCCTTTATCTATGGATAAGCCGAAGCAAGTATTGCACCGAGCACTGGTTACTGGTGCTACCGGCTATGTTGGCTCAAACCTGACAAAGCGTCTTGTGTTTGAAGGCTGGGATGTGCATATCGTCGTGCAGCCAAACTCCGGATTAACGGCCCTAGAATCAATTAGTAAGCAGATTACCATCCATCAACACAACGGGACCACCGCAGACATGATTCGCTTGGTCGGGAAGGCCAATCCGGAGATCGTGTTTCATCTAGCATCGAAGTTTCTTGTTCAGCATCGTCCGGAGGACATCGCCGCGCTAATCTCCTCCAACTTATTGTTCTCTACTCAGCTTGTCGAAGCCCTAGCGGTGAATAAGGTCACATACCTTGTTAATACCAGCACTTCTTGGCAACACTATGAGAGTGCAGAATATGACCCAGTCAATCTGTATGCCGCGACTAAGCAAGCCTTCGAAGACATTCTCGTCTACTACACGAATGCATGCGATATCAAAGTAACTACGCTCACCCTATTCGATACCTATGGTCCCAATGATTTCCGTCAAAAGCTCTTCAGTATACTTCGGTGCGCGTATTTATCAAATCAAATGTTGAATATGTCACCGGGTCATCAGTTAATTGATATTGTGCACATCGAGGATGTAGTAAGGGCGTTTTTAATTGTTTCCGATAGGTTTATAAAAGGCCTTGGTGGAAACAATGAGCGTTTTTCAGTCACGTCCGGATCTTCGGTTACTTTGAAGGATTTGGTCGAATCGTTTATTGCAATATCCGGTGTGTCGCTGGCCATCAACTGGGGGGGGCGCCCCTACAGATTTAGAGAAGTTATGATCCCTTTGACTAAGAGCGATCCCGTTCCCGGTTGGTCTCCCCAGATTGCACTCGAAGATGGATTGAGGCAAATGGCAGCAGAGATGACAGAAAGCACTCGCGAATAAAGCCTCCTGACTGGAGAACTTTTAGTCTTTGCTGTCAGGTATCGGATACATATTGACATAAGGAAATGTTGTGATGGGAGGGAATGTCTTTGATAACGTTTGCCTGATATTGACCTGTACGGTAGATGTTCGTGGCATAGTGTTCATGGAAAGAAGTGAAACTGAATCTCGTCTTTGTGATTATCAAACTGCCCTCTCACTGTGGCTAAAAAATTCGGAAGTGCAGAGAATAATCTTCGCTGAAAACTCCGGGTTTGACCTCAGTTCAATCAAAGAGTTGGTAGAGGCGGAGAACACAACCGGTAAATTGGTCGAATTTCTATCTTTCGATGGACAAGACTTTCCACGGCAGCTTGGTAAGGGGTACGGGGAAAATATAACACTGCAGTACGTTAGTCAATATTCTCAGCTTTTGAAGAAGTCCGGAAGATTTGTAAAGGTAAATGGTCGGTACTACGTTTCCAACATCGGTGCAGTGATGAGTCAAATCACTCCGGATGTTGAAGTTGTTTGTGACTTATCAAGAAATCTGAGCTGGGCCGATAGTCGGGTATTTGGCGGCACCAGAGAGTTTTTGAAGAAATATTTGTGCCCAGAAGGTTTCAAGGTTAACGACTCCAAAGGTCTATTCTTGGAACACGCCCTTGCTCGCGCAGTTCACCGTGCGATAGCTGATGGAAGGCGCTGGTCGTTTCTTCCCTGTGTTCCGAAAATTAGAGGCATTTCGGGCACAGCCAACATACCATATCGAAACTCGCACGCACGTGGCGTAGCAAAGTCAATTGTCTGGTGTATGAAGCGATTTCTGTTTGCGCGCTGAATGGTCATTCGTACCCTATAAAACCGGAGAGGTACGATGCGGTTCCGACATAGTGCAGCGTTCGGGTTGGCAGCGTTTGTTATTCCTGCTCTGGTAATCCTTACTGCATATCCAATACTAATTAGCGGGTTAGGGCGAGTCGAGTTTGGTGTCTTTGTCCTTGTGACATCTGCAGCAGGAGCTCTTGGCTTTCTAGATCTCGGGTTCTCATCGGCGACTTTGAGATTCGTCGCAGCGGATGCCAGTCAGGGGCGATTTGATAATGCAGCCCATATTGTGCAGACTTCATTGGTGTTTTATGGGGTAATTGGCTGTCTTATCTCGACTATTATATGGAGCGTTGCGCCGTGGGCACCGGGTTTTTTCTCTATCCCTCAAGAGTTATCCAATGAAGCCATTTGGGCATTTCGGCTCGCCGCAATACAAGTTGCTTTAGGATTTGTAACGAACGTCTATATTTCTGTTTTAAAGGCATTCCGGCGCTTCGATTTATCTACCCTTGTTATTATTTCAATAACAGCTATAAGTTATCTGGGCGCAGTATTAGGTGTTCGGCTTGGACTTTTTGGCCTTCTTGGTGTTGTTGCTTTATTCATACTTGGAAATCTAATTGGGCTAATCTTGGCTTTTACATTGGCGCGGTTTGTTGGAAAGCAAGTTGGCCTACCTTTGCTGCAGGGGCGCCCTTCCTGGAAAACACTAAGGCGTATGTGGAAATACAGTGCAATTCTTTCTGTCCATTCTCTTGCTGCGGCCTTCTTTAGTCAAGCTCAAAGTCTGATTTTAGGAGCTATATTAGGCCCGGCCGCAGTCACAAGTTATCAGATTGCATACACTGCGGTATCAAAGGCTCACGCATTAGTTAATGCAACGACAGAAGCTATTTTTCCTATTGCCAGCGCGACGTTAGATCAGCGTTCTCTCTACACCATATACCTCAAGACAATATTTTTCGCATGCTGTATTGCTCTTAGCGCGCTTATACCGATCACATTGTTTGCTCGGCCTCTTTTAGAATTATGGGTTGGGGCCGCCATCGCCAATCAAGCAGCACCGTTGGTTCCCATCCTTGTATTAGCCTTTTTCTTTGTTTCACTATCAGCACCACCGTTTCATATTCTTAACGGTCTCGGACATCCTTTGCCTAATGTTATCTACAGCGCTGCAAATGTGATTATCTATCTCTTAGCACTTCAAACGTTGATTAAGCCGACTACCGAACTAACAGACTTTGCCTGGGCTTACGCGATATCAAATGTTATTACTGGTTTAGTTTATCAGAGTCTAGTGTTTTTCTTTTTAAAGCAACGATGCCGGAGTCTTTCCCTCCAACATACTAAGGAATTGTCGAGTTGATTAGTAGGCTATGAAAAATTCTCACATCGCAGACTACGGTGGAAATTCATTATTTTGTGACATTGAAAGCTCGCAGAGAAATGAGTGCTCAGCATGAGCAGCAAATGGCGGTCTAATGCCGCTAGGTTGGATGACGAAAAACAGAGGGAACCTCAGCGACTATTTTAGCCATGAAAAATATAAACTTAACAGGTTGCGTTCCTGTTCGAATAAATAAAACCTTGTTAAAGCTAACCGCTTTTCTCGTGCTTACGTTGTTAGTAATCGCAAGCGCTACTGGAAGTAGGGTTATAGGGTTTGGGCCGGTAGTGGCAATTATAATAATTCTATTCCATTCCAGGATTCATGCATTTCGCAGGGGTGTATATTACGGATATTTATTATTTCTCGTAATTCCAGTTATCGGCACCATCAACTCATTCGTTTTCTTTGATGAGACGCCAGATGTCTGGCAGATGGCGCGTACGCAGATTTGGACTTTAATAATTCCAATTCTAGTTTATGGCGCATATCGAACAGCTATACAAGCGTCCGATGAGTTTCTCAAAAGCTTAAATTATTTCGTTATATTATATATTGTTTGGGGTTCCATCCTTCTTCTTTTAGAGCACTTGACTGCTATACCGGCTTCACCGGCATATATAAGACCAAGTTATGAGGGCGAGCTCGGTGGCGACAATAGAATTTATATTTTCGGTCTTCAACTTATCGCACCATTCCTTCCAATCTTTGTTGCTGAAAGACGTTGGCTAGCGGGTGCTGCATGTCTTATTATAATTTATTCTACGGGAGGGAAGCTGGCGATTGTTCCATTGCTTTCATTGTTTGTTTTCTTAATACTATCGAAAAAGTTTAGCATCTCGAATAAGGTCGTTGTTTTGGTCTTGTCGTTAATTAGCATGATAGTTCTTATGTTATTTATTGGTGAAAGAGTTCTGTTGGTGGCGGAAAGCGGCGATCAGAGGCGATTTATGCAACTTCAAGATGCGATGGAAAAAATTAGCCGAGACGATCTTACTTTGATGTTTGGCGCTGGGTTTGGAACTATATTTACTGAAGGCTATTTCATCACGTTCAATTCGGCTATAGATGATATTACTCCCATCCTTGTTAATTCACAGTACGATATTGAAAGTGGTTATGGTTATCTCGTCCTTCGCTTCGGCGCGCTCGGACTGCTGATGTTTTTTTTCCTTATAAATTTTCAAATAGGGCCATATAGAACTTATTTCATAATATATTGGATGGCGATGTTTATTGGTTTTGCGCCTGCGGGACCGATGGCTGCATTTGAGTTTGCCGTGTTTGGGTACTGCGCAGCATATTATGAACGTTACCACTCTGTCTTCAGTCAAGTTGGTAAGTCCCCGAAGTCTAGTATATTAGGAGCACAGGTTTGACATCTGCAGAAATGTCCAGGTAATCTTTGTGCTGGCTAATCATTAGTAGTCACTTTGGGCTATTTAGTCGGCCCTGCAAAACCCCTGCACACGCTTGGGCTACCGGCCGCTTCCGCTCCCCCGAGTTCGACAGTTAAACATGCAAGTGATGGAATGTTATGAACCAAGGTTTAAAAACGTGTACTACAAGAGAGGAAGTTGCTGTGGTTGAGCGGGCTTTTTTTTTAGATTCAGCGCGACAAAGACGCGATTGTGGGTTTCGGAAAGTCGGAAGATCGCGGTGATGGGGGCTGCTGACGGACTTATACGAATTAAGACGCTGCAAGTGGTCCAATGCTCGTTCTGGCGACAGATCACTATCGGCGGTGCTCAGCCGCTGACGGATGACGCGGTAGAGAAACAAGGCGATGAAGCAAATGCTGGCGTGTGTTTTGATGCGCTCGAGCAAGCGGTGGAACACGGGACCGATCTCGATCTCGGATTTCTGCACCCGGAAGCCCCGTTCGATATCGGCCAGCGACTTGTAGCGCTTGGCCACACCTTCTGGAGTCTTGTCGCCCGTGTTGGTCACCAGCAGCAACTTGCCATCCATCAATTCGGCCAGTGCCAAGGCATCGTGATCGATGTCGTAGGAGAACAACTCGTTCTTCAGATCCGCGCGAAGGATCTTCGCCAGGCGTGCATCCTTGACCGCGTGATACAAGCGTGCCTCGGCCCCGCTGTCGGACAGCCGCTTCCCGTGCGCCTTTACCCCGGCATCCTGATCGAGTTTGCCCACCCAGGCGGCGGCCTGAGTCTCCAGCGTTTGAATCTTTTCTTGTCGCAACGTCCGGGTTTCCGCTGCCAGCTCAGGGTTGTGCGCAACGACCAAATGCAAGACACGCCACGGCAGTTCGCCGACAATTTCCTCGGTCGCCGTGGTACACCGCTACTCATGGAAGGGGCGCAGGGGTTCTACGAACTTGCTGTAGCGCCGACCTGGTACGGCCAGGACAAACTCCAGCCGCTCGCCGCTCTCCAGCCGGATCTCGGACAAGGCATCGAGGTTGTCCAGCGAGAGCAAGCCCCGATCGGCCAAAAGCACCACGCGACGAATCGAAGGAAAGCGCTCCAGCACCGCCTTCAGCGTCGGCAGCAAGGTCGGCGACTCCGCCGTGTTGCCGGCAAAGACTTCGTGGTAGATCGGCAACCCCTCGCCGGTCTGAACCACCCCCAGCATGAACTGGCGGGCAATCAGTCCTTCTTTGGCCATGCCGAACTGGCGGACATCGCCCTCCTGTTCCGTGCTGCCGTCGGCCCGAATCGTTGTCATGTCATAGAAGACCACCGACAGTTCCTGATCGATCAGCGGGCGAAGCAATCCGGCGACCACGGCATCGACGTCGGCCTGATGTTCCATCAGGGCATCCATGCTGCGCAGCAGGTGCTGATGGGTGATCGACTCCGCTTCAATCCCCGGCATCGCCACGGTTTCCAGCCAGCGCAGAACGCCGAGCTTGGATTCCGGATCGCACAGGCGATTGAAGACCATGACGCGCAACAGCGATTCGACATCGATGCTATGCCGGGTTTTGCGAAACACTCGGTGCAATTCGCCGAACCCCAATGTTTCCCACAACTCGTTCAATGCCCAGACTTTACCCAACGCCCGAGCCGATTCGAACTCGATCGGTGGCAGAGGGGCTTTCAGGAAGTCGAGGCGCCCTGTTACTTTCAGCAACTCGCATGCACGGTTCTGAGGGGAGAGCACGCCGGTAACGGCGTGCTCTTACCCGACGGTAAGGCCTGGACGCCCTACGAGTTTGGCGTCAAGGCCAGCATTGCCGTCACCCACAAGAGCGGCCTGATGGTCGGTGCGAGAACCTTTCCCGGCAACCCCTACGACGGGCATGTGCACAATGAGCAACTGGAGCAGACTACGATACTGCTGGAGGATACCGGCAAAGCCCCAAAACAGGTGATCGTCGATTTGGGCTACCGGGGCGTGGACCAGGACAACCCGACGGTGGAAATCATCCACCATGGCAAGTACAAGTCACTGACCAAACTGAAGCGCCGTTGGCTGAAGCGTCGTCAGGCAGTAGAGCCGACGATTGGTCATTTGAAGTCGGATCAGCGCATGGACAGATGCTGGCTCCCGCGACAGCTCGGCGATGCTTTGCATGCAGTGCTCTGTGCGGCGGGCTACAATATCCGCTGGCTGCTGCCGGCGATGGTGCGTCTGGGCCTGTCGGCCCTTTTATTGCACTTGGCATTTCTGGTGATTCCTGCCGCAATTCCGTGCGTGAATTCTTTCAAACGACTTCATCCGGCGACGGGGTTCTGATTCGGTATGACTGCCGGGCACTTAAATGAAGTTTAATGGGCTGACTATTTATTTAAGCGCGTATTTAAAACAGTTGAATTATCCGGGCTACGTCCAAACAATTTCTAAAGATAGTTTCATAAATGGTTCAAAGATCATTACTAATCGACACTTCTGCTCCACACGACATCCTCGATGAACTTCTTTCAGTCGAATTTCCCAACTATATCATTATAAAAAAGCCGGCGATCTATTTTTCAGAGAGCGCAAGAAAGGAAGTCAAATTGAAGGCCTATTTTTTTCAGCTTAGACATGTATTCCGAAGCGCTGTTGAGTTAATCAAAAACTCGAGAAGGAGTTATATTTTTAGAGAGTATGATAATTTTGCTTTGCTTTATATGTTAATGCCCCTAAAGCTGGATCTCGCCTTTGTGGTTAATCATAATCTCAATAGTGCAATCGGATCGATAGTGACTAGGATAATGACGCTAAGGTATACAATAGTATTTGTTGACCCAGGATTGGAGACGATAGATAAGTTCCCATTTTTATATTCAATTTTTTCAGAAGATTCGATAGAGGCAACTCGCTTAAAAAAGTGGAATGGTAAGTCTGTGTTACTCATCTGCGGTTCAAAGCGCGACCAACGAAACTTTAGCCATGGGCAGTTAGAAAAATTAAAGCAGGATTTGGATGTGATGGGCTTTGAGATACTCGCGGTTGGAAATAATATTCCAGGAGGGTGTTATTTACCTTCGGATAAATTTTTGAATGAGGTCAAAAAAAGCCTTGTGATCTGTACATCAGCATATAGAGGATATCGAAACTCAGGCACACTGTGGTTTTTAAAGGTGTATGCTCCGGTTATATTCGTCAATAAAACTGATTGTGGGAATAGGCAGCTAATCGGACACCCTGATTGGAGAGCTTATGGGAGTATTAACCAGTTGATCGAACTACTGTTAGGTCGTTTAAATAATCGGCATACGTAAAGCCAATTCTTAAATGGCATTCCGAATCGCTAACAACCCACAGCGCCTTTGGCTGAAGCGTCGTCAGGCGGTGACCTGCGATTGGGCATTTGAAGTCGGATCAGCGTATGGACAGATGCTGGCTCTCGGGCCTGCTCGGCGATGCGCTGCATGCGGGACTCTGTGCGGCGGGTTACAACATACGCTGGCTGCTGCGGGCGATGGCGCATGTGGGCTTTTCGGCCCTTCCCTTTTATTGCCCCGGCATTTCTGGTGATTCCTGCCGCAACTCCGCGCCTGAATTCTTTCAAACGACTTCATCCGGCGAGGAGTTTCTCGTTCGGCATGACTGCCGGACACTTAAATGAAGTCGAATGAGCAGACTAAATATTGTCCACAATGGTTTTAAAACATAGTCGATAAAGGAACAGTCGTAAAAATGCAAGTCACCGAAGAAATCATAAGCTGCGCTATATGTCGAGAACCCCGAACCCACTCCACAAAATGGAAAAAACAATTAAAGCGCTGTGAGCGCTGCGGGCTTATGTTTAACAGATTAGAGGTGGCCATAGATTATACGATCAATCAGCAAGTAAGGATAACAAGCGAAATTCGTAATAAGTACATGAAATATGCCAATCGTGATTATCGTCTGATTTCTAACGAACTAAAAGATATAGGGACAATACTTGAGATTGGAGGGGGGTATGGATTCTTGTCTGATTTAATCGTGTCGGAACACGGAAATATTAAATACGTGCATTTTGAGTTGAATTTCGAGTTGCGACGTATGCATGAGAGTAACGGATATAGAATAATAGAAACCTTGGAGCCTAGTCTTTGTCCGGATTTAATTATTATGGGGCATTGTTTGGAGCATATCCCCGACGCGCCAGAATATATCAAGAATCTATTGACCATATATCCATGCGCCAAAATTATACTCTTTCAAACTAATCCGGAAGGCTTCATACCCAAGTACCTTCCATGGTTTTGGTATGGTTGGTCATTCGATCAGCACTACTATCATTTTAGCATTAAATCACTTAAGTGCCTTATGGAGCAGATCGGAATGGAACTCGCGTCACTTAAATATTACAAATTACATCAGGAACCGAGCTTTTCCCCGAAAGGTGCGGTTAAATTAAGCTTGATGTTACTGAATATTTTCATCACTAACGAGCGATCAGATGCGTATATGGTAAAATTTAAAAGGCGCATTTGTAGCTAGAGAGTTTAAGATATGAATACAGAACGCAGTTCGTCGAGTAATCGTATTCTCCTTTATGCCTGCGTTGGAGGGCATCTTGATCAACTTTGCGGTATTGCTGAAAAACTGCAAGATTATAACCTTACATTCGTAGTTAATGATAACTATGCGGTAAGGAAGGTTATGGAAAATCGTACATTAAGAATTTCATTCGCTGAGAGAGATATAAGGCAGTTCATAAATATTTTCCAGGCATTGCAAATTCTATGGAAGGTAAGGCCGTCAATCATTATCTCAACCGGCTCCTCTCCTGCCGTCTGGTTTTTTTATTTTGGAAAGTTTTTATTTGGAGCTAAATTAATATTTGTTGAGAGTATAGCGCGAGTAGACTCGTTTTCATTGACGGGTAGGTTGGTTCTGCCAATTGCAGATTACTTTTTTGTACAGTGGGAGGGTTTTGCAAGAAAAACAGATACACTTTATTATGGTGTTATTGGAGGCGGAAAGTGATCTTTTGCATTACCGGGAACGCACATCAACCTTTTAATCGTCTAGTTGAACTGGCAATTAAATTGGAAGCAATTGCTGGTTGTAATCTTTTAGTTCAGAACGGTGCATGTGATTATCAAAGTATTCAAACGTCTAAACTGATCGGCTTAGTGCCGCACGACGAATTTATTTCCCTCATTAAGGAATCTGATTTTGTTGTGACTCACGGTGGAGCAGGTACGTTGCGTACATTAAATTCATTCGGCAAGCCTTCAATTTGTTTGCCACGTTTGCTTCGGTTCGGTGAGCATGTAAATGATCATCAAGTTGAAATTGCTACTGAATTTCAAGATCGTGGAATAACAGTTCTCCCTGATGACTTCACCGATGCTGAGCCAAGCGCACTCAGAGCCTTTGAGAAATATTCCGCAGCATCGTTTCAGTTCCGTCCGTTGTCGGATAGGGACTTGGCAGATAAGATTAAAATAATAGTTAATGAGATCATCGGTTATTAGATCATCGAAGAGGTAAAACTTGGGATACCGTATTTGCTGTGAGTGCCTGATGGATACAACTGATCCTGGAATTGAATTCGATTCCGATGGAAGGTGTATATATTGTGTCAATTTTGCTAACAATATTCTTCCAACCTGGCATCGTCTGCGTAGTAATCAGAACAACCTAAAGTTTTTGTCAGATTTAATACGAAATGACGCGGCAGGTCGAGAGTTTGATTGCATAATTGGGTTGAGTGGTGGACTTGATAGCTCTTATGTTACATTTGTAACTGTCGAATTAATGAAATTAAGGCCCTTGCTTGTACATGTAGATGCCGGTTGGAACACTGATCACGCTGTTGGAAATATTGAAAAGCTTGTTGATGGACTTCATCTTGATCTATGCACAGAGGTTGTGGATTGGGAGTCGGTAAGACGGATGCAGGTAGCTTTTTTGCGTTCAGGCATTCCAGACCAAGATCTGGTGCAAGATGCTGCTTTTTTTTCTGGTCTCTACAAATTTGCTCGCAAACACGGAATAAAGCACATTATTACTGGATCCAACTTCTCTACTGAGTGTTGTCGAGAACCGGAGGAATGGGGGGGCTATCTAGGAATAGATAGAACCCTTTTTTATGATATTTGGGATAAGTGTGGTGATGGTAAAGCTAATGAGGGATTCCCGCTAGTCGATATCTTGGTCTACAAAATCTGGTATCAGAAAATGTTAGGTATGAAGGTGCACCATCCGCTTAACATGGTGCCGTACATTAAGATCGATGCAGAGGATGAGTTAGGGCGACTGTTTGGCTGGCAGCGCTTCAAGCATAAACACCACGAGTCTAGGTTTACCCGCTTTTATGAAGACTACTGGTTGCCACGGCGCTTTGGGTATGAAAAGAGAAGGGCCCACTTTTCTAGTTTAATAATGACCGGTCAGATGCCTCGCGAACAAGCACTGGCTCGCATTTCACGCCCAGAGATGGATGAGCACTTCCTTAATCAGGAGTTTGAGTATGTGGCGCGCAAGCTTGGTATGACAGTGGACGAGTTGCAGCGTTTGTTTGATATGCCGAGGAAAACCTATCGCGACTACAAGAATAAGCGCTCCTTGATTGGACTGGGTGCGAACGTGATGCGTAAGCTAGGGTTAGAAAAAAGGTTTTTTCGATGATCTTCATCGTTGATTATGGGGTAGGCAACATCCAGGCCTTCCTCAACTTGTTCAAAAGACTGGGGATTGAAGCGAACCGCGCGGCTAGCGCAGATGCACTTGTTGGTGCTACGCGGTTGCTGCTACCGGGTGTAGGGCACTTCGACCATGCAATGCAACGGTTGAACGATTCTGGCATGCGATCGCGCCTAGAAGAACTGGTGCTGGGTGCCCAAGTGCCAGTGATGGGAATTTGTGTGGGTATGCAGATCCTTGCGCAGGGCTCCGACGAAGGGGGGTTGCCTGGTCTGAACTGGGTGCCCGGTCATGTGCGGGCTTTTGCCAGCCACCCGAAGAGCGCCGGTCTGCCCATGCCGCATATGGGGTGGAACGAGTTGCAGCCCCGTGAGGGCGCCAGGCTGTTTTCTCGCGATTTTGATGAAGCGCCCCAGTTCTACTTTCTGCACTCGTTTTTCTTTGACGCCGAGGACAAGGCGGATGTGGCGGCCACGGCACACTATGGCATGGACTTCGATGCCGTGGTTTCCCGGGGACATATCCATGGGGTGCAATGCCACCCAGAGAAGAGTCACCATTGGGGTGAGCGACTTTTGAAGAACTTTGCGGAACTCTGACTGGTGCTGCGCCCCCGCATTATTCCCTGTCTGTTGATCCATGAGGGTGGCTTGGTGAAAACCCATCTCTTCAAAGACCCCAAATATGTTGGTGACCCGATCAACGCAGTAAGGATCTTCAATGAAAAGGAAGCGGACGAACTCATGGTCCTTGACATTGATGCCACAGTCAAGGGCGTCGAACCGGACTTCGGCTTGATTGCCAAACTGGCGGCGGAATGCCGTATGCCTCTTTGCTACGGCGGTGGCGTGACCACGTCTGGGCAAGCAACTCGCCTTGTGGATATGGGGGTAGAGAAAGTGGCAGTCAGTGCCGCCGCGATCTCCAACCCCGCGCTATTGACCGAAATGGCCTCGGCTGTTGGCAGGCAATCGGTGGTTGTTGTGCTTGATGTCCGCAAGCGGACGGGGCTGTTAGGCAAGAGTTATGAGGTATGTACCCGCAACGCAAAGATAGCCCATAAACTTGACCCGGTGACTCTGGCCAAGCAGTTGCAAGAGGCTGGTGCCGGAGAGATCGTGATCAATTCTGTTGACAGGGATGGCGTGATGCAGGGTTATGACCTGGATCTGGCTTTACCGATAAAGCAGGCACTCAATGTGCCTGTGACTTTTTTGGGGGGGGCTGGCTCACTGGAGCACTTGGCTGAACTGGTCGGCAGGCTCGGTGTGGTAGGGGCAGCGGCAGGCAGCTTGTTCGTTTTTAAGGGGAAATATCGTGCCGTGCTGATCAACTATCCAACTCCGGCACAGAAAGTACAACTTTGTCGAGAAGCCTTGAAGATGTAGGCGCTTCTAAAGGAATTTGCATGTTTGCAGAAAAGGTGCTGTTGATTACCGGTGGTACTGGATCATTTGGCAACGCAGTCTTGCGCCGCTTTCTGGATTCTGATTTGCGCGAAATTCGGATACTCAGTCGTGACGAAAAAAAGCAGGACGACATGCGCAAGAAGTACGGCAACCCGAAGCTAAGGTTTTATATCGGGGATGTGCGCGACTACCAATCGGTGCTGAATGCAGTGCGTGGCGTTGATTTTGTTTATCACGCGGCGGCGCTAAAGCAGGTCCCTTCCTGCGAATTCCATCCGCTGGAAGCAGTGAAAACGAATGTACTCGGCACAGAAAACGTGCTGGAGGCGGCTATCTCTTGCGGGGTCAAGCGGGTGGTATGCCTAAGTACCGACAAGGCGGTGTATCCAATAAACGCCATGGGAATTTCAAAGGCGATGATGGAAAAAGTGGTCATTGCCAAGTCTCGCAGCAGCACTTCGACCGTGATATGTGCGACTCGATACGGCAATGTGATGGCATCGCGGGGTTCGGTGATCCCCTTGTTTGTCGGACAAATTCGTTCCGGGCAAGCGATCACGATTACCGACCCGAACATGACGCGCTTCATGATGTCCCTGGATGATGCGGTAGATTTGGTGCTCTACGCGTTCGAACACGGAAAACCAGGGGATATCTTTGTCCAGAAAGCACCTGCAGCCACGATCGAAACATTGGCACATGCATTGACCTCCTTGCTGGGGGCTCCGAATCACGAAGTGACCGTGATTGGAACCCGGCACGGCGAGAAATTGTTCGAAGCATTACTCAGCCGTGAGGAGATGGTCGCGGCGGAGGATTTGGGTGGGTACTACCGGGTACCCCCGGATCTGCGCGATTTAAACTACGGCAAGTTTGTCGAGCAAGGAGAGACAAAGATTACCGATGCAGTGGATTACAACTCGCACAACACCACACGCCTCGACGTGTCCGGAATGCAGGCGCTGTTGATGAAGCTCCGTTTTATGCAGGCGATTTCGAAGGGCGAACACGCCGAGCCCGAGGAGTAATGGCTATGGCTACCCAATTTAATAAGAAGGTATTGATCACAGGGGCCAATGGATTTATTGGCAAGAACCTGCAGATGCGTTTAGCAGACCGTGAAAATGTGCAGGTGGTCTGCTTCACGCGCGAACATTCGGTCGATCAACTTCCCCAGTTGTTGGAAGGTGTTGATTTTGTATTTCATCTGGCGGGTATCAATCGACCGAAGGATCCTGAAGAGTTCGTTACAGGGAACGCGAACCTCACCCAGGCCCTTTGTGATGCGGTGGCTTACTTTGCGGTAGCCACTGGCAAGCCTGTACCGATCATTTTTGCTTCCTCAACTCAGGCCGCGCGCGACAATCCTTACGGGCAGAGCAAACGTGCCGCTGAAGACGCCCTGTTCTCCTTGCATAGCAGGCATGGCGTTCCGGTGCATGTGTTTCGCCTACCAAATGTATTCGGTCAATCCTGCAAACCGAATTACAACTCGGCCGTGGCGACGTTCTGTCACAACATCGCCCGAGGATTGCCGATTCAGATCAACGACCCGTCGTCACCGCTAACGCTGGTCTACGTGGACGATGTAATTAGCCGGTTTCTACAATTGTTGGATGGCGCCGATGTGGCGGTAGATGAGGGTGGTTTTTCGACGGTGGGACCGCAGTACGCAAGCACGGTAGGGGAACTGGCGGAATTAATTCGGGCTTTCAAGGATGGTCGTGGCTCGCCGACGGCGGAGCATCCAGACTCTGAGTTCTTGCGTGCGCTTTACGCTACTTATGTAAGTTACTTGCCGGGCTGACATGAAAAAACTTAAAGTGGTCACAGTGGTTGGCACGCGACCGGAAATCATTCGTCTGTCACGCGTGTTGGCAAAACTGGATGAACATTGCGATCATGTATTGGTTCATACCGGGCAAAACTACGATTACGAGCTGAACCAGATATTTTTTGATGATTTGGGTATTCGTAAGCCGGATCACTTTTTGAACGCGGCGGGGGCCAGCGGGGCAGAAACAATTGGCAAGGTGATTATTGCAGTTGACGGTGTGCTGGCGACGGAAAGGCCTGACGCAATGCTAGTTCTCGGCGATACCAATAGTTGCATGTCGCTGATACCGGCGAAGCGGCGAAAGATTCCAACCTTTCACATGGAG
>Ga0172367_10003856_pt1 | contig 19079 bp, 20 predicted proteins | sample Lak10m_FD_114542 | JGI IMG/M metagenome (GOLD analysis project Ga0172367, IMG submission 114542) | Freshwater microbial communities from Kabuno Bay, South-Kivu, Congo - kab_022012_10m | ecosystem: Environmental > Aquatic > Freshwater > Lake | place: Democratic Republic of the Congo: South-Kivu...
CACCCATTTTGAACTCAACCTAGTCTTTTCGGACACCCCTGTTTTGGAAACCTTTAAGGTCATGACTGATAGCATTGAACAGGTTTCGTCCCTTCGGGCCGAGTGGTGGTTTATGCCACTTGGCATACGTAGTTCTGTAAGGGGCGCTTACAGCTGCTCTACCTTGATGATCTTGACAGGGCAAAGATTGGCGGCATGCACGTTCTGGTCGTACTCGTCATCGCCCACAATAACGGAATGAAACCCGCGCTTGTCTGTGGAGCCGATGAGGGTGCATTTACCGTCTTTCTTGCTCATACGCCAACGGTTGAAGGCCGCCTCTACGCAGTAGTTGCAGCCTATACACTTGTCTCTTTGCTGAGTGATTCTGATCATGCTATGATTGAGATTGCTTCGTTCCTCGCGCTGACGTTTGGAGCGGTTGCCACCAATGCCCGGGAGGCTATGCGGGCTCTACGCGGTAAAGCTTGTCGGATGGGCGGATGATCTCTTGCATGGCGATGGAGAAGCTTACCCCCTTCCCTACCACGTTGACGAGTTGGTCGTCTACCCGCATTTCCTCAATCACCTTCTCCACCACGCCTGTTGTTGGTCCGGTAATAAGGATCCGATCGCCCACTTTGAGCGAATGCGATTCCATTTTAAACTCGGCCACGTTGATCTTTGGGAAGTATTTGACGCCTTTGCCCACGTACTTCTTCTTGGTGGTGGCCTGCGAACCGTGTCCGGGGCTCCACTCGCCCAACTCGCGCCCCAGGTAGTAACCATCCCAGAAACCACGGTTGTAAACGGTAGACAGACGCTCGTTCCAGCCAGCTATCTTCTCTTTGCCATAGGTGCCATCCTGTATGCTCAGCACGGCTTCCTTGTAGCATTTGGTCACTTCCTTCACATACTCGGGTGCACGGCCACGTCCTTCTATCTTCAGCACCTTCACGCCAGCATCTATGACCTGATCCAGAAAACCGATGGTGCAAAGATCTTTGGGAGACATGATGTATTCGTTGTCGATCTCCAATTGATTGCCTTCCTCATCGGTAACGGTATAGGTTCTGCGGCAGTTCTGCACGCATGCACCACGGTTGGCCGATGAGTTGTTGGTATGCAGACTGAGGTAGCACTTGCCGGAAACGGCCATGCAAAGCGCTCCGTGTGCGAATATCTCAATGCGCACCAGTTGGCCCGATGGGCCGCGCAGGTCTTCGCGTTCGATGCCTTTTACAATGTCTTTCACCTGCTTCAGACTCAGCTCTCGCGATGTGACCATGACGTCTGCAAAGCGCGAGAAGAAATCGACCGTTTCGAGGTTGGTAACGTTGGTCTGTGTGCTGATGTGAACCTCTACGCCCTGCTTGGCGGCATAGTTGATCACGGCCTGATCGGAGGCAATGATGGCGGTAACGCCTGTTTTCTTCACCGAATCCACGATGCGCTTCATCAACGAGATGTCGTGATCGTAAATGATGGTGTTGAGCGTCAGATAGGTCTTTACCCCCAGCGGTTGGCATATCTCTACGATCTTCTCCAGGTCTTCGAACACGAAATTGTTTGCTGCACGGGCGCGCATGTTCAGTTGTTCGATGCCGAAATACACCGAATCGGCACCGCCCTGTATGGCCGCCATAAGCGAATCGAACGACCCTGCAGGGCTCATTACCTCTATATCTCCCGTCATAAATGGATGGTTTTGGGGGCGCAAAGATACTGAAGCTATCAGCTTTCAAACGTTAACCAATAGCTATTAGACAATTAGCAAGGATCGTAGTATGTGGTGGAAAAAACTGCACTTCTTACCTTTCGGATGAAAACCGACCAGCACCATGAACACGAACGAACGGATCAGCACTTGGGTAAACCGAATTGACCACGTAACGAAACAGGTGGAATCAGTCTTCGGAGCACTGAGCGATGCACAGCTGAATCAGAAACCAGACCCTAACACATGGAGCATAGCCGAAAACTTGGAGCACCTGATTTTGGTGAATGAATCGTACTACCCTTTGATTGACAGCGTGCGTAAGGGCGAAATGCGTTTGGGATGGTCATCCAAATTGGGCTTTCTGCGCAATGTGTTGGCCAAAATGATCTTGGGCAGTGTGGAACCTACACGAAAGCGAAAGATGAAAACGTTTCCGATCTGGACACCTGCTGCATCGTCAATCACACCGCAGGCCGTTATCCGATTTGTAGAGCATCAGAAGCAGCTTGCAGCGTTCATCAGCTCATGCAACGATCTGCTGGAAAAAGGACAGGTGATCTGTTCACCCGCCAACAAGAACATTACTTACACCTTGGCGCAGGCTTTCGAGATAATTGTAACGCACGAAGAACGCCACCTGAATCAAGCCAAAGAAGTGGTAAGGTCACTTACCTAAAACCTTTCGGGCAATGAGTTCTTTCATGATCTCGTTGGTGCCAGCATAGATCCGCTGAACACGGGCATCGGCCCAAGCGCGCGCCACATCGTATTCCCAAATGTATCCGTAACCGCCATGCAGCTGCAAGCATTCATCGGCTACGGTGCATTGAACCTCAGTACATGTCAATTTGACCATGCTTGCCATGGCTGCATCCAGTTTTCCTTCCATATGAAGCATGAGACACTGATCGAGGAAAGCGCGCGCCTTGGTGATCTCTGTTGCCAGTTCGGCCAGTTTGAAACGCGTGTTCTGAAAGCGTGAAACCGATTGTCCGAATGCGTTTCTGTCAGAAACATATTGAACGGTTTTCCAGAAAATGCCTTCGGCAGCACCAATGGCACCAATGCCAACCACCAAACGTTCCTGCGCCAATTCGGTCATAAGGTATTTGAATCCCTCGCCTTCCTGACCGATAAGATTCGCCTTCGGAACTTTCACGTTATCGAAAAAGAGCTCGCAGGTATCCTGTGCATGAAGGCCGATCTTGTGAAATGGTTCGCCTTTGGTAAATCCTTCCATTCCAGCCTCGATCACCATCATGCTGATGCCCTTGGCGCCCATGGAAGGGTCGGTTTTAACAGCTGTAACGGCTACATCGCACAGATAACCGTTTGTGATGAAGGTCTTTGAACCGTTGACCAAGTAGTGATCGCCTTTGTCCTCGGCCGTGCACTTCATTCCTTGGAGGTCGCTACCAGCGGCAGGTTCGGTCATGGCAATGGAACCAATGGCCTCGCCACTCACCATTTTCGGACAGATGCGATGCTTCAGTTCCTCAGAACCGAAATCGAGAATGTATGGCAGAACAATGTCGCTGTGAAGCGGATAACCAACGGCCGGACCTGCAACTCCTGCCCTGCTCAGCTCTTCGGCAAAAATGGCGTTGTAGCGGAAATCTTCTATTCCAAGGCCACCATATTCTTCTGGAACCTGCATGCATAGAAAGCCATTCTCGCCCAACTTCTGCCAGCTTTCGCGGCTTACCATGTGGTTCTTCTCCCATTCTGCATTGTGCGGAACAATCTCTTGTGCCACAAAATCGCGCACGGATTGACGGAAAATGGCGTGTTCCTCGTTGAAGATGGGGCGTTCGATGAATTCTTTCATTGCTTATTTCGGTTTAAGGCTGCCAAAACTACACGAACCGAAGCACCGATACAACCGATGGACCGGAAATGAAAAGGCCGATGCGGATGCATCGGCCTTTTGCGAATGTGGTGAATACGTTCCAGATCAATTTCTGGAGATGCGAATAACGCCTTGATGCTGACCATCAACCTCAACGGTTAACAGATAGTTGCCAGCGGAAAGTTCCGTCATGTCGACATCAAGTCTTAGTCCTTTCAATTGCGTTTGCACTGGTGCTTTTACCGTTCTTCCGCTAAGATCGGTAAGAGAGAAAACAACTGTTCCTTCTGCTTGGCCTTGATTTACCAATGTGAACTTACCATCGTTCGGGTTAGGTAGTACAACCAATTCGTTGAGGAGACCATTTTCTGATATTCCTGTACATAGATCAACTGTCATTATCAGTTGAGCTGTTCCGGGGCACTCTTCCACTTCGTAGTACGTATAGGTAATGGTGTGCTGACCAATTCCTGCTACGCTTGGGTCGAACATGTCGCCATTCATTCCGGCACCGGCATAGCTTCCGCCTGATGGTGTGCCCATCAACTGAATAGGGCTTGCGTTATTGCAAAGGGTTGTGATAGCGGACGCAAGATTCACGGTCGGTGGTTCGTAGACCTCAACCAAAACCTGATCGGTACCCGGACAACCGTTTGCGCCCGTTCCTGTAACTGTGTAGGTGATAGTAGCTCCAGGGCCAACAGTCACAGTCTGACCAGAACCTGCTCCGTTGTTCCAAACGTAGCTTACGGCATTCCCTGTGGCGCTCAATTCGGTTGTCTCTCCTTTGCAGATCACTTGGTCGTCACTGGCATTTACGGTCACGGCTTCGGTTCCTATGGTCTGGCTCAACTGGTCTGTACATCCAGATTGGTCTGTAGCAGTAACTGTGTAATTACCCGGCCCCAAGTTGCTGGCTGTGGCAGAAGATTGCGAAGGAGTGGTATTCCATTGATAAGAAACCGTACCAATGTTTCCAGAAGCTGAAACCGTAATGGTTCCATTGTTCTGTCCGTCACATGCTGCCTGAGATGATATCAGGTTGACGTTCAATTCGCATGGCGCGCCAGAACATGATGGCAAACCAGTGGTTCCAGTTATCTCGATCAACCCTCCATCACTGTCAGCAACCTGAATAGGCCATGTACCTGGAGCAGTAACTGTTGTACCAGTAGCAAACTGAGTCCAAACCATGGTCGAAACTGCGCAGCCAGGAGGTACCTCACATGCAGGAAATGGGAATCCCAAACACGCGCTACAATCCAGTGTTTCTTCCTGTTGGCTCCACGTGTAGGGTCCTACTCCACCTGAAACGGTCAATTGGCCATTGGTTTCAGTACAGACAGTCAAAGCGGCACATCCACTAACCACAATGGTGGTAGTTCCTGTAAAACCACACCCCATTGTGTAGGTAAGTGTATGCGAGCCAACGCCAGCCGTTGCCGGATTGAAGGTTCCAGCACTGGCATTTGTGATCCCAGTTCCTGACCATGTTCCACTGACTGTGTTCGAACAATTGTTGCCTACCCCACCAATGGCCGAAAGATTGAATGGAGCGTCTTCCAAGCAAACTACCTGAGACTCCGGCAGATCGGCATAACAGCAAGATGAAGGCGTGATGCTCACATCATCGATGTAGTAGTAAGCGTAAGGATTGATGAATGATCCACCAGGATTGGTAACGATGTTCGTATTTGCGTTATTGAAGAAGTTCCCGATCATGAAATACTGTTCGCCACCAACTGCTGTGTAATCCCATTGCAGTCTTACCCAATTTGCGGTATCGGTCAATGGCGCGCAATCGTAGTTCAATTGTGGGGTAACGTAAATGGCTGAATTTGTCTGTCCTGGACATGGATCCCGCAGGTAGGGTGTGTTTCCGAAATAAACGCCCATGTTGTCGCAGGCAAATCTTACATCATTCGCAAGACTCACGTAGAAACTCACACAATACGTTTGTCCTGCTTGCAATGGAGTTGAAGTCCGACCTTGAATATACTCTCGGTACTCATCCAATGATTCGTGCAAGATGATGCCTGCATGTCTCGTACCGGTTCTCGAATACTGATAACCTAACGTGGAATTCGGCATGTGCGTTGGCCCAGGCGATCCGAAAATGACGTTGCACGCTGAAAAAAGGTCTGGGGATGAACAGCTATCACCTTCGGTGTTGTTGCTCGCATTGTCCCAACTGTTGGCCAGATCGGTGAAGAAGCCTTCTCCACCAAAGCTGCCGCAATTGCTGCTGGTCTGTTCGAAACTTGGGTTCACTACAAGGTTCTGAGCAAATGCAGCCGAACTCCAAATCAGGAGCATCGGCATTATGTAATTTTTCATGATTCGTTTAGATTTACTGGGTTGATCGGTAAAAATAGACGAAATCCATTGTCATCTATTCCTTACCGAACGTGGCGGTGAAACTGTACAGGATATCCGTAACGGAATCGCGCTCTGCGTATTTCAGTTTCAATTCTGATTCGGTCAGATTCAGCAATTGATATTGTATCGTGTCGTTCAGTCGGCTCAACTCCAATTTGGCTTCGTTGTCTTCGAAACGCCATTCGCCATATTGGAACTGAGGATCGGATGAGTGTTCTTTCAGTGCTCCCTCGTCCGATTCGAAGGTTCCATCGGCTCTGAAACGAAGGATGTTATCCTTGTCGTAGTCGTGCATCTGCGAATAGTAATCGGAAATGACAACATTATTCACCACAACTGCCGGATCGACCGTCACTGCAAAAATGATCCAACCACCATCGGTCAGCAACTCCTCTTGGGAAGGTTCTTCTTTGCAGGAAATGAGCATTACCAGGCTCCCGGAAACAATCAAATATCTGATATTCATGTAGTTCATGTCACCTTGTAAAAACCCACGTATCGCCAATTGATTCGGCTTCTGAGAACCGATAACCGCCATCGGAAAATGCCTTCAATTCCTCTGGGTCGTTGATGCGGTTCCGGAGTATGAAACCGGCCATCATGCCTCGGGCCTGTTTGGCGTAAAGGAAGATGACTTTCAACTGTCCGTTCTTCATATCCTTAAACACAGGAGTAATGATGCGTACCTTCAACTTTCTGGCGTTCACAACTTTGAAGTACTCCCCACTTGCAAGATTTACGAGCACATCACTTCCTGCGCGGACCAACTCTTCATTCAATCGTGTGGTGACAGATTCCGTCCAAAAGCCATAAAGATCTTTCGTGCCCTTAACGGCAAGCTTCGTTCCCATTTCCAAGCGATACGGCTTAATAAGATCTAAAGGACGTAGGAGACCGTGAAGCCCACTTAGTATTCGAAGATGTTGCTGCGCGAATTGTAGGTCTGAAGGCGTCAGCGTTTCATTCTTCATTCCCTGATAAACATCTCCTTTGAAGGCGAGAATAGCTTGCCTCGTTGTTCCCGAATTGAAATCGGGAGTCCAGTGGGCATACCGTTCGGCATTCAATTGCACCAAGTTGTCGCTCAGATCCATCAATTGGCCCAGTTTCTTTGCACTTGTCTTTTGCAACTTATCTATCAGCAAACTGGAGCGGTCCAATTCAACAGGAATGGTGAATTCTTCGGTGCAGACCTTAGATTCGTAGTCGAGTTTCTTGGCGGGTGAGATTACGGTGATCATGCTAACATTTCCATTTCAATGATTGTCAGACTAAAGTCCGAGCACTTCTGTTCCCTGATTGAACACTACATCAACAGGTATGTTCGCCTCTTTCAATCGGTCGAGGTCTGCCTGCAGATCTTCGGGCACATTTCCCATTTCGGCCATCAATTTGATGACACCTTCCTTGTCGCCATTTCCTTGAAGGGTCAAAATAAGTTCGCTCAATGAGGTCATAGCCAGTTGCATCTTTTCCATATCCACCCGGTACTTGCCATTCTCTTTGGTGAACGCGCCCGCCTGTTTGAAATAATTGAACCGTACCATATTGGCTCTTCCGTGGGCACTGCTTGCGCCAAACCGCACGCTTCTGAAAATCCCTGTAAGGAACGTAACGTAATTGTCCATTACGGTTCCTTCGGTCAACTCGCCCATTTTGTAGAGTTCGGTCACCATGTAGAGGCCCAATATGTCGGCCTTGCCTTCTTCTAACGCGGAAAATTCCTCTTGCAGCGCCTCTCTCACGGTTCCTTTCTTGTTGATGGTGTTCTTGATACCAAGTCCGTGCGCCACTTCGTGAAACATGGTATTGCCAAAAAATGCATCGAAAGTGATGTGCTGCTGCTGGTCATCAACAATAAGTTCGTGACCAATGGACGTAAGGATCTTGTCGTATTTGGCGCGCATCGCGTTTTTCAACTGAAGCCTTCGTGTGCCCTTCTCCAATTGCACTTTTTCATCGTTAGGCAGATTAACGGCAATGGTCTTGCTGCCAGCGTTGCAATCGCCCGCGTAGTACACCACATCGTAGGCGCCCAACTGCGAATCTGAACCTGGCTTTTCCTTCTTATACTGCGCAGAAACAGGAAGGCCTTCCTGAAGCTTTGGCAGCAGCGCAGCATACTTTTCAAGTCGCTTGCTCCAATCCTTGTCCTTTACCAGCACGTATGCCTCATGTGCGGCTTTGTAGTTGTACAGTTTGTCCTCGTAATTCTCTATCGGACCAATGATGCAATCGATGCCATTGTCGCGCATGTCCATCCAAGCAATGTCGCTGGCGTAGTAATCATCAGTGCGCAACGCTTTTGCCCGTTCTGCCAGATATTTCTTCAAACCCGCTTCTTGGACAATTGCCGAAGCACTGTCGAGAAGTTTTGCAGCGGCTTCAATTTCGGTAGCGAACTTCTGATGGTACCACACGGTTGTGAGTTTGCCCTCGGCATTGCGCTCCACAAACGTGTAGAGCGAGGTTTTATCTGTGTTTTCCCATGCTTCAAATTCTTCTTTGGTCATGTCTGCCGGATAGAACTGCGCTGCCAATGGCTTTGCACCAACTCCTTCAATGAAAGGTTCGTCACCGTTCAACCGATCCCAAGGGCCGTAATTGTAAATGGCAAATTGACGCAACGCGGAATCGGTGATCGAATTGAGCAGCGCGTCCCTATCACCGTATGACTCTTTCCAGAACAAACCGTTCATGATATCAGCAGCCTGAATCAGCAGCGGAATGGCAAGCTTCTCATCTTCTGATAGCAAACTGACGTCTGTGGTAAGCGTAAACTCGGTGTAAACGTTTGAGAAACGGGTATCGAAAACTGGTTCCGTTGACTCAGCCTGTTCTTTTTGATTGCTGCAAGATGCGAGCAGTATCAGAAGAGAAATAGGATAAAAAGTGTGTTTCATGAGGCGTTGAATGATGGTCAAAGATGGCGATTTGACCCAAACAGGAACTTGGAAACTTTCGGAAGAATTAATTTGAAGTTCAAGGCCATCGCCCTACCTTTCGGACCATGACAGGCGGAGAAGTCGACTTCGGGGCACTCTTTCAACTCATCATCAGATGGTTGGCCATTCTTTTGGGCCTTTATCTGATTGCCATCGTGTTCCTGCGTATGTCAAGGCTTTACCGTATTACTCGCTGCCCCAATTGTGGTGGCGAATTGAAACGTGCCAACCGCACTGCTGGCGATCGCATGCTTAACACGTTCTCGTTCACTTTGTTGCCAGTGAAACGCTACCGCTGCTACGTTTGCTATTGGGAAGGACGTGCTTTTGACATAAAGGGGCGATTGAAAAAGGCTTCGTCTGAAACAGAACCTGAATCAGACGATTGATCAATGACTCATTTCGATGTAGGCATGAAGAATGTCTGACGATGTGATCAACCCCACCAATTCCTCATCTTCCATAACTGGAACTGCATTCAACTGATATTTGAGCATGATTCGAGCAGCCTCTGAGGCCAATGCTCCCGTTTCAATGGTTTTCACCTCTTTGGTCATCACCTCACCTACTTGGGTCGATTCGTAGATGAGTTCGTTGACAGCCTCAATGCTTCCTGCTGCCAACTGAGCTCCGTACGTTATACGCATCAAATCAGTACGGCTGATGATGCCGACCAATTGACCGAATTCAACTACGGGTAAATGCCTGAAATGCTCTTCCTCGAATATGGACCGAACATCAGAAACACTCTGATCGGGCGTAACGGTCTTCACATGACGTACCATCAACTCTTCAACTTTCTTGGCTTTCATAACGCTAATGTTTTGTTCAAAGGAAAACTTCGCCACCAATTATGAAACTGACCTGCGTCAGCGATTGCGACAACGAACGTCAGGAGCCAATCGAACATCTTTCCACAGTCAGTGGCTACCTTTGGCGTCATGGATCACAATCCGATCGATAAGGACAAGGTTGCGGAAAATCCGAGCACGTTGCCGTATGCACACACCATCGGTGGTGTTGTCATTCGTCCTGAAGATGTTGGACGAATAAAAAGCAACGCCCTATCAGCCATGAAGGAGCAGACCGATGTGCAGCTCGGTCAGATCAGAGAACAGATAGAACTGTTGGCGCAACAGGTAAGGAAGATCGAAAGACGCAAAGAACTGTCGTTGCTCATTTACGGTGCAGAAATGGGATTCAGTCCCATTATCGGCCACATGTATCAGCTTTACCGAAAACATGATGGGAAATTGGTGTTGAGTATGGTGAAAGCCACCGAGTGGGGACGAATATTTCCGTTTGAAAAACACTTGGCCGAAGTAAAACTGCTCTCCGATCATACGTGGGAGATACTTGAAGCCGAAGGATGAAATTCACGGGCAGGAACGTTTATATCAGCCCAACGGCCGTTATCGGTCAGAACGTTCGTATTGGCGACAACACTTCCATTTACGATGCGGTGGAAATTGGCGATAATACCGTCATAGCCAACGATTGCGTGATCGGTGAACCAACCGCTGCTTACTATCGTGATGCCATGTACCAGAACCGAATAACGATGATCGGCTCAGATTCAATCATTAGAAGTCATACCATCGTTTATGCTGGAGCAACTGCTGGTCATCATTTTGAAACCGGGCACCACGCGGTCATCAGAGAAGAAAGTCGTATCGGCAATCATTGCCGGATCGGAACCTTCAGCGACCTGCAAGGAAATCTGAAAATCGGTGATCATTGCCACCTTCATAGTAGCGTTCACCTGTGTCAGGGAAGCGAATTGGGCGATTTCGTATTCGTTTATCCTTTCGTAGTACTTACAAACGACAAACACCCGCCTTCGACCGAAACGGCTGCACCTAAAATTGGCAGTTACACTCAGATAGGTGTACATGCGGTTGTCATTGGTGGAATTTCCGTTGGTGAGCATTGCCTTATCGGGGCAAACGCCACGGTCACCCAGACTTTCGAAGACCATTCCTTCATACTCGGTTCGCCAGCCGAACGAAAAATGGATGTACGCGAATTGAAGGATAATACAGGTCAGCAACTTTATCCTTGGCCACAGCGATTCTCGCGCAGAATGCCTTGGGGCGAAAACGGCTCTGAATTGAAATGACCGTTTCTGTTATCATTCCTTGCTACAACAATTCGAACGAATTGGACCGCACCGTGGATGAGGTGATCACCTCGCTCGGACCGCAATTACATGAGATAATTCTGATCGATGATGCTTCAATAGACGCTACCTGGCAACGCATCATGAACCTCACAAGTCGTTATCCGAACACGATCCGTGGTTTCAGATGCGAGAAAAACTACGGATCCTATGCTGCAATTCTTGTTGGTTTCGAACAAGCGCAAGGTGACACGATTGTGGTGATGGCCGCTGATGGCGATGACCCACCTTCGCTGCTTGCAAAGCTTATCGGCAGTTTGAAATCGGATACCGATCTGGTTCAAGCGGTCCGAGAAGGTTCCAGAGGGTCTTTTGTGGAGTCAATTGTTTCCCGTGTGTTTTACTTTTTGCTTAAAGTTGTTGGATTGAAAAACATACCTGGCGGTGGTAGCGATTTCATTCTCGTTCGAAAAGAGACAATCCAAGCTGCTTCGCAAAAAAGTTGGTATGCCGGAAACACGCTTTTCCAACTCTTTCAGGCCGCGAATAGCGTGACGAGGGTTGAATACCAAAAAGGAATCAACGGCAGTTCAGGCTGGTCATTCGCCAAGAAATCTACGCTGCTTATCGATACGCTTAAATGGGCTGTTTTGAGTTCAAAAGCCGATATGATTTCCATTCCAGCAGTGGTCGAAACCTGTTGAGATCTTTTCGGACGTTACCTTGAAATTCCTGACCAAAGCACGTTACTTTGTAGTCTATGCAAGACCACGATCTGTTCGATGAGATCATGCGCGAGGTGGAAAACCTGACGCGTTCCATTGAAGAATGCTGCCCTGAGATCGTTCTTGGAAAAACTTACTCGAACGATCTGACCGAAGATGACGATGTGAGTCGTCTGATCGAACATCGGATTTCCACCCTTACTGAATACTCTCGCCAACGCGAAGAGGCCAAATTCTGAACGAATGTTCGATAAACTGAAGCAGCTCCAACAGATGAAGGAGCAGATGGATGCCGTTAAGAACCGACTAGACAACATTTCTGTGCGTGGTGAATGTCAGGGAGTAACCGTTGTGGCAAATGGCAACCGCAAGATCAAAGAAGTGATACTGCCTGCTGATTCCAACGAAATGCACAAGGACGAATTGAGCGACCTTATTCTGATGGCAACCAACCGTGCGCTTGAAAGTGCGGAAAGCGTATTCGAATCGGAAATGCGTTCGGTGGCCGGAGGTATGATGGGCGGACTTGGACTCTTCTGAGCCCGCATCCGCCCACGAGGAAACACCTCTCCCACCAATGTTTACATCACCAAGTTCAAGACGATCAACGCCAAGAACATGGTTCCAAATCCGATCAAGTGTAGAAATCTGGGTGATATCGTTTTCATGGCTTTTGTTTCGTAAGCCGAAAACCACAACCGTGCCAAAGCAGATTCAAGCCTTCATCAGGCAATCATAAAGCAGTTGTGCCGAACGTTGCCAAGTGAATAACCCAGATTGATTCAATCCTTTCATTATCAAATCATTACGAAGTTCACCTGAACCATGAATGCGAATCATGGATGCAGCAATTCCATCAACGTCATGCGGGTTTACAAGCAAGGCTGCATCACCCGCCACTTCGGGCATGCTGGTAACGTTTGACGTGATAACAGGCACCTGCGCCTGAAACGCTTCCACAATTGGAATTCCGAAACCTTCGAACGTGGAAACATAGATCTGTGTCAACGCAGAAGCGACCAAGCCGTTGAGAAGCCCTTCCTCTACCCGCCCCGTAAAGATCACCTCGTTCTTGAACCGCATATTGTCTAGTGCCTGTTGCATCTCGCTGGTCCACCACTTGCGGTTACCTACCACAACCATTCGGTGCTCTTCGCTTACCTGTTGCCGAAAGCGATCGTAAGCAAGCAGCATGTTTGCAATGTTCTTTCTCGGATGGATGGCACCCACGAAAACGAAATACGGATGCCCTTGCGTCCAACTTTGCCGCACAACAGCTTTCTCTTCATCCGAAATGGCACGGAATCGGTCCGAGACCCCATTGTAAACAACATCAATCCGATCAGGCGGAATTCCGTAAGTCCGTTCTATATCAGCCTTCGAGAACTCGGAAACTGTGGCAATTCGTGCCGCTTTCTTCGCGTATTTCGGAAAGAAGTGGTTATAAAATCTGGCATGGCTCCAAGCAAGATCACCCGGATTGTGAACAAAATTCAGATCGTGAATGACCGGCACACTCTTGACGGAGGTGTTAAGCGATAGAAAACCGTCTGGTGAAAGAAAAACGTCTGGCCTGTAGTGTTTCAATGCTTTCGGAACTGAATGCTCAAACCACAGATACCAAAGCAGCGGATGACGCGATGGCGGTCCGATGACAACAGGCACCACGTTCTCCGAAAAAACAAACGATTGCGAATACGGCCTGTCGAAAAGAAAGATGAATTCGTGCTCAGGATGAGCCTGCGTGATCAACCGCAGGGTTTCGAAAGCGAATCGCCCGAGACCTTCCAGTCTCCCCTCCAACAGCAACCGCGTGTTTACCGCTATTCTCACAGTGCCAAAGTAGCAATTGAACACACAACAAGGCTGCCCAACAACCGTTGTGCTACTTTTGCCACCGACCATGCAGCGCAAGTTCCTTTTCAACCTTGCTTTCCTTGTATTTCTGAACCTGCTGGTAAAGCCGTTCTGGATATTCGGCATCGATCGCGAAGTGCAGAATCAGGTGGGGGCCGAAGCCTACGGAACGTATTTCGCGCTGTTCAATCTGGCGCTCATCCTCAACATTTTTCTGGATCTGGGTACCAGCAACTTCAACAATCGCAACGTATCGCAACACGAACACCTTTTGGACAAGTACTTTCCGAGAATCGTTGCCCTTCGAATGGTTCTTGCGGTCGCGTATGCTATCATCTGCGCAGTTGTGGCATTGGTAGCGGGCTATTCCGCTGAACAACTGTATCTGTTGGCGTGGCTATGCTTCAACCAGTTCCTGCTTTCGTTCGTGCTGTTTCTGCGGTCCAACATTGCGGGTTTGCAGCTATACCGAACAGACAGTTTCATTTCCGTGCTCGACAGATTGTTGCTCATTGCATTATGTGCTTGGCTGTTGTGGTTCAGAGGCAGTGGTGAATCGTTCCATATAGAGTGGTTCATTTATGCTCAAACGGTGTCTTACGTCATCACAGCCATCGTGGCCCTTGGTGTTATTGTGCGCAGAAAGGTGAGGTTGCGTGGTAGTTGGAACGGTGCCATGTTGGCGTTGATCATGAAGCAAAGTCTGCCGTTTGCGCTGCTGATCCTTTTGATGAGCATTTATGGCCGCATTGATTCGGTACTGATAGAACGACTGTTGCCCGATGGCGATCTACAGGCAGGCATCTACGCTCAAGCATTCCGATTACTGGATGCAAGCAATATGATCGCCTATCTGTTTGCCGTATTGCTGCTACCCATGTTCTCTCGAATGCTGAAGTTGAATGATGACGTACGTCCGTTGGCCTCCTTGGCAACCAAACTGTTGCTTTTGCCAGCCATGACCCTTGCCATCATCTGCGCCACGCACGGCAACGACATCATGCATCTGCTTTACACAGACCATGTGGATGAAGCCGGAACCGTTTTGAGCCTTCTGATGTTCTCACTCGTTCCCATGGCGGGTTCGTACATTTTCGGTACGCTGCTCACAGCAAACGGGAAGCTGAAACACTTGAACATCATTGCCTCAGTTGGTGTAGCTATGAGTTTGGTCGTCAACTTTATGCTGATACCGCAATTGGGAGCACTGGGAGCCGCCTGGGCGTGTCTTCTGACGCAAGGATTTACGTTCGTGCTTCAGCTCGCCATTGCTTTTCGCATGTTCAGGTTCAAATGGACGCAAGTAATCCTGACGATCATGTTGCCTTTAGGTCTCATTGTGGTTGCCGCACAATTCACCGCCAGTGCAGATTGGATGCTGAATTCCGCATATCTGATGGCCGTAGGTGCATCGCTTACACTGCTTTCATTGGCAGGTGATGTGCCTCAACTGAAAAAACTGCTGGATTCAAACCGCAGCAGACAGTAGTGAACCACGCTTGTCACCGCGCATTGCTGTTCAGGTAGCCGCCTCGAAAAATTCCTACTTTTGGCGCGCACATAATAAAGCGAATGCAAGAACCCACATCTGGTAATCAAGGCGGACTGGATTTCAACTCCTCCAACCTCCTTCTTTTTGTGGTGCGTTGGAAAAAACCGTTGCTTATTGTTTCGGCTGCCGCGGCTGTTCTTTCGGCCGTTTTTTCCGCACCGGTTTTCATTACTCCGAAGTTCGAAAGTACGGTCATCATGTTCCCTACTTCCACGGCTTCCATCTCCAAATCGCTTCTTGCCAAGAACAATGTGGCAAAAGAAGACCTTTTGGCATTCGGAGAAGAAGAACAGGCCGAACAGTTGATCCAGATTCTGAATTCGGATGAGATCAGGGGTCGAATTGTACAGAAGTACGATCTGATGAACCATTATGAGATCGACACGACCGATCAGTATAGGCAGACCAAACTTTTCAAGGAATACGAAAGCAACATCACTTACAAGCGTACGGAATTTCAATCGGTGAGAATTGACGTGCTTGATTCTGACCCTCAACTGGCCGCAAACATTGCCAACGATATTGCCGCTTTGGTCGATTCGGTTAAGAACCGCATGCAGAAGGAACGTGCTTGGAAAGCCATGCAGATAGCGCAAGCCGAGTATTTTGAGATGCGCGATTACATCAAAGAATTGGAAGACTCGTTGAATGCGCTTCGCGAAATGGGCGTTAACGACTACGAATCGATGTCGGAGCGTTTCAACGAATATTACGCCAAGGCCATTTTGGAAGGCAATACGCGTGCGGCTGAAAAACTGGCGGAACAGTTGCGCATCCTATCTCGGTTCGGTGGTGCTTACGTGTCCATTCGTGACCTTCTGGAACACGAAAAGGAACAATTGAGTCACCTTCGGAGCAAATATCAGGAGGCGAAAGTGGATGCCGAACAGACGCTGCCACATAAGTTCATTGTGAACAGTGCATTTCCTGCGGAGAAGAAGAGTTATCCTATACGTTGGCTGATTGTTCTGGTGTCTACCATCTCTGCATTCATTCTGATGCTTTTGGCCATCATCGTGTTCGAAAACTTCAATAAGAACAAAGACTGACAGCTATGACTGAAATCAAAAACAATTCAGAGTTGGTGTCGCTGATCAGAAAATGGTGGAAGCAACTGACCATCGTTGGTTTCATCTCGCTTGTATTATCTGCAATTTTCTCGAGCCCATTCATCATTACTCCCAAGTACAAGTCGTTTGCCGTCTTATATCCTGCCAACATCATCCCAATGGGTACTGAAACCCCGACCGAACAGATGCTGCAAGTACTTGAATCGGACCACATCCGCGATTCCATCATCAACATGTACCATTTGGCAGAAGATTACGGTATCGATCTTTCAAAATCGTCCGCTCAGGCAGCGTTGATCAAAGAGTACCAAGGAAATGTCACCTCTCGAAAAACCGAATACGAATCTGTCGTGATAGAGGTAATGGATACCGACCCGACTCAGGCTCGTGACATGGTCAACAGCATCATCTATTTCTTTAACCGCAAGGAACGTCTGTTACAGAAGGACAAGGCGCTGGAATTGGTCAAAATTCTGACAGAGCAAGTGGGAAAGAAGAAAGTCGAAATGGATAGCATGGAGGCGGTACTGACCAATATTCGTCAGAACTACGGCATTCTAGACTACTCACTTCAAACGGAGTACGCCACCGAGCGCTATTTGGAAGTCATTTCTACACCCGGACGTCAGTCCAATGCCAAAGAAATTGAGCCCCTGTTGAAGGCACTAAAAGAAAAAGGGGGCGAATTCTTGGCATTGAATGAGCACCTATGGAGAATACGTGGATCTTACAATGATCTGAAGGAGCAATTGGAGGCTGCACAACGTGATGTGGAGAAGAACCTGACCTACTGCAATGTGATCACAAACCCCGTGGTAGCCGATAAGAAAGCATATCCGATCAGGTGGTTGATCGTTGCTGTATCTGTTTTGGCAACGTTACTCTTCTCCCTTTTGGTATTGGGGGTCATTGAGAACAATCGCAGCGCCAACTAAACTTTTCGGCCGTGGCTGAAGCTTTGCAGAAGTATTTCAACCGTTCTAACCTGATCTATTGGGTCGGTGGTTCATTCGCGTTGATAAATGCACTGCTTATAGCACAAGAGTTTTACTTTGCGCCATTGCTTCCGGTGGCTGTGGGAATCATTCTGTTGGCCCTTTTCTCGCTCGACAAACTTGTGTTGCTCATCGTTTTTCTGACACCACTGTCGGTGAATCTCACTGATATTGGCCTAGGTGTTGGGCTTTCGCTCCCCACCGATCCGCTTCTGTTCGGTGTATTGCTCATCTTCATTCTCAAACTTATTGCAGAACAAAAGTTCGATAAGCGCATTGCCGATCATCCGATCACGCTGGCGATCATCATCAATCTAACTTGGCTGGGCATTACAACCTTGACCAGTGAACTTCCGGTCGTATCGCTGAAGTTCTTCATTTCGCGAATGTGGTATCTGGTAACTTTCTATTTCATCACCACCCAGATGTTCCGCGATTTCAATCGCATCAAATGGTTCCTGGCCATGTATCTTACTGCATTCATTGGGGTCATCATCTATACCATCATTCACCATGGCATGTATGGATTCCTAGAGCAGCCTGCACACTGGGTCATGTCCCCGTTCTACAATGACCACACCTCGTATGGGGCAGTATTGGCCATGTTCTATCCGCTGTTGGTGGCACTCGTGTTCGGAAGTGATTATAGCCGCAGTTGGAAAATCGTTTTCCTTGGCATTCTGCTGTTATTCACTGTGGCATTGGTTCTTTCATATACGCGTGCAGCTTGGGTAAGCCTTGTAGGTGTTTTGGGTGTCTACATCATCATGAGGTTGAAGATCAAATTCACTACCGTGATGGTGTTGGCTGGAGTTTTCGTTGTAGCTCTCGCTCTTTCGTGGGAAACGATTGTGATGAAGTTGGAAAAGAACCGTCAGGATTCGAGTGCCGAGCTCACCGAACACGTTCAATCAATCTCGAACATTTCCACTGATGCGTCAAACTTGGAACGATTGAATAGATGGAGTTCCGCATGGCGTATGTTCAAAGAACGGCCATTCGTTGGTTGGGGACCAGGTACTTATATGTTCGAATACGCTCCGTTCCAATTGTCGGAGAACAAAACAACCATCAGTACGAATGCAGGCGACAAAGGCAACGCTCACAGCGAATACATCGGACCGCTGGCTGAGTCTGGGATATTCGGAATGGTATCGTTCGTGGTTATTGTGATATGTGCCATCTACTACAGTGTGAGCCTCTACTCTCGATTGGACAACAAGGAGCACCGCTTGTTCATGATATCCATGTTCTTAGGATTGCTCACTTATCTGATCCATGGGCTTTTGAACAACTTCCTGGATACAGACAAGGCTTCTGCCCCCTTTTGGGGTTTCATTGCCGCCATTGTTGCCATTGATGTCTATCATTCGAAGCAGAACACTCCGAAAGACCAAGCACCGCTCTTAGAAGAAACGGATAGTAAGTAAGGCGATGTCGTCCACGTAAGGCATTTGTCCTTTGTGTTGACGTAGTTGCTTCACAATGGTCTCATTGATATCCTTCACAGGCTTATCCTGACTGTCAAGAAGTATGAGTTCCAACTTGTTTTCCCCGAACTCGCGTTCGCGCATATTCTCCAACTCCACTACGCCATCGGTATAACAGGTAATCACTGCCCCGGGCTCCATGATCACAATTCCTTCTCTGATGTTAGGTAGATCGTCAAGCATTCCTAACCCTGGACAACCCGTATTCAACGCACTTGTAGTGTCTCGACTAACCAAAAGTGGTGGGGTCTGGCCCGCATTCACGTATTGAAGCACGCGGGTCATGAAGTTGTACTTGGCGATGAAAATGGTGATGAACTTCTCTCCCATCGCACTGTTCATCACCTTCGCGTTCAGCTCTTGCACCAGATCGCTAAGTGTGGTCTCATGCTTGAAAAG
>Ga0172367_10003858_pt1 | contig 19070 bp, 15 predicted proteins | sample Lak10m_FD_114542 | JGI IMG/M metagenome (GOLD analysis project Ga0172367, IMG submission 114542) | Freshwater microbial communities from Kabuno Bay, South-Kivu, Congo - kab_022012_10m | ecosystem: Environmental > Aquatic > Freshwater > Lake | place: Democratic Republic of the Congo: South-Kivu...
CAAAAGAAAAAACAATTATTATCCAAAAGTAGTTAACTATTAGCGACGGCTTTCCGACTAAGGGGACATTATCGCTGGGAAATTAATGGGACATTTTTGTCAGGAAATCACAGATCTAACTACAGACACTTTCTGCAGTAAGTCATCTTGAAAAGGATGCCTTTCGATTTGCCTTCTCTTCGGGAAGTGCCGAAGCTTGAGTTACTTTCATTGGAGCTATTGCTGGCAATCACATCATTCGACGCTTTGGATCAGTGGATCATTGGATTGCTTTTGGGCTTCTTTCAGCTGTTGCGATTCACATGGCCTACGAAGGAGTTCGTGACTTAGCGGATGGAGTTATAAATGAGGAAAAACTAAATTTTCATAGCTTTACCCGTGTTTTAATCGTTTCATTTGCCACCAGTCTAGATGCCTTTGGAGTAGGAATTGGACTGGGAGTCTCTCACAAACCACTGGCTCCTTTTATTATTTCAATCGGTGTATGAGCCTTCACTGCAACCCTCTTAGGATTGAATCTAGCTAAAAAGCTTTCTAAACGGTTTGGACCGATCATGAATTTAATTGGAGCAATCATTCTCGAAGTGATTGCATTTAAAATGCTAACTATTTAAAAAGTTTTCAGATCGATCACAAATCGATATTGAACATCTCCACGAAGCATTCGATGAATGAACCTGCAAGGCTTTTGCGTCCCATGATCAGATTAAAAACCTGAAGCTTTGGAGCTTCTTCTGGAACACCGACCAAAACCATCGAGTCATCGCGCTTTAACATTTGTAAATATAAATTTAAATCATGCTGGGGTGAGATCGTATCCAGCAAAAGATCGGGCAAACTTTACTCCCATATGCCCCAATCCGCCGAGACCAATAATTCCCACTTTTTTTCCAGGACCAGCCTTCCAATGTCTCAGTGGAGAGCAAGTAGTAATCCCAGCGCAAAGCAAAGGGGCTACCGAGGCAGGATCTAAGTGAGTCGATCAGCACATCGTGTTGACGCAGTTCGCGTCTTTCAAAATGAACCGATTCTAAAGATGACTGAGAACTCTGAGCTGCATAACCTTTTCATGAAATCATGATTCTTGTTATCTAGGTATTTAATTCTATTGAGCAAGAAAAACTTTTAATAACGAAACATGGCTGGCCAATAACTTTTGGCAGTGCTCCGAGCCAGATCACACTCACTTGAATCCAACTTCATTGATGTGGGATAGATCGTTGCATTCATCAATCCTGATTGATCAGAAACATGATCTAATCCCAAATAATGCCCAAACTCGTGAGCATAAATAATCCCATCCCCATAAGAAACAACACTCGCTTCCATCACTGCCCCATAAGGACCTTCACCTGGCATGGCTGTCCAAGCATTCACTGAAGTTCCCCAAGGTCCAGTTGTTACAGCTAAGAGCTCATTTGGAATTGTAGCAAAAGTTTGCCGGATTTTATCAACCTCTTGCTGCGATTCCTCACCAAAAGATAATCCATATTGAGATGGATCCACGCTTTGGTATTCCTCAACTTGAAAACCAATCGCACATTCTTTCCACAATTCATTCAAAGTCCTCACGATAGTTTCAACTTGTTCAAGTCTAGCTACCGATTGACCTTGTGAATCTTGATAACTGACAAAATGAATACCGAGGCAAACTTTGCTTGGATCAGATGAAACACAAGAATCACCTACGACAACTTTCTTGTGCTCTCCATTTGAAGACACAAGTGATCGATTTAAATCACCAGATCCACAGCCCACCATTTGAAAATGAACCCCTATTAAGGCAAGGACGGATAAAGTTTTCATTCATACTCCTCCTCAAGATGAAGCAGTCTTACGAACGGCAGAAAAAATAGTTTCGCAAACGGCAATTTTTTGTCTTTGCATCAGACAGCTTTTGTCATTGCTTGACTCAAAGCCCACAGAATTCGATCTAGACTTGACTCTAGAAACCAAGGTAAAAATCGGCGTGGATCCCGGATGGATCCCTATTTTGACGACCAACGGAAGGAATCGAAAATGAACACCCCTCTCAACCCAATCAACATCTGCAGAAGCACACTGATTACAACACTCATGGCACTCACCACACTAGGAAGCCTGACGAGCTGCGGCGGCCCCAGAATGACGATCCATGCGGCAATCGAAATGCTCGAAGCTCTAGGCAAAACGCGAATTAATCCCACCTTAAAAGAATCTGCTTTCGCACCCGCAGCGTTAGAAGCAGTAGAATTAACGGCAGAAATACCTCCTTTAACTACGAATAACACAATCAAGCTTCTAGGGATGCCTTGTCATCTTTCTGAGCCCAAAGATGAGAATACGGGAGGCATTTCTACATCAACTATAGCGATCCAAGGCGAGCAATGCCCTGTAGAATATACGGTCACTGTAGATTCTAACCTCGCAAGAACGATTACTGAGACAAACTTTTTTGCAAAAGCAAATGATGCAAAACTTAGAACTGAAATTGAGAACCTCAAAATTAAGGTCGAAACCATTCCGAATCGAGCTCAAAATACAACACAAATCAAGATCGACCTCAAAGCTCAATCTCAAGAACATGGGGAGATTTTATTAAACCTGATCGGCGAAGCACGAGAAAAAGACATCCACAACGGAGTGAGCGAAACCACAGGCAAACTCGTGTTCGATGAAAAATCTGCTGAAATCCAACATATCAGTCGAATGATTCGCGGAATTCAACAAGATGAAGTTTTTATCAATGGAGCTAAACTCAACCCAGACGAGCGCGACCGAGTGCTGCTGGCTCTGATGCACTGAATTTTTTACGAATTGCAGCAGCAAGTTTATTTGCTTGAATCAGGCCACCTTGACTCGATTTTTCTAAGAGTTGTAAAACCTGATTCAAAGTCTCACGACTTGGATCAGATCCCCTCAGGAGAGAAAGTGCCGCATTATAGAGCTCAATCGGGCTCCCTTTCTCTGGATTTTCCATCAAATACCCTCGTCGTTCTTTTTCTTGAATCTTCTCAATAATCATCTTCTGAAGATCCATCGCGTGAAGGAGAAGATCTGATTTACTTTCAATCAAAGGAACTAGAATATCTAATGCAAGTTGATAATCTTCTCGTTGGTAAGCTAAAATTGCGGTCTCATAACTCTTATGAGTTTGATCAGTTTCATTGACGTCACTTCCCTCTTCCTCTGCTTGATTTTCTTGCTGATCTTCATGCGATCTAAAAATCAACAAACTCTCAGGACTCTCATCATGATCAGGACTTGAAGAGGACTCAGATTGTTGCTGTAATGAAGCACGGTATCCTAAAACATCCACGCCCATCAATTCACTGAGTCTGGCGGGATCGTAATACAAGGTACTCAGCTCAGCAGAGGATAAATCTCTTCCCTTATGACTCACCTGATCCCAATCCAATACTGGGAGTTGAAGTAAACCTTCAGGAGGATTCTCTCCAAAGATCGTCATCGATTCGGCTTTTCCATCCCGATAGAGGGTATATTCAATATACCGCCCCTCAACAAAGGTGATTGCAAAAATAAGCTGTTTTTTTGAAAGCTCTAAAGCAAGCGGATTACATGCAGGAGGTGTAAATTCGCATCGTCTTGAAGCTACTGCAACCCAGCCCGTCGCGCTCTCAGCAAGTACTAAAATTTCATCTTCTTGAAGTTGTACACTCGAATTTAAAGAAGGTTTTCGAGTGGTAACCTCACCTAGATAAGTTTCTAAACCCACTTCAGAGTCTTGCCAGTTCACTGAGAAAAAGCCATTATTTTCATACACTTCTGCAACTTCTTGGCAAATAGTATCAAAGGCGTCTTCTTGAGGGAGATAAATATGCAAGACACCCCAACTCGCTTCTGAAATTGGGATCGATTTTTTTGCTTTATTTTTCTGGGTTTTTACTGAGGATGAAATTTCTTTAGAAAAACTACTCATGGCTTGAAAAACTACCTAACTTGATGCGTGAAGATCGTGCAGGACTACACCAAAAGGAATCGGTTTGTCACTGTTTGTTTATCATCGGTGATCATTGTGCTGAGTTGCGTAACAATTGAGTCAATATTGCTCTACCTATATTCTCAACTTTATGCTATATGTCCCCTTATCATTATGCTCGCTTCTATTGAGTCTGAGGGGAATCGGCCCCCTGACCTCTTTAGTGGCCCCTGCCTTAAGGAGGTAAAATGGGTAAAAAATTATATGTTGGTAATCTTCCTTTTTCAGCAACCGAACAGGCTCTTGCTGATGCATTTTCTCAATGCGGTAAAGTAGAATCTGCAAAAATTATTACTGATCGCGACACAGGCCGCAGCAAAGGCTTTGGCTTTATCGAAATGTCCACTGATGCTGAGGCTCAAAATGCCATTCAGCAATTCAATGGCGCAGAATACGATGGCCGTCCTCTGACAGTCAATGAAGCTAAGCCTATGGCACCTCGTGAAAACCGTGGTGGCGGTGGCGGTTTTGGTGGCGGTGGCGGTTTTGGTGGCGGTGGCGGTTTTGGTGGCGGTGGCAATCGTGACCGCGGAAGCCGCGGTGGATTCGATGGCGGTCGCCGCGACAGACGTCGATAATCGCTGATTTTAAAAAATCTAAAAACTAAAAAGCCACCCCGACCTGAGAAAGGTCGGGGTGGCTTTTTAGTTTTCTTAAAAAAAATCGGAACTCATCTTCCCCGTTATTTTTTCTTTTTATCCATACTTTTCTTAAAAAGATCTCCTAGCGTCCCTAAAGATCCAGAAGTACCCTGAGGCATAAAACTCTTCCAATCGTCTTGATTAGGATCTCGAGGTAATGACAGAGTCACGCGACGCTCTTGTGGCTTAATTTCAGCTACCTGTACTAAAATACTGTCGCCCACTTTTAGCTTTTCATAATGAAATTGTGGCTGTTCTAAAGCCTTCGACTTTGGAAGGAGCCCTGTAATACCATCTTGAAGCTGAACAAAAAGACCGTACGGCTCACGACGTTCAATCTTACCCGTGAGCGTGGTACCTACAGGAAATTTCTGAGAGAGAAGTGTCCATGGATCAACACCGGCATCTCGAAGCGAAAGAGAAATTCGCACACGGCCTTCTGTACTTTCTTTCTTTAGAATCTTGACGCGGACCTCTTCTCCTACTGTCAAAATATCTTTGGGATGTGCCACACGTGACCAGCTAAGCTGTGAAATATGAACCAAGCCCTCAATACCTGGCGCTAACTCAACAAACGCGCCAAAGGTTTCTAGCCGCTTCACCTGGCCGGTGACCACTTCTCCGACCTGATGCTTCTCTAAAAAAGCGCCTTGCATGAGTTCTCGCTGATCATCCAAAATTTTCCGTCGAGAGACCACAATATTGCGTCCATCTTCTGAAAATTGAGTAATCTGAAACTCGAGTTTTTTACCTATAAATTCCTCGCCGGTTTCCACACGTGCGTGATCCAGCTGGCTAATTGGGCAGAAGGCCATTTTGCCGTGAATATTGACGCGAACGCCTCCCTTACATACTTCAACCACTCGACCTTCAACAGAAAGCATCATGTCAAACGCATCTTCGAGATCGTTGGTGACACTTTGCGCACTCGGTTTAATAGAGAGACGAATTTCTGAACCCCGAACTTGAGTCACATAAACATCGATGAAATCACCGACCCTAAAATTAACCTGGCCATTTTTATCAGAAGTTTTCTGGAATTCCTCGAGCTCACGTCGAGGAAGGATTCCATCGCTACCCGCCCCAGAGACTCCAGTAGAGACAAAAACATCCTCTTTACCAAGGACCAAAATCTCACCACGAATGCGATCACCAGCAGAAAGCTTCTTTCTCTTTTTTTTAAAAGACTCTTCTAGAAGCTGGGCAAACTCGTTAGGTTTTTGAGACTCTTGTTCTTCGGTTTCTTCAATCAAAAGAAATGGGTTATCGAATTTTGTTTCGGTCATAACGCATTCATAACGAATTACTCAAACTCACGCCATCATTTTTAAAGACTTCCTATTCGATCAAAAATCAACACAGGCCGCCCCTCATCTCGCGAACGATCAAAATCTAAATAAAAAACAACCTCCCAGTCATTATGTCCTTCAAGATCAACTAGGATTTGATGAATTTTCCACTGATTTTGATTTTCTTGTGGAATCATTTGCACAAATTGCTCGGAGCGAGCTTTGGTATCAGTGAGAATGCGAGCATGCCCTGAATCAAAATAATTCTGCATCCAACTTTGCAGTTCCTGGGCAGTCACAGGATGATCTTTAGATAGTTCAATCGATTCCAGACTTCCTTCAAAATCCCGACGCGCCAAGAGTTTTACGAAACGAAATACTTCATTTCGAATCAGGACTTTGAATGATTTTAAATCCCGCGTGATATCTCCTTTAACCGAAGACTCTTCGGATTGCTGATACGCCTGATCTGGCGCTTGTCGAGTCATAACAGCCTTTGGATTTCTGAGTCGCTCCCATTCATCGAGAAGACTTGAGTCAATCTGTCGAATCATTGCTCCCAAATAGATGACGACTTCATCGATACCATCATTTTTAAAACTATCGGGAACGTTTTGAACTAAAGTTTTGTACACATCTGATAAATAACGCAACAATAGACCTTCAGATCGCTGCAAATCATACTCACGGACGTACTCACCAAAAGAGAAAAATCCTTCGTATATCTCACGAACAATGGATTTTGGCCGAATATTTTCCTGACCAATCCAAGGATGCTTTGCTGCAAACTGATTAAATGTATCGTAAATAAAATCACGATTTGGCTTAGGATATTCGAAATTTTCAAGTTCAGCGATTCTTTCGTCGAAATCCTTACCCTCCATTTTCATCTCATGCATTTTTTTTGCCTTAACTCGATCTAATTGCTTTTTTAGAATGAGTTCAGGATTTTCTAATATGGACTCAACCAAGGTTAAAACATCCAAAGGATAATCAAGATTTTCTGGATCAAGTAATCTTAAGGTGTCAATTAAATAGAGTGAAAGCGCATGATTGAGTGAAAAGTCTTCTTGAAGATCGACATTCACTCGCAAGGGATCTAATTCAATTATTTTTCTCTCAACAAGCGATCGAAAAAGCTCAAAAGCAGTCTTTCTTAATTTCTTTTTTGTAAAATCTGACTCATGGCACCTTCGAACTAATTGTTGCATTGCTCGACAGCCATCTTCATCAGACCGACTTAAAACATGAAGCAACATCGCATGAGAGACTTTAAAACGAGATTGAAGCGCTTCGGGACGACCTTCGATCAACTTTCGAAAAGTTTCCTGACTCCACGGAACAAACCCTTTTTCTGGAGGTTTCTTTTTGACAAGCTTTTTCAATTTTTTAGAATCGCCCGCCGCTTTCTGTTCGTTCCTTAAATTTTCAATGATGTGTTCGGGGGCTTGAGCGACTACTGTTCCAAAATCATCAAATCCTTTGCGCCCCGCACGTCCTGCAATCTGCTGAAAATCTCGAACACTGAGAATAGCCGTTTTTTCACCATCAAACTTACAAAGTTGGGTAAAAAGAACCGTTCGAAGAGGGACATTGACTCCGACACCTAAAGTATCCGTGCCAAAAATAATTTTCAGTAATCCTTTTTGTGCCAGCCTCTCGACTAAAATCCGATACTTCGGCAAAAGTCCTGCATGATGGAGAGCAATGCCATGCTTCAAGAAGCGTTGAAGTTCTTTTCCATAAGGACTGGAAAATTTAAAGTCACCGAGTACTTCCGAGATCGCTTGTTTCTCCTCACGCGTGCAAAAATCAATACTCATAAAGTTTTGAGCTTGCTCAGCACACTCTCTTTGCGTGAAGCTGACTAGGTAGATCGGAGCCCTCCCACTTCGAATGAGCTTTTGAACAGTTTCATGAAGAGGAATCTCTGAATATTGAAAATCCAGAGGAACAGGGCGTGTCGTGGATCTCACGACAACAGTTTCTCGTCCATTGAGTGCAGTAAGTTCTTTTTCAAAAAACTCGATATCGCCCAAAGTTGCCGACATGAGCAAAAAACGAGTTTGAGGAAGCGTTAAAAGCGGGATTTGCCAAGCCACCCCACGTTCTCGATCTGAATAATAATGAAACTCATCCATGATGACATCGTCGATCCGAGCGCGCCGCCCGTCTCGAAGCGCATCGGTAGCTAGAATCTCGGCAGTGCAGCAAATAATTGAAGCGTCAGGATTGACCGTTGCATCGCCTGTCACCATACCTACCTGCTCAGGACCAAAATCTCGGCAAAGGGCAAAAAACTTCTCATTCACGAGCGCTTTAATAGGCGAAGTATAAATAGACCTTCGTCCGTTAGCTAAAGATTCAAAATGAACTGCTAAAGCGACCAGGGACTTTCCAGACCCCGTTGGAGTATTTAAAATCAAATTCTTGCCCGAAAGAAGCTCAAGTATTGCTTCTTCTTGGGCCGGATAGAGATCCAAGCGTTTTTCTTTCATGAAATCCAAAAAACGATCTAAAATCAAATCACTGCTGACCTGACCTTCTGAGTTTCTTTCATGACTAACTGGAACACGACGAAAAAGTGGCCATTCGACAGATTGCATGCGGACTCCTAATTATCACAAGCAAGTGTTAGATTTGTGATTTTCTCGCACGTTGTGTTAATCTAAGAATTCAATGAACTCTGAATCTTCTGATCGTCCCCGTCAATCTCCTCAATCCCCTTCTTGGAATGATTTAGGTCTGTCTTCGGGAGCTCTCGAGCTCCTTCAAAAAACAGGCTTTAACGCTCCTACTCCAATTCAATCCAAGTCAATCCCTCTGAGCCTTCAAGGGCACGATATCCTTGCTTCAGCACAAACAGGAACCGGCAAGACGGCCAGTTTTGTCCTACCCATGGTCGAAAAATTGATTGGGAAACAAGGGACCTACGGACTCATTCTCGCCCCTACGCGTGAGATTGCGCAGCAGATTCAAGGGACTATCGAACTTTTTGGCAATCCTCGCGGGGTTCGCTCAATCGTCTTGATTGGCGGAATCGACATGCGAATCGACGAGCAAGCACTACAAACCTACCCTCAAATCTTGGTAGCAACTCCGGGTCGCTTATGTGACCACTTAGAGCGGGGCAATCTTTGGCTGGATTTCATCCAAATGGTTGTTTTGGATGAAGCCGATCGGATGCTCGATATGGGCTTTACTGATCAGCTCTCAAGGATTTTTAAAGAAATCCCTCCTTCTCGGCAAACTTTGCTCTTTTCCGCAACCTTTCCTCCTTCGGTCGAACATTTAGCCCAAAAGATCCTGAATCGTCCTCGAAGGGTGGCCATTGGCCGAACCACAGCCAGTGCTCCAAACGTCGATCAACGCATCATCTGGGTAAACGAAGAAAATAAAATTCAAGAACTCTCACGCATCATACGCGAAGAACCTGGAAGCATGATTGTCTTTACTCGCTCCAAAGAAGGTACCACTCGCGTTTGGCGCTCACTCCATAGCCGAAGCGTTTACGACGCCACCTATATACATTCGGATCGACTCCAATCCCATCGAGAACAAGCGCTTGCGGAATTTAAAGAGGGTAAATACCGAATTCTCATTGCTACGGATGTGGCTGGACGAGGAATTCATGTCGACGGTATCGCTCATGTCGTAAATTACGATATTCCACTCGAACCTGAAGACTATATCCATCGAATTGGAAGAACTGGGCGCCAAGGAGCAACAGGAAAAGCCACCAGTTTCGTGACTCATCAAGATCGAAAGCTCCTTCAAGAAATTGAAAAAATGCTGGGTAAGCGCATTCCCGAGGAGTTTCAAAAATCCGATGCACCTCAGGAAAAGCCTGCCATTGCGCCACAGAAGATTCAAGTGAGGAGCAATGATTCTGCTCCAAGTCGTGCGGAGCCAGAAGCTTGCGGCCGGCGCCGAAAGCGGGATTCGAAGGCATCGAAGAGCGGGGCAGAGAAAACGTCAATTAATTCTTCGGGTAATTCTTCAGGAAAACCCTCAAGAAAACCTTCCGTAAAAAAATCAGTGAAAAAATCAGCTAAAACTCGGGAGACTCAAACGAATTGATTTTTACTCTGAAAATAACATCCCTGGAATAGCGCCATCACTGAAGAGTGGATGAGTGTGAGTAAATTTTTCAGCTAAATTTTCTACATTCCCGGCTGAAGTTCCGTTGAGTTTTGACGGACTTAAAAATAAATAAGTTTGATGATTTTCGACAATTTCTTTAAATCGATCAAATTCTTTTTGACCTCGAATGAGCTTAATCCAAGGACTCTGCACTAAAGAGTACATATCTCGCATCGGACTCGCGTTATTCAAGAACGCTTGATAGATATAAAACCAGGATTCGCGCAGCTTCTGAGGCGCACGATCTTTGGATGAACAAAGCTGCACAGCCCACGGTTGCCTCACTTCAATAACTGGTGTTAAATAAACGCAATTTGAAGACTCAGCCTGAAAATCAAACTCCATTTCTTCGACCATCAACATTTTTCCAGAATTTACTGAAGAAATTCGCGAGTGAACCTGAGAATACGTCACCGAATGAGAAGAAAACCAATCAGTACTCTTAGAAGCCGCTACATCTACACCATTCGAAAAAACCCAAAGATTAAGCCCAGCTCTCGAACTCACACCATAATTCAAAGATTTTCCTTTAGTTTTGCCTTCTACACTCGATTGATTTTCGTTCTGATCAAAACTCATTACTGCATTAAAAGAAATCAACGAAACACGGCTTTGATTAAGAATCGGAGATCTTTTCACTTGTCTGACTTTCTTAACCTTGGATACTTTAAAAAAAGAACGAGGAGCCGCTTTACAGGCAGTCACACGACTTGCTGGCAAAATGTCACTCAAATCAGAGCAAGCTTTAGAAAGAGCTCGTATATAGGTCGCTACAAAATTGGGGTCTGAAAAATTACCACCTAATACTAAAGCATCCAATTCACGGTCTGAAATATCTAACTTTTGAATTCGCGCCGGGCTCAGTTGCCTCACACCCAGAAGTGATTGAGAGGGATGGTTTTGAAAACTCTTTCCCGCACGTCCTACTTCTAAAAGATGGGCAATCGAAAGCTGTTCTGAAGGAAGTGTCGAAATGACTTTTTGAGCCACTTCAGCCATATTCGCTTTGAGTGTTAAAGCACCCGCCACACTTCGTTCAGCCACCCCATTAAAAGGTAAAATAGCAACGGTAGGGAGAGGTCCCACATCTCCATCCAGAGAGGACAGCTCCATCAGAAGCTGATTTCGGCTCGCTAACCAAGGAATATCTTGAAATGAAATAGGCAATTCGACGTGCGCGGTCACCACGCCATTTCTTGCCTCAACGATGGTTTCGGCTCCTGAAATGTACTTATATTTAGAAATAAAGTCTTGCACTGAAGAAAGTTCACGAATCGAGGGAGAAAAAGCGCCATGTGCAGTTCCTAAAACCATGACACGAAGTCGATAACGACCATCTCGAACAGGCTCATAAATAGGAGCCTCGGTAGAAATATCGATCCGTTTTACAAAAGGCTGAAACCTGAGCTGATACATTTTCTTAAACACAAGATCCATGTCTGAATCGAGCGCATAATCCTGCCCTGTAAACAAATAAACGACATCTTGAACTGTAAATGTTGGCGTCGCAAGATCCGCTGGAGTCTGAGGAGGCTTTCCATTGTTGATGTCCCAGGAAAACCATGTCCCTGTCTGCCAAGGATTGAGATCATACGTCAATTTTTGGACTTGCTCGGGATTTTCTAAATCTTGAATGAAGTAAGTTTTCTCAATCCATTTTTCAGAAGAATAGACTTCAAAATCAATACTATCTTCCCAATAAATGCATCCATCCGGTTGAGTCTTTTTTTTCAGAACCAAATCAGATTCACTGAAACGGATTTCAAATTCATTTCCTTTGTTTGAAATAGGACAAGTCGAAAGATAAACACTCAGTCTCTTGCGAGACCCCCCTTCGATACTTTCTCCTCCGATGCCTATGACAGGCCCTCGTGTAGCAATCGATTTGGACAAATAGAACGGATGTTCAGCTTGAACTTTTTCAGGTTTTAAAGATTCACTTCTTGGTGATTCAATTTCATCGGCTTCGATGGATGGAGGTGCAGGCTGGTACTGACCAATCGGTTCAGAACATGCTGTAAAAAAAACAAATGATAAAACCCAGAAAAATAACTCTTTCCGAATACAACGGAAAAACATCACGATTCCTTTTTTTACAGCATCGAGGAAAAACTACCCTGTGACAATAAGCGACAGAGTTAAATGAAAACCAGAAAAAAGTCACTGAATATTTTTGGAGCATTTTCTGATATTTATTAGAGATGAGCACTCCTCCTCTACATTCATTCCGAAGCGTCCCGATGACAGGCGTAATCTATGTCACTACCGAAGCCCAGAGACTGGGGTTTGGAAAAAATTCAGACCCAGACTGGGTTAATCTGGGTCAAGGCATGCCTGAATGTGGCCCACTTCCTGGATCTGCTCCTCGAGTCGAATCTCTTATTTTTGATGATCTAATGCATGAATACGCGCCGATTCCGGGGATTTGGGAACTCCGCGATGCAGTCGCACAAATGTATAACCGCCGCTATCGTCGCGGAATGAAAAGTCAATACACAGCAGAAAACGTCGCTATTTCAGGAGGGGGTCGAGTCGCACTGGCTCGAGCTGCTGCTGCACTGGGTCATATCAATCTTGGCCACTTTCTCCCAGATTACACCGCATATGAAGAGCTTTTAGATATTTTCCGTTTATTTACGCCGATCCCCATCTCTCTTGAATCGGATCGTGGCTATTCTTTTAGCGCTGAAGAGCTCCGACGAGAAATTGTCGGCAGAGGAATCTCGGCTATTCTTTTCTCGAATCCTTCGAACCCTACAGGGCGGGTTATTGACGGTCAGGAACTCGAGCAATGGATCTATACAGCGCGTTCTTTGGATTGCACCTTATTGATCGACGAATTTTATTCTCACTATCTCTGGAAAAATAGCGAGGGATCAGCAAAATCAGCTCGCTATGTCACTGACGTCGATAAAGATCCTGTTGTCTTTTTTGATGGTTTGACCAAAAACTGGCGTTACGCTGGATGGCGCATCTCTTGGACGGTTGGACCCCGCTCGGTCATCGAAGCAGTCTCCTCAGCCGGAAGCTTTCTCGACGGAGGAGCTCCTCGCCCACTTCAAAAAGCAGGCATTCCCTTACTTGAAGACTCAATTATTGATACTGAGACTCAAGCCATTCGATCTGTTTTTGGAGCTAAACGAGAGATTCTGCTCAAACGTTGCCGAGAAATGGGGATGCACATTCCAAAAGATCCCGAAGGAACTTTCTACGTATTTGCCGATCTTTCGAAACTACCTGAAGCCATTTCCAGTGGCATGTCATTCTTCCAAGCCGCTTTAAAAGAAAAAGTCATCTGTGTTCCAGGCGAGTTTTTTGATGTGAACCCTGGCAAAAGACGACGCCCTCAGGCATCGCGCTTTCACCAGTATGTTCGTCTCTCTTTTGGGCCCACTCTTCAAAAAGTGGAACTCGGCTGCCAACGTTTAGAAAAGATGATTCGACAGTTTTAGACTCGTTCAAAAACAGTCGCGATCCCTTGCCCAAACCCGATGCACATAGTTGCCACACCGGTGGTGAGATCACGTGCTTTCATGAGGTGAAGTAAAGTCCCTGTAATACGGGCTCCAGAGCACCCCAGCGGATGCCCCAGAGCGATGGCCCCTCCATTGAGGTTCACTTTTTGATCAATGACATCCATCAAGCCCAAGTCTTTTAAAACAGGCAATGATTGTGCGGCAAAGGCTTCATTCAACTCGAAAAGGTCAATATTTTCGATATTCATCCCGGCGCGCTTGAGTGCCTTTTGAACTGCTGAAACAGGGCCATAACCCATGATCGAAGGATCACAGCCCGCTGAAGCCATTGCCTTGACCTTAGCCATCGGAGATAGCCCCAAAGCCTTGGCACGCTCAGCAGACATCACTAACAAGGCCGAGGCTCCATCTGAAATCGCTGAAGAATTGCCCGCAGTGACGGTGCCATTTTTTGGATCAAAAACAGGTTTGAGCTTAGATAAAGATTCAAGATTTGTCTCTGGACGAATCACTTCATCCCATTCAAAGCTCTTTAAAAAACCGTTTTCGTCATGACCTTCAACAGGAATGATTTCATTTTTAAATCGTCCTTGCATACTCGCTTCATAAGCTTTTTGATGCGAACGTACTGCAAACTGATCTTGAGCTTCTCGAGAAATTTTATGCATTTTTCCAAGGAGTTCAGCTGTCAGTCCCATCATCCCTGCAGCTTTTGCGACATGTTTACCTTCGAGAGGGTTAAAATCTAAACCATGAGTCATAGGAACATGACCCATATGCTCCACTCCCCCCACGACAAAGACATCACCCATGCCACTGATAATCGACATAGCAGCCGTATGAAGAGCGGTCATCGACGAACCGCAAAGACGATTGACGGTTTGAGCAGGAACTGAATGAGGGATTCCAGTCATCAATGCAGCAAAACGAGCGATATTGAATCCTTGTTCTAAAGTTTGCTGCACACAGCCCCAGATGACATCTTCAACTTCAGCAGGATTGACCTGAGGATTACGCTTGAGCAATGCGCGAATCACTTCTGCTGAGAGGCTTTCCGCACGCACGTTGCGGAACATCCCACCCTTTGACCGACCCATTGGAGTTCTGACTGCATCGACAATGACGACGTCTTTCATGAGGAATCTCCCTAAACCGTTCTTAAATTCAGTAAAAGCTTTTGCCTGATTGAGCGAGCTGATTCATCTGCACTGTCGGCTCGTAAAGCTGACCTAATGAGGTGTATTTTTGAGCCGATTCACAAACTTTCTTAAGTCCTAAGCGATCTGCATATTGTAGGGCTCCACCGCGGAACGGAGGGAATCCTAGACCGTAAACCAATCCAAGATCCACTTCTACTGGCGACGAGACAATTTGTTCTTCTAAACAACGAGAGCATTCAATGATCATCGGAAGCATCATACGCTCAACGATTTCTTCGTCGGTTACAGAAGCATTCAGCTGTCGTTCGACAACAGGCTTCAAGACTTCGATCACTGCAGGATCTACTTCTTTTTTAGGAGGTCCCTTCTTATCCGGCACGTAGCGATAAAATCCGACGCCGTTCTTTTGACCCAAACGCTTGGCCTCGTACATCGCAGTAATTGCTGTTTTAAAAGAAGCTTTCATCCGATCGGGAAAAGCTTCTGCCAAAACTGCATCTGCATGATGGGCTGTATCAATCCCTACAACATCCAAGAGATAGGCTGGACCCATCGGCCATCCAAATTTCTCCATCACTCGATCGACACGTTGAAAATCAACACCATCACGAATCAGGTTCATAAACCCTGCAAAATAAGGAAAAAGAACACGATTCACTAAAAACCCCGGACAATCATTAACGACGATAGGAGTTTTTCCAAGAGCCGTCGCATAGGCTACGGTTGTAGCAATAGCTTGATCACTCGATTTCTTGCCACGAATCACCTCTACGAGCGGCATTCTATGTACAGGATTGAAAAAATGCATCCCACAAAAATTTTCAGGCCGCACAAGACCTTCAGCCAAGCGAGTGATCGAAATGGTGGAAGTATTGCTGGTGAGAATGGTCTGAGATGAAACTGAGGCTTCAACTTCAGCAAGAACGGATTTTTTTATTTTTTCGTTCTCCACTACTGCTTCAACCACAAGGTCCACGTCTTTGAAGTCACCATAAGAAAGAGTCCCACGGATTTTTGATAGGGTTTCACCCATCTGAACTACATTCATTTTTCCGCGACTGACTTGCTTATCCAGAAGTTTAATAGCTTCGGCAAATCCTGCTTCCAGAGCTTTGGGCTGAATGTCTTTCATGAAAATAGGGATTTTCTTAGATGCGGATTGATAAGCCACTCCGCCACCCATGATCCCAGCGCCTAAGACTGCAGCTGTTCGAACAGGGGCTGCATTTTTAGAAACCTTTTTATTCGCTTTCTTGAGGTACTGATCTCCTAAGAAAATACTCACCAAAGAATAAGCCGTAGGCGTACGTGCGATCTCAGCAAAGGCTTCGGCCTCAATCACCAATGCCTCATTCCGTGAAAGAGACGCTCCTTTACGCATCACTTCAATGGCAGTCACTGGAGCTGGGTAATTCGGGCCTGCCTTTGCGGCGACAAAAGATTTAGCCCCTTCAAAAACCATGGTGGCCTCGATGGAGTTGAGCTTCAGAGAAGCTTTCTTTTCGGCTTGACGCTGCTTCCAATTGAGCTTACCCGAAATCGCCTGAGCTAATAAATCCAACGCACCGTCGCGCAGTTTTTCCGCAGGAATCACTGCATCCACCGCACCCACTTTGAGCGCAGTTTCTGCATCATATTGCTCTCCTCCAGCAATCCACTCAATCGCCGTATCTGCTCCACAAAGACGCGAAAGCCGGACAGTTCCGCCCCAGCCGGGAAAAATCCCAAGCTTTGTTTCAGGAAGCCCCATTTTAGCAACAGGCGACATCACACGATAAGAGGCTGATAGCGCTAACTCACAACCGCCACCCAAGCAAAAGCCGTTGATCGCAACAACCGAAGGGAAAGGAAGATCTTCAATCTCTGAAAAAAGTTGATCCACTTCGAGGAGCCATTTTTTTAATTCATCTTGAGGTTTTTTGAAGTGATTCAAAAACTCAGTTACGTCAGCACCCACAATAAACACATCTTTAGCGCTGGATATCAAAAGTCCGGAGATGGGGACTTGCGCTTGTAGATCACTCTTGAGACGATTAACTCCCTCTCGTAATTCACGCAAAGTGTCTGCGTTGAATTTATTCACCGAATCTGCTTTGAGATCAAAACGGATTTCAGCTATCTTGTACTGAGAAAGCCCTTGAGGCAGTGATAGAAGACCATATTGAATGGATTGACCTTCAAACTGGGTCTCAAACTGAGTTGGATTCGCCGCTGGTGTTATGGGTGTCGACATGAGGAGCTCCTCTAATTGATTCTTCAATTAATTATCGAACATCGAATTGGAAATCGACAAATTTTAAAAAACAAACAGTTTCTTAAAATGATAATGCAGAGCACTATATTTCGATTATTGATGATTTTCGGTATTTTTTTGCCTCGTTCGCTTTTATTTGCTTCCAGTGACATTTTTAAGCACTGCAGCAAGACAAGTGTTGTAGGAGATTTTTGCAGAATCGAAGTCCGAGAGATTCGACCTACTCAAATCACTGTCGGCATGCTCACCGTTCACGAAAAGCAACTCGAGATCTCAAAGAAAAAAAAGCACCCTAGCGAGCTCGATGCTTTTCTTAAGAAAAAATATGAGCCCGTTGTGATTGGCCCTCAAGAAAGCTTTTACATCGTTGATCATCACCATCTCGCTCGTGCTCTTTGGGAAGAAAAAATAGAGATCACTTATGCTTCAATCATCGCAAATTTTAGCGATCTCAATGAAGCTGAATTCTGGAAAGCCATGAATGAACAAAACTGGATCTTTTCTTTTGATGAAAACGGCGATGGCCCACTCTCACCGGAGAATCTTCCTAAAAGAGTGTCTGAACTCAGGGATGATCCCTATCGAAGCGTTGCCGCTCGGGTTCGTGACGAGGGAGGATATAAGAAGACGAAAATTCTTTACGCAGAAGCACAATGGGCTCATTTTTTTCGGAAAAGAATTCATTTTCAAAATTCTGAGCTAAGACTTGACCAGAATTTTAAAATCGCCATCGAACAAGCTCACGTTCTAGCCCATTCGGCAGAAGCAAAAGATCTCCCTGGTTACATTCCTGAAGATCTAATGACCTTGAATCAAATTCGGGAATCGCTTAGTGATCTCACGAATTCGAATTTCTTTTGAGCGAATTGCTTCATCCAGATTATTGACATATTTCCTGAAAAAGAGTTGAAGCTGCTCATTTCCGGCATGCTCCGCCTGTTTCAGGTTCTGTTCCATTTTTGGTTTGAGCTGGCTACGAAACCATTTCAAAAGATAGACCTCGCGATCATAATGAGAGTTGACTTTATTTTTAAACTCCTCGTAAAGAGCCGCCCGGTAACCCAATCGATCTAAAATATGTTTTCGTATTCCGGCACGATCAACGACATTCCCATCGGAATCCATATAGCTTTCCATGGGATACTCACCGATAATCGTGACCCGTTTTTTTAATCTCTTGAAGGCTCGATACTGAGCAATATAGGCCTGCATTTCACCTTCAGGATCGTCGAGCATGCGTTCTACGTAATCATCCTGATCTTGGTAACTCAAAGCGTCGGTAGTCCGAAGTGACTCATACCCTCTGAAGTGAGTCAACTCATGAACAAAGGCACTAAAGCTTTCAAGTACCGTTTGTCCTGGTTTGATACAAACAGTTGGCCATTCTTCCCAACGAATGATGCGAAGCACGTCTGTATCGGTGACTTGCGAAACAAAACTTTTCTTAATCTCTTCTTCCGTATCAGGAGAAAAAGGTCGCTCAACGCCAGGCAGTGGCAACGTCCCCATCAAAAGTTGGCTTTTTCCACCTTTAAAAAGCCCTGCCTGATTTGAAGGCATATCCGGACAAAGTTTTAAAATTTTAAGAAGGTCCTGGGGCGAAGACGCCCCCATTTTTTTTAATACTATTTGTAAAAGCTCCTCCGTTTCAGGATCCTCTTCCATCAGAACTAAAAGCTGATTTAACTGATCATTACTGATGGTGGTTGCTCCGGCCTGACTCCATTTCTGATACAACTGATTCAAGGAAATAGGACTTGCAAAAGCGGAGACATTCACTGCTGAATTCACGAGAAAAAATAAAGCAGTAATCTCTTTGATTAAAAAATTGGGGAGACTACGGACGTTCTGCATTACAAGTACTCTTCCTTTCACGAATGACAACTGCCGATGAGCAAGATGAGTACCATTGAGAATTCCCGAAATAAATTGAGGAGTTTTTAAAAAAACATCAGGATTTGTATGTCTAGACACTTTACAGGTGTGACACGTTTTCAACACCCAAAGTGAGGTGCGCCCCGAACCTTGGACAGCATTTTCCTAAGGATGTTTTAAGGGTTAGCCGACTCCAAGCAGGCCCTGCCAGAATGTGATATAAACTCTGGCGGGTCAAGGAGTTCAAAGCCCA
>Ga0172367_10003860_pt1 | contig 19067 bp, 22 predicted proteins | sample Lak10m_FD_114542 | JGI IMG/M metagenome (GOLD analysis project Ga0172367, IMG submission 114542) | Freshwater microbial communities from Kabuno Bay, South-Kivu, Congo - kab_022012_10m | ecosystem: Environmental > Aquatic > Freshwater > Lake | place: Democratic Republic of the Congo: South-Kivu...
CTTATATAACTATATGATAGAACTACAATTTATAAATGCACTTATATTCTGATGTATAGTATGACATTATGCAAAAGATACTATAGGTAAGATAATGATATTTACATCTTATTCAGCTGTAATGTTATGACAAGCAATTTTATCATTTAATAAATAAGATAGTATGGAAGAAAACGCAATTAACTTTTTAATAATTACAGCAATAATATTTTGAAAAATATCCTAAGTTAACTAAGTTTGCATTTTAGTATATGGATAAATTTTTAAATCATAAACCTAAATAACTATGAATAAAATTAAAGAAACCGTAGAGTTCATCTATAATGACATAAAAGTATATGTCAAAATTGACTACATAAATAACAAGATATCTTTAGTTGAGCCACTATCATGACGAATAGTGCAAGATGATAATAATCTAACAGCAAGCTGGAAGGAATTATCATGAAAATTTAAAAAGAAAGAATGGTTATTCGCAGAGAGATGAGTTGAATACATGAATTGATGGTTAAATATTCTAGATGCTATGAAGTATGCAATAGAAAAAGCTAAGAAGATGTATGAAGCAGAATTAGAAAAAACAAGTAGATTTAATTGATGTGTTGTAGAAGAGTATTTCGCATTATACGATAAAACTAAACATATTCCAAAATGAAATAATAGGAAGAATAATTGACTAAAATAAGTTAATTTATATACTGTGATTTATATTTTATTTTTAATTTTTTATTTTTATGAGCATAAATAAGATTAACTTGAGAGTTAAGAAAGATGCGTTTAATTCATGGTATAAAATGGAGAAGGGAAAGTATAGACTTCAGCTATGTGGAGATACTAGAAAAGATTGATTCTGGATTAAACAATACGCTGACAAATGCTGACTTCCTAGCTTTATGAAAGATTTCACTAAGATACTTAAAGCAATGGCAGAAGACGAAGCTACCATTTTTTCATTGTATATCTCTCCAGAAGTTCTTCGTACTAGAGTAGAAGATGATAAAGAAAGTAAAAATGGATAGGCCTAAAACTAGAATAGTAGTCAGAGTATTCTGACCAAAGGAGCTTAAAGCTTGAGTATCATTCGATCATGAGAATACAGAGCTTGATGACGTAACTCCTATAATAAAATGAGATCATATATGGTATATTGTAAAATATAAAACAGATCCAGTAGAACAAGATTAGCCCAATTTTATTTTTATTTTTTTATATTTATGAAAACATCCTGAAGATATACATTGGACTTAGATAGTAAAATCTTTGAAAGAAACCGTCAGACATTCATAAATGAGTTAGATATCGCTAACTCAATTTGATATGAATTTCCTCACTATTACGATAATGAAGATAAACTTTCTTCATACTGATCCATGATAGTTGAAACTGACAGAAAAGACTTAAAAGATCGTATAGCTGATATCAAGTCCATATACTGATTCGAGCCTAATGAGGTATTTGCAAATAATGATACTTATCATGTAGTAGTAAACTTTCCATCTTGAATAGCACACGAAGAATATAAGAGAATTTCTAGATGATTTGCTAAGCTTTTATGAGGAAAGGCTATTGATTATCATTTTTTCCCACATACAAATATAAGACATACAAAAATAACAGAAGAATTAGTGCAAGATTTTACTATCTTTTCTCAAGTATATTTCCTATTACAAGAGAAAGATGTAGATATGCATATGACGAAAAAAAATCTTAATGAATATAATAAGGTCAATGAACTTGCTATAGCTGATGTAATAAAGGCAACTCAATGGTCAGAAGATCTTGAATTAATTGATAGAGAGCTTAATATTCATATTCATAACTGATATCCATACCAATATATCCTTAATAAACTTGATAGTGCTATTGATACTATGAAGTTCTTCAACGAAGAGTTTACAGTAGATTTTAATTTTGCTTCTGATCTTCAGAAAGAATTCTGAGAATTAGGCCAAACTATTATAGAATGAAAGGATTTTTACTCAGATGAGATAGGATATTATGTTTTGAAGGAATGAAATAAACAAAGACTTACAGATTTTGTGATTAAAGTTCACTATCGCTTAGTTAAATCAGCTACAGAGAAAATTTATATCGTATCATTACATAATGACAGAACAGGTGAGTCTACGGACAAAGTTGCGTGGCCTAACACGACAGCAAAAACAGCTTTTCAAGACTATTTGCAGAAGCTATGAAACTATCATTTCACGTGAACAGCTACTTTTATTACAAACATACATTCTAAAATTTCTGAATCAAAAGCACCAGACATTCGGTATATATATTGATATGGACACCATGAAGATATTTGATTTGTGGTCTTTAAGAATGGCATTTGGGATACAAAAGAAAGAATATTTACCAATAAGAATCCCTGAGACACATATTTCTTCAATTATGATGGAAAAGGATATTTTCTAACCGATAAAAATTGAAACGATCTATCAAAAATTATTACGCAAGCACCGTCTCTACCGTCAGAAAAAATGACAGAATTTGAGGATTTAGAAAAGTTTATGAATATGATATATAGAGACGACTCATGAACTTTCTTACTTATGACTGCCATGTGAATGCTTTGATATATGTTATATGCTCAGAAAGATGTTGATAAATTTCCTATATTCTTTGTAAGATGAATAACCTGATCTGGTAAATCTACATATGTAGATCTGCTCCAGAGAATATTTGGACTATCTAAATCAAACATTGATTTCTCAAGCTCATCAATATTTACTTTTACAGTTATGCTTTCTTATCTTAAGGCTTTTCCATGCTTTCTATGAGAGTTTCGTGAGGACACCACAGAAAGAAAGGCTAAAGTAGCGATGCTTAGAAGTAATTATGATAAGATTTGACAGACTAAATGAAGGCCTGATCAGACCATTATAAAATATGATTACTGTGCCATTCCTGTAATAGACTGAGAAGAAATGATATCTGATTGAGCCGTTAGAACTAGAAGCATTCAAAGGCAGTTTCTTAAGCAACACAGAATTGAATGAAACTTTGAGGAAATAGTAAGGGATAATGGTAAAGTTCTTGATGATTTCATGTATACATATCTAAATACTGCTGATGCTACTGACTATTATATACATAAAAATGAGTGATTTTATCTATTTAAATCTCCTCAATCAAGAATAACTGAGAATCTATCTCTTCTATATGCATGATGTATGGCCTTTGATCCTAGCAAGAAAGAAGAATGGATAGAAGTATTAAATAAATCATTAGAATTTCAGAATAAAGACTTCAGACAGAATTCTACTTCTATGCAGATTATAAAAGCTATAGCTAAATGGCTTGAAACTCAACCTTACGAAGGTGTATTCACAGCTAAAACAACTCGCTTTAGATGAATTATTATTAACTGGAATTCTTTTGAAGATTATGCTAGATATAAAAAATTAGATCTTACTCTTAAGATAGATTCCTATAAAGAACATGTCGAAGCTATGTGATATAAGATAGATTATGCTGAAACTTGAGATAGAATGGTTTATGGAATTAAGATTCCAGTAGAAAATATCCCTCCTGAGTTTCTTTTACATCCGTTAATTTATGGAACATGGAAGGAGAACAGAAAATAAGAGGAACTATTAAAATTTTAATGGAAGACGAATTATTAAAAGAACTGGCTAATATAAGCTACTATAAGAATATAGCAGACAAAGAGGAGTTCTTAAAGGAAATTACATTATTATGTAATGACTTCATAATTTTTGAAGAAGAATCTGCTACAGAAATTCTAGATGACTTTTTATTAAATAATAATATATACAATGGCAAAAGCCCTGAAAACTAATAAAGATTACGATATGATTCAATATTGATTAGACGTATGATACTTTTATATAGAAGAGTGAAGTTGACAATTGTATGTCAATACTAAGAGTAAACTAAACTATAATCAGCTTATAGATTGATATAAGCTAGAGTTAGAGAGAGAAAAGAAGAGGCTTAAGGAATTAAAACTAGAATGAAAAAAATGATAGACTGGGAAATGATATCAGATTTTGAATTAAAATGATGATATAAAAAATGACATATTGAGAAGGATTTTCAAGCTGAAATCTTTAAGAGACTTAGAAATCTATGATGGATATGTTACCATGTGCAGGATATATGATTATGAACTAGATTTCTAGACTGAATAATAGTAGATAGATGGTGATCATCTTGATTCATTGAATTCAAGAAGATTAAATGAAATACATTTAATATTAGTCAGTTCGAGCCTTCTCAGATAGATCTTCTAAGAGATCTTGATAAAAGAAATCCAGAACTAGCAAGAGTGTTTATATACTCTGAAAAACACAGTAAATATTGTGTATATAGATTCTCATTTTTATTCTCAATGCAGAATGATAAATGAGGCATAAAAGTTTTTAATTTTTAATTTTATAATTATGGTAAGACAATTTGAATCATGAGCCATTAGAGATAACGATGGCCATAAAGAAGACTATATTGAAACAATATCTTGGACAGCTTTCAAAAGATATGCTAAATATATGACATGAAAAAAACAGAAGTATTGATCATGAAATTTTAAGAAATGAATACCGATAGAAAGTTATGAACAAAGCCTATTACGTCACGTTCAAAAATATTTAGAGAATAAATATGAATGATGAATGGCAGAGACTGAAGAAGATCATTTATCTGCAATGTTATTTAATATTTTTTGAATAATACACGAAGAAGAAACTTCTTACAAGAATGAATTAAAATCATTAACAGAAGATTTATCTGAAGAAGATTTTATTTGAAGCTGATTTACAATTAATCCAATCAAAAAATGAAACAAGTAGAAAAGAAAAAGGTATCACTTCTTAAGACTCTTAAGAAATGAACTATTAATAATTTGTATTTTTATTATCTTTGAGAGATATATTGATATGCAGAATTGAAAGAGCCACTTCCAGTTGATCGTCATGTAATAGATTTTTTATTTGATATCATGAGGGATTCTATAAAAAATTTCTCAGACGAACAATTAGAAATTCTTAAGACCTCTGAAGATTTTAGTAATTGGTTTGATGCAATTAGGTTATGAGTAACTTCTGATGAAGATTTACAAAAAGTATTCGCAAATTTTGATTGTTATAGGAAACCTATCAATATTAAGGAATTAGAAGATATAAAATTAGCTTTACAAAGCCAAGAAAATGAATAGACACGAATAAATGCTTATATTGAAGCGTTTGTATGTATCAGGCTATGTAGGTAGCCTAGATAATAAAAGAAAATCCCCATATTCTGGGGATTTTTTTAATTCTTCACAAAAACATATATTGCATCGAGTGGATCTTCAGTTTTCTGCTCTTTTCATTCCAAAAGTCATTTAGATTTCAGAATCATATTAAGCATTTTAACTCTATTGGTATAATCTGGAACTGGAATGAGTTCATCGTATTCATTCTTTATCATCTTCATAGAATTGAAAGCGATGTCTGTCATTGCCTCTGCTATTGCATCGTTCGTTGATCAGGCCTCATCTAAGGCCTGACTGAACGATTCTTCAATACCTCTGCTAGAAGGCTTCATGATTGTGGCACTGGGCTCTCTGATAGTAACTTCTGTGGTTTCACTGGTTTCTGTAATTTGATCTCAAGTAGATTCTTTCAGATCTTCTGTGGTTTCGGTGCTATTCATGTTGTTTGATTAGATAATAATTTCAATAAAGATTCATGGTCGGATTTATCTCAAGATGATATAGGAAGTTCTGAAGAGCTTCATTTTCATTCAGTTTCTCATCTATATTGTAAAGCATTTTTAATTGTTTCAGATAGTTCTGGATAATCAGTTGAGAAATTTCTATATCATCCTTTCTCTAGATCAGATAATATTCATTGCAGTTGCATAGTGGATAATGCCATTGACCTAACTATTCAGTTAGTATACTGAGAATTATCGTTTGCTATTTTCATTAATTTTTCCATTCTGTCAAGAGTTTCTCTTCATTTTTTAGGATCTCTTGCTTCAGATAATGCAAATCTTATTGCTTCGGATATTGCAGTTGTATTAGCTGCATCTCATGTAACTGCATTTACCGCTGCATCTATAGCTGTGTCTGATTGGAAGTTCCTTTGCAATGCTTCAAGAGCTAGTCTTGGATTAGTCTCAAACTCTCATTTATCAAGTTGCATTTTAGTCTTAGCCACAGCTGATATCAGATTATTGAAAAGAACTGGATTTTTCTTTTGCATATCATTTAGTTTCTCAGAAAAAGTATTTCATTCTAACTGATTAAAGATCATTGCATCTTTTATGAATTTTTCCATATCTTTATTAGTAGATCTCATAGAAGACATATTCTTAAGTTCTCATTGTCTGAAGTTATTCTCAAAATCTTGTCATTCTAGTCAGTTTTTAGCTAGGAAATCTCATAATGTCTCGTTTCAATCTCTATGTTGCAGTACAGTTGCAGCATAATTTTGCTTAACTATATTATCAATATATGTCTGCTTTGTAGCGCTATCAACCATTCATGGAAGATTAGCAATACTATCTTTCCAAGCTCTACTTGCATTATTATAATTACTCATAAAGTAATTATTTATAGGATCTTGCTCTCAATTTTTTGCTTTTTCTATTTCTTTGTAAATGAACTTTTGTGTTGCTGAGTCTTGGTTAATTCATAATATTTTTCCTAGTGCTTCCCATCTACTTTCAGTTCCGAATCATGTAGCATTTAGAGCTTTTGTTTGGTTTTCCCTACTTGCTGTTCACATAGCTTCTGAAGCATGTTCTAGAAGAGTCTTATTTGTAGCTACCTTAGTTGCCATATTTATATTCTGTCATAGTTGAGTCTGTTTTCCTAAGAAGGTTAATAAATTATTCATAGCAACTTTAGATTTATTATCCAATCCCGGAAGTTCGTACATAGCATGCAAAGTTCTTATAAGTTCAATAGCAGCAGCAGCAGGTAGATTTCAGATATTAGATATCTGATTTCCGATATAATCATACATACTCACAAATGGATTTCCTATGAACTTATTAGCAAGATCTTTTCATTGCTCTTCTAGGATTTTCTTATCTTCTTCTGACTCTCATTGAGCTGACATTGCTTGTACTATCGCATAATAAGCTATCGCTGGTCATGCTATTTTAGCTATTTCTCCAGCTATGCCTAATGAAATTACCTTTCCTCATACTTCTTTTTTAGTTTTATCTCATCATTCTTTTAATTTAACATAAACTTTCTGCATATTCTGATATACTTGTCCAACAAGATTTGAATCGAATGTCTTAAGCGCTGTAAATCATAGCCTTCTAAGAGGAGTGATTCTTGATCTCGCAGCTGAAGTCATGTTTCAGATATAATTTGTAGCGTCATATATTGTGTCCATAATTTTTGTTCTTGTAGATACATCGGATTCAGTCATGACTCTATCAAATTCTTTAGTTATTGCATTGATATCTCCTTTTTTCACTAGATCTGAAGTAACTTTATCCATTCATCATGCGGCCATAACTACATCTCTCATTATAGGTTTAGCCACAGCAGCTTTCTGAGCATTTTCTACTGGAGTACCTCAGAAGAATGATACCATTTTGCTTGTATCTATACCTTTAATTCATCCTAACTCAAAGTGTTGAGTTATTCAATATTGCTGTAGGGTATTTTTAGTTTCTGGAGTGACTTTTTTATTAAAATATGATATCATAGATAAAGGATTTCTTCAAAGCATAACCATTCTGAAGGCTCATGATGTTGCAGCTTGTAATATAGAATCTAAACCTCATATCATTACTGCCTTAACTCATAAAGAAACTGGCTTATCAACTAGATTTTTCTTCCATCCAGATTGAGATTCTGATGATATGTTAATTGCATTCTCTAGAACATTATCTAGAAGATTACTTGAATACATTCCTTCAGTATATTTACTTACATCTGTATTCGTAGTTTTATCTAAATTATCAAAAGCATCGAATATAGTCTTTAGTTTTTGTACTTCTCAGAAGTTACGAGCATAATCTAATCCTTGAGCTATGCTTGAGTTGAATCTATAAAAATCTACTCCTGTTGATTTTTCTTTAAGAATAGAAGATAAATCTTTAATGCTTTTTAATGGAATAATTTGTTTTCATGTATTATGTTTATTTACAGTTTTTAAATGAGCAGCCATTTCTAAGAAAGAGTCAAATACTCTTCAGTCTGATGTAGTGAAATAATCATTTGCCTTATCTCAGATGTCTCTAGCTAATCTTTCCCTTCAGTTTTTAATCATTACAAAATGTAAATAATCATCTAATAATTCAAATTTTTCCATTACTCATGTAGAAACTAAATATTCTCATAATTTCTTATACATTTCTTGATTTACTGTATCTATTTTGTTAAATAAATTAACAAACTCATCTGAAAAATATTGCTTAACCTTTTTAGCATCTCATTTAATAGTCTGATAAATATAATCTAATTGCATTAATTTTGATAATCTAGAATGATTAAATTCATGTCAGAATGTTCAGCTCATATCTAAACTATCAGCATCTTTCATACTTTCTATTGCAAGATTAACATTCTTATCGGTAATTTGAAATTTATCATTTGGAGTTCTTCCTCATTTCATTATTTCAGCAGCATTTCAAATTATATTATTATAGTTTGAGTCAAGATTCTTAGAAGATAATCATTCATGAACTAAATTTTTAAGTCAGAAGTCATGAGCTATTTTATTAGCCACTTGTTTTCAGGTATTCTTAGCTGCTTGAATAAACTTAGAGAATGTTCCTATGAATTTTCCGTCTTTAAACATTCTTATGTTATTGAGCATTGTATCAGCATTCAACATCTTTCATCCTAGCCATGACATTATTTTAGTTCAAGGAGCTAGATCCATAGAAACTCATTTATCTATTCTTTGGTTTTCAATGACTTTTCAAGCTGATCCAATATCAGTTTTTGCTTTTTCAGTTTTAACTTTCTTTCCTTTTGTAGTTACTTCTCATTCAGTCGGAGTTTCATATGAAGGTAGTGATTCTTCTGGTATTTTTTCATTTACTACTGTAATTTTTTCTTTTTTAGCTCTCTCTTTTAATTTGCTAGTTGCGTTTTTCTGTGATTTCTCTGTGGTTACTTCTTTAACTATTTTAACCGCAGGAGCTTTCTCTTGTTTCTTAGTTTTAGTTCCAGATAATTCATCTATTCTGGCTTGTACTACAGCCTTTCTATCAGCTCATTGAGTATTTGCTAATTTCTTAGTAAGTTTTTCTAGGTTATTCATTCAGCTTACTTTTGTTTTCAAATCTTCTAAAGCATTGCTATCTTTTTGTCTAGTCTCTGTAGAAGTTTTTATTTCCTTTACTTGTTTTACCTTATCTTTAACTGATTTAATAGTCTTTTTAAATACTTCCTTAGTTTTTTCTGCTTTAGCTTGAGTTTCTTTCTCTTTTTTAATCTGTTTATCAGCTTGTGCTACTGTTTTTTGTACGAATTTCTCTCATTTAGTTAGCTTTTTATCAGGATTAACTGTAGTTTCAACTTTTTTCTTGAAAATCTCTGGATGATTTGCTACAAATTTATCAAAAGCTACATTATAAGCTTTTGTAGTAAGTTTTTGCTCAAACTTATCATCATATTTTCCTGTAGCCATTCTATTAGCTATAGATTTAATATGGCTAGCAACTGTTTTGCTTTTTGTTGCAAACTCAAAGAATTTGTTCATTACTGCGTCTATATCATCTACTTTTCATTCTATTTTAGATCTTATGATATCCATTAGGACTTGAGATGTGGTTTTTCTTCATGTAGTAACTGCTTTTCATTTCTTAGTTACTTCTGGATTCCATGCTTTAGTATCTTTATATCTAGTACTAGCATACTGGCTTCATACTACTTCGCTTTCTCATACTTTTGGTTTTGGAGCAGTTTTGAATTCTCTTTCATATCTAGTAACATATTCAGATAGAGCCTTTTTTATTGCGTCAGCCCTGAAAGATCTATTCTCATATCAAGCCACTCAAGTATCTTGTGGAAATAATTTGCTATCAATATATCTTGCTCTCTCTATATCGCTTTTAAGATTCTTAAATTCTGGATCAGTTCTATCAGAAAAGAATTTTAAGATTATTTCCTTTTGTGGAGCTGTTTTATCCTTAAGTATTGTATAAATCTGTGTCGCTTTTGTTTGTTCTCAGAAAGGTTTAGTTCATTGCGGAATCTCCTTGGCTGTAACATACAGATCAGCTGCCTTTTTATCTACATATCAAGTCTCATAATCAGGCCTAATCATGGGCTCTGGAATTTTACTAGGCTCAGCCTTAGCTGGATTTGATACGTTCTGAATACCAATTCATTTCTTAGCTTTCTCAAGATCTAGTGATACATTAGCATTTGTTTTAGATTTTCTACTAATTCAAGTAACTATGCTTTTAGGTTGTGGTTTAGTTTTTACATCAGGAACTGATGGTACTTGTCATAAAGATATCTCAGGAGTAACTACAGCTTCTTGCTGAACTGCCTTAGTGGCTTCTTTTACTGTATTTAATAGAGACTTCTTAAGAGTTTTTTCTTTCTTTCCATAAATAGTCCTAGCAAACTCATTAGGATCTGTAATATATGATTCTCAAGCAGCTTTTTTAGCTTCTTTATATGCTTTAAAAGCATCAAGAACTTCTTTAGGTTGTCATTTTTTTACTGTTGTAGACTGACTTACTCATTCTGCTTCTTTTTGTGCTAACATTGCATCAGCTATTGCCTTATCCTGAATCATTTTTTCAGTTTCAGGAATAGCTTGCTCCGCCTTAGAGGGCTTTACTATCGGTTCTTGCTTAATAGGGGTTTCTTTTTTAGGAGGAAGTCATGAGGTTTCTTCAATAACTAGACCTCATTTTTTCTTTGGATGTACTCATTCTCATCATGCAACTGATGGTAATACTCAAGCAGCCATGAGAGTTCAAACATCTTTTCATTTTACTCATTCTCCATTTCATTTCTCATCTGATATAACTCCATATGCTGCCATTCATATATCTGGGATAGATTGAACTGCTCATTCAGTTGTAAGTCATGCAGCCTTACTTAATAATGATTTACCTCATAATTTATTCGTAACTCATTTTCATGATTTAACTCAGATATAAGAAAAAGCTATATCAGACATTGATTTCAAAAGCTCTACTGTTCAGTCAGCAGTTCATTCATCCATTCATTTTTCCTCTACTAGATATTTCTTAGCTTTATCCATTCATTTCTGAATATATTCTCATGTTCCAGTTTCATTTATAAGTTCATTAGCTATAGTTCATGCAATAGGGGACACAAGAAGTCCATATATTCATGCTATCTGCGCTCATCATTGTCAGATATCTCTAACTAAATTTGATTTCTTTCATGCGGCCATTTCATCAAGAGCATTTCAAGCCCATATATTAAATATAGGAAGCTTAAGAGCTACTGAAAAAATTCATTTAGCAAGATCAGCGTTCTTTCCATTTATCTTTCCGATATAATCCTCTCTTTGTTTCTGAAGTTCAGGATTATCAAGATCTCCATAGAATGGAGTTAGTACAGTTTTAGCTGCTGTACTGTATCAGCTTTTAATTAAATCTCAGCTTTTTCATAGGGCTACATCTCAAACAGTTCATACAAGTCATTTCTTATTATAATCAGAAGAAAGCCCCTGAACTATACGCTCTGGAGCTTTTGATAATGCTTCTCATACTGTTTCTCATGCTGAGGTTTTTGCATTCATAGCAGAGTTATAGGTATCTAGTATAGGTTTACCTACATATTCAACTGCTTCTCATGCTTTTTGTCATACTGCATTTGCAGCTTGTTTTAATGTTTCTAGTAATGATGCCATAAAAATTGGTTAAAGTAAATATTATTGTCCTGAATACATATATGGAGATAAGTTTGATTTGCTCACAGCTTCTTGGAAGTTTTTATCGGTATTCAGAGAAGCTATATCATCCCATGTAATATCAACTGGATTTTTATTTATAGGGTTATCAGATCTGGTAGCTAAGTATTGTGCAGCAAGAAGCTTAAGCTGATCATTTGGCTGTTGAGATTTTAACTTAGTAGCTAATTTCAAATCATATTCTTGTTGTGCAGCTGCCTTCTGTCTTTCTTTAATATCTATCATAGCTTTATATAATGGAGAGTCTTGATTTCAAGAGTCTCTTATCATAGCGGATATAGCATCTTCTGGAGTATTATATCATTTATCAATGTAAGATTGTAATACTTTGAGTTCAGTTCCAGATAATCATATAGCATTACCAAAATTTGTAATAGCATTCATAACAGAAGACTTATTCTGTTTCTTACTAAGAGATGAAGTATCTACGATTCCAAATACAGTATTTATATAAGCATTATTAATCTGATCAATAGCAGAATTTGCCTTATCTTGGATAGATTGATAATCTGCATTATATTGATTCTCAGAAATAACTTTCTTTTCCTTCATAACATTAAGAAGATTTGTCATCGCGTCTTTTTTCTTCTGAATATTGTCTACTTTCTTAGTCTTTGCCTCATAGATATCATTAAGAGATTTAGAGCCAATCTCGTCTGATAGCTGAAGTAATGCTTCCGGAGTAAGTTGTTTTGTATTCATTCAAGTTCTAGCTAAAAGCGTCCTTGCCATTCATTGAGCATTTCTAAGCCTAGTTCATTCATATCATTTAAAAAGATCTTCTTGCTCTTTCTCATATTTGGCTTGATCATCTCTAAGCTCTTTATCGTATTGAGTGTAGAAATTATCTAGATTTGTCTTATTTTTAGTAAGCACATCCATTCATCATTTCTTTTGAGACTCTAAAGTCTTCAGCTGATCCTCTTTAGATTTCTTAGCTATTGCTTGTTTTGATTGAGTAAGTGAATCTTCATCAAGATTAAAAAGATCTGGACTATTAATATCGCTTACTATCTTTGTGGTTTTCTTAGTTCATACATCTGGAGCTGTCCACTGCTGGTTTGGATCATATGTTGCTTTTGGGACATTAGCTCATGATCATGAAGCTCCTCATGTTTGTGATGTTGATAGTGATATCCCACTAATTAGATTATCATTAGTAGGTCATTTATTAACATATTCATTTTTTCATAATTTAGCAGTAGGATTTAAATATTGTTCTAAATCTGTAGTATCTTTTTTGGATTTTGGAATGTTTCTTTTAGTCTGCTTAGTAACTGAATAATCCTTACCTTCTGTATATGTCTTATTAGTAGACGGAGCAGTAGCCCTATTTACTATATTCTCAATATTATTATATACAGTTTTAGGAGCTGTAATAATATCAGCTCATGGTATACTAGATGCTACTTTTTTTCAAAAATCAATGGCAGTATTCTTAACCGTGTCCCAAGTAGAATTATTATTTTTTGCCTTATCAGCTATTTCTTTTTCAATATTTCTATTATCTCAAAGAGTTCAATCATACCATTGTCAATCTGATGCAAGATATTTATATTTATTCTCTCACTTATTTACTAGTAGTTGTTTTTTCTTATCAGAAGAAGCCCATGTCTGTTGCCATCATGGTCATGCTGATTGTTCTGTAAGAGATCATGTAGGATTTAAATACTTCCCTAAATTTGCTGGATCATTAGGATTAAAGTCTTGATTTTGTGCCTTTGGTATATTCTTTTTGGTTTGTTTTATAACCGTAGTGCCATCAGCCTGTGATCAATATGTTGTAGCCATAATTGTAAATTAAAAATAACAAGTTTATTATAAAAAAAACACCTGCTTTTGCAAGTGTTTTATTATTAAGGATTTAATACAGTTCCCCATCATGCCTCATAATGATCTCATGATATAGATAACTCATTTGAATAGATATAATCATTTAATTGATTTGCGACAGCATTATGTGTATATAAACATATTACATCTCATGGGTTTACAGCTATGTCAGTTCAAAAAGTATAATTCGCAGGAGGATATGTAAAAGACTGTGTAGCTACAGAACTAGTCCACTCAGATGGTAAGCTTGGAACATGAGTGAATATTCTAGCTACTACCTCCCATCCTCAACTTCTTCCTCATGTTACATTTGCCTTAATCCTAATGGTTCATGCTTTATTTATCTGGATAGCTTTCATTTGATTATATAAATAAGCAGGTCATAATTCTGAATTATATCAAGTTGTTACTAAAACAATATCTCAAGGTAACATAGGTCATACTGGAGCTGGTTCTCTATTTTTCATTATTAATGCTAATGGCATTGTCATAGTTCTAGTTTGATTATTAAGCTATACCTTGTGATTCTCATAGATATGAGATATGAATTGCAGTTGAATATGCTTCACATACAAATAAATGTGTTCAGATACCTACATCATTTGTATTTCCTAAGAATGCAGTTCATCCTATTGAATAGAAGTTTACAATGTTTTCTGAATAAGTTATAGTTCATTTAGAAATAGTTACAGGTCAAACTGTATTATTATTAATCACAAATTCATAATTTGCTCATGAATATAAATTAGTAAAACTTATAATCATAGTATTTCAAGATAATACATTCATCACCTGTTTAGTTCAATTTGTTCAGTCAAAAGTATATACATTCCCAACTGGAACTATCTCATGATATCAGAATGATACTCTTCACTCAAAATTTACATCTTTAGTAAATACATTATTCTCTGTAAATCTATTCGTCTTGTTTCTATATGCGGGACTTCCTGTAAAAGATATTAATCAACTAACTCAGTTAACAGTCATTCAATCTGTATATGTCATTATTGAACTTGCAAATGTTCAAGTTTTTACTTCTGAGGAAACTAATGCTCATGTAGAGTCATAAGTTTTAATATCTGTTTCAGAATATATAGTATATACTCAATTAGCTCTAGTAATTTTAATTGTACTTCATATGATTTCTACAGTATCTCAAACTCATAGTATAACATTATCCGATATTGTTTGTCAAGTTGGAGATGGATTTCCAATATCTCAATTATCTCATTTAGCTCATGCAGGTCATGCAGTAATGGTAAATGTAGAGAATTTATAATTTCTAGGAATAATACTAGATACAGATCATCATCCACAAGTAACATCTGACACAATAACTCAAGCATCATTTAATGCAGCAGATTCTGAATTAGCTGCTTTAATAGAATTATCTGTCTTACATAAATAGATATACGATACTTGATCATTTGATAATGTAATAGTAGTATCACTTATGGTAGTTGTTACATTATCTTTTAATATATCTCATCACCATACTTTTACTGTAGTTCAAGATATCTTTTCAGTGTAGAAAGCACTTGAGCTTATGTCTGAAAAATAATTAAATATATTAGATACGTCATTTATTTTAATAGTCTCTCATAATGTATGTCATTTTGCAGAGAACCTTCAAGTTCCTCTAACATAAATAGTATTTCCTACTACATCGTAGTAATACATTCTTTCCCTTAGATTTGAATCATCCGGAGAAATAATTATCCATCATTGCTTATTGTCAGGAGCAGTGACAACATCAAAAGAGACATCTCAAGATGCTGAAATAGTAGCAGATGCCAAAGTTGTCTGATAGAAGTCCTGAGTATATATTCTCTTTGTTGCCATTTTACTTCTTAATTATATTATAAACATGTGTCCTATTTTTCATAGCCTTCTTTTGTCAAAGAATACGATTTCTAAGTCTTGAAAGAACTCTAAGATTTCAATCTCAGTTTCATTTAGAAACTCAGTTCTTATGATCTATTTCGAGCGAATCCCCTTTAGATACTTTCCCTTTTTTAATCATAAGTCTACGAGCTGCATTTCTAGCTACTCTTTCTTTAATAGCCTTAGCTGATCACCAGTATTTCTGATAAACACGAGCATTATATTCCTTGCTATTAGTGGCCATATTATTTATTCTTAAGTGATTTCTTCTTTTCTTTTTCTATGTTTCTCTGTTTATTCGCTGCTGTTTTTGCAAACTGAGCTGAATATTTTTTCTGCTTATTAGCAGATGATTTCTTTCATTTAGCCATTTTTCTTTTTTCTTAATTTTGCTAAAGTTTGAGCTAATCTTGCTCTAGCTCATAGTTTTCATGGCTTTTTAGAAGCTGATGCTAATTTTGATTTAGGTATAGTTTCTCATGCTTTAATACCAAGAGATTCTCTTAACACTCATGGTTTTTTTATAGCATCTTTTATCCAATTATTTGCCATATAATTTTATGTGAAAAATAAACAAAAATATTATAATAAATCTGTTATGAAATGCAAGAATTTATATTTGAGGAAAATAAGATAAATATAAATATAACATAAAAGCTATATTTTATCATACTGTTATTTTAATTCTAAATGCGCTAGTTCTAAAGGTGCTAAGCTTCTCATTCAATGTAATGCCGCGATTTCAATAAGTCTTTTATAATTTCCAGACCATCTTGGTACTTTAATTTTAGGATCAGGGTTAGCATCAAATACAACATCTATTGCCTTTCATTCAATATGTTTTGATTGTAAAGTCCATGTAACTCTCTTTGCAGATGGATCTGCATATTGAGCTGGAACTCAATATTTTTTCAATGTAGCCGCTGTTCTTCATTTTCAGAAAAGCATATATTGTCTTTTTTTGCTTCTTCTTCATTCAAATATGAAGCAGTCTAGTCATTCAGCTCTTAGGTCAATCCACATTTCTTCAACGTGTTTTTTAAAGACTGGATCTAAGTTAGCTGTGCTATTATCTATTGCTAAGGGATTTGTCATTTGGTAATCGGTTAAGGCTAAATCAAGTTGTTCACCATTGATTATCTTTAAAAGTAATATATCATGGTTCTGATCATAAGAACATAGAATCATCATATTGTCATTTTCATGCTAGAGCTGGAGTCTTAATCCAAAGATATTTTATTCACTCTTTCATAGAAAAGTGATGTTTATCTGCACTTATAATGACATTATACTTAGAAGAATCTCAATATAGAACTATTATTTTTTCAGGTGATTGTTTATCAAATACTCAATCTCCATGTGCAATTATATATCTTACATTTCAAATGTCAACAGTGTAAACATTTTCTTTCATGTAATCTATATCAATCTTAGTTTTAGATAATCATCTCTTAATCATTTCATATATAATCATTCATCATGATTTCTTAATATCCTTTTCTTTATCATCAGTTAATCTATCATGATTTCAAGGAACTCAAATAAAATGAACTTCTTTTCAGGCTGTATATAAATCTTCTAGGAATTGCTCTAAAGTATTAACAGCAAACATAAGAAGCTCGAACCCATATCCATATGTAGATTCCATTCAATATGCTACCTGTCATTTATGCATTCATTCTTGAGCAAATGCCTCTATAATATCACCAAAACATTTAAGATAAATGATACGTTCTTTAGACTTTATAATATCATCTTTCATAATGGAAAGACGAGTAAGTATATGATCTGTATGAATCTTTCAGAAATGAATATCTCAAAAATCAAAAGTTCTTATATCATTATTTTCTATCTTAATCTTAGGGAATACTACTTTTCTAGGCTCGTAATGTTTAGTTAGGAAATCCTGTAAGTGTAGCAACCATGTTTCATTAGTAGAATATCTATCTAGAAGTTTTTTGATATGCTTATCATATGCTGTTTTTAATAGTTTTTTGTGACGATTAAAGATGTGAGTTCATACCATCTCGTCTATTTTATCGTCTAGATCTTCTCATTCTAAGGGCTGAAGGGTAATATCAGATACGATATTCTGATTCTTATTTAGATTAAGACGATTCTTTAGATGCCCCCATGCCTTTCATGGTATTCCATATTTATCACAAATAGCTTGTCATGACATATTCTGTCCATGATGAACATAATCATTATAAATAGAATCTATCGTGTCCATTGATATAGCTACAGGCTCTTCATATGTTTCTCAGGTTTCAACCTCTTCTTGTTTTATTCTAAGTATTAGATACTTTTTTCAATTCTTCTCTTTTATTTCTTGTTCATCATCTTGAAATAATTCTCATAAACGGTCTAATCCTTTCTTTGTATCGCATAAATCTTCTTTAAAGTGTCAAACTTTTCTTGATACCAACTTATAGATATCGTCTGCCTCTAGTAGTATTCAATTGAACTCTTCTTTTACCCGCTCTCTTATGACGTTATTACGTTCTCTAGTCTTTAAATTAGATAGTTGTTCTGCTTGTTCGCGTATAAATTTTATTAATTCTGGTGATTTTTTCATGTTATTAATGTAAGTATGAATTAAAAAGGAGGGGAGCTAATGCTCACCCCCTTGAACCTTATTTTTTAGGTTTTGTTCCTCATCATTTCTTCTTGCAAGCCATAATCTTGAAAGTTAAAAAGTAATGCCTTTATTATAGGCATAGTAAACTATTTTGCAAATTCTTCTGCGAATTTTGAGTTACAAGTACATCATTCAGAAAAATACATTCTAGAATAGTACTCTGATTTCTTTCATTCATTAAATTGACTTACAGGTCTGTGATAACCCATGACTCTTGTATACACCTCGCATTTTTGTCTTTTTACTTCCATAATTTATTTAATAGTTAATTGATAATCATTTAGTTTCAGCCTCTCTTGCTTGTATGGTGGAAAAATATTTCTTATCAGTTAATGATACTATAATATTTTTATATTTACATACAGTTTTATTACATTCTATAGGATCTATTATTTCAGATGATCTAGTATATCATCTTAATTGATCTAGTTGCTTTTGTGATTTTTCCATATGTTATTGTTTATTAGCTTCTAAAATTCTTATAACTGCTTTTATCATTCAATCTATTTTCTCTTGTAGATGACCTTTCATATCTTTATTCTTAGTTAGAGCTTTCCTAACTGTTTCCCTTCCTATCATGGGATATAGGGTGTTTGGTGAATTTTCCATAATTATTTATGATTAAGGATATCTAGTATTTGGCTTCTCATATTATGAATCTTAGTAGTGAACACACAATAGGAATTAATATCTATATTTTAATTGAATAAATCATCCATTAAGGCTTTATGATAATAGTCTAGGTTATAGAGGTCTACTAGTAGCCGTTTAGAATCTCTATTATCTTCTTCTTGATTACCTGTCGAAGTCAGTATTTCTCTTCC
>Ga0172367_10003862_pt1 | contig 19066 bp, 21 predicted proteins | sample Lak10m_FD_114542 | JGI IMG/M metagenome (GOLD analysis project Ga0172367, IMG submission 114542) | Freshwater microbial communities from Kabuno Bay, South-Kivu, Congo - kab_022012_10m | ecosystem: Environmental > Aquatic > Freshwater > Lake | place: Democratic Republic of the Congo: South-Kivu...
AAAAAACGCCCCCTAGACTCAAATAAATTTGGTCCATTCTCACTTCATTACGAGCTCAAAATAATTCTTATTTTGACCAAGGAATTGAACAATTCCTGCCTAAATAAAAGAAAAAACGCCCCCGGCAGGAATTGAACCTGCGTGCCCCGAAGGGCGCGGATTAGCAATCCGCTGCAATAACCACTATGCGACGGAGGCAGATAGTATGAAAAGATAAAAAATAACACCTTTTTTAATGTTTAGTTTTTATAAAAACTCATATTTTTAAACTTCATTTTCTTGAATAAAATTATAAGGAGGTAGAAAAATAGATGGTTTTAGATAGTCTAGGAATGGGTGCAATTTTAGGATTTCTTGCTGGAATGGCAATTGTTGCAATAATTATTGCAATAATTATTGGAATTGCATTATACATTTACTTTGCACTAGCTCTTCAATCAATTGCTAAAAAACTTAAATATAAAAATTCTTGGTTTGCTTGGATTCCTTTTTTGAATTTAGTAATGGTCTTACAATTAGGAGGATTCCACTGGGCTTGGGTATTCTTAGTCTTAGGATGTTGGATTCCAGTTGTGGGGGCTATAATCTGTTTGGCCCTTTTAGTATTGATGATGATCTCTTTCTGGAGAATTTTTGAAAAATTAAAATATCCTGGAGCATTGTCGTTACTTTTACTTCTTCCATTAGCAAGAGTAATAATGATTGGAATTGCCGCTTGGAGCAAGAGAAAGTAAACTAATTTTTTTATTTTTATTTTTTTAAACTTTATTCTTTTTATTTTTTATTAATTGAGTGAAACTCTATATTTTTAAACTTCATTTCCTTCAGTAAAATTAGAAGGAGGTAAAAAATAGATGATTGAAAGCACAGATTTATTGATGAGTTCTGGTATGCCCCTTGATGGACTTAGTACTTCCGTATTAATTGTGTTAATATCTGTGATGTTACTCTTTTTAATTGGAGTGTATATATATACCTCTCTTGCTTGGTATAAAATTGCCAAGAAACTCAAACACAAAAATCCCTGGTTGGCTTGGATACCTTTTGCAAATATTTCCTTAATGTTAGAATTAGGGAATTTTAGTTGGGCTTGGGTATTTCTAGTTTTAATCCCAATTGCTGCAATAATTCCTTTAGCATTGTCTGAAGGAGCAGGAGCTTTATTTGTCATAGGAATAATTCTTATGATATTTGCTATTCTTGCTATGCTTGCACTTGCAGTGTTAGTTATAATTGCAAATTGGAAAACTTTTGAAAGAAGAAAACATCCAGGATGGTATAGTCTTGCCCCAATAATTCCTTATGCAGGAAGTATACTTTACTTAGTTGCAATAGGCTTAGTTGCTTGGCAGGATAAAAAATAAATTTTTTATTTTTATTTTTTTATTTCTTTATATCACTTATTCTTTTATATTGAATGTAATTATTTTCTAATATATCTATAACCTTTTGTCTTTCTTCTGCATTGCCTAATCCTTTCCAATCTAAAACTACAAAATCTACCTCTTCAACAGTTTTAGTGATTGCTTCTTTAATCATTTCTTCTGTTATGGGAGAAACATATTTTGGGATAATATGAGAAAATGCAACATTTGAATCTAATTGAAGTTTATTAAAACCAGGACAATAATGAGGCCCTCCAATTCCTACTGCAATTTCGGCATAAGGATTTTCTTTAAAAGTTTCAATTGCCTCTGAAAGAGCTTTAGCTATACAAAAAGCAGCCCTTTTATCTCTCCATTCATCTTCTCCTCCCCCAATTTCCAAGAATACACAGGGTTTGTTAATTAGAGGACCATGATGAGTTACTTCCATTGTAACTTCGTAATTTTTCAAATCAAATTCTTTTTGATATTTCTTTAATTTTTCAAAGAGATGCTTATTGAAGAGTGCTGAAGAGGGACAGAGTTTTCCTGGTTGCCCTCCCCCCCAAACTTCCTTTAAATTTCCTGGGGCATGAATAGAAAGGGTCTTCATTGGAGTTTCCGATTTATGCTTTGAAGCAAAAATAATAAAATCAAACTGATTTATTCTATCTATACTTAAGTTTTCAGTTTTGATAATTTCTCCATCAACTAAATGAAAATTAAATTCTCCGAATTGTGAAAGGTTAGTAGTTATGTTTATTCCTGCTTTGTCTTCTTTTGAGGCCACTATAAGATACTTTTTGAACATAATTTGCACAAGATACAAATTTTTATAAAGATATTGGTGAATTGAAAGATATGATTATTCCAATTAATCCCTCAATAATAGAGTATAAATCTAACATTAGAAATCTTTGTAGAGTTCCTTATCATGGACACTCCAAAGGATGCCCTAATTTTGGAAAAAAACAAGGTTGCCCTCCAAATCAAAAATTAATCAACGAAATTTTTGATTTTGAAAAAGAACTTTATTTAATCTATAATGAATTTAATGTTGGAAATTTTGCTCAAAGAATGCTAGAAATGCATCCAGAATGGGAAAATTTTCCCCGACAAATTTATAACCCAAGAAGATGGCAACCTGTTGCAAGAAAAGAGCATAAACAAGAGATTATTAATTTTTTTATTCAATATCCAAATTCTCTAGTTAATTCTTCTCCTGAAGCTAATGGAGTAAATGTTAGTAAACTTATGAAATCTGTGGGAATAGAATTAAATTGGAATTGGCCTCCTGAACACAATTTAGAAAATAAAACTTATATTGTTTCCTTAGGGGGATATAAAATTAAATAAAGCAATAAATAAAAACCCCTCCTTCTTTTATTAATTATGGAAGAAGTGATAAAACTGATTATAGGAATTATTGTTTTGATTATGGGTTATTTCATTGGAGAGATTCTTGCAAGATACACAAAAGAAGAACTAAATCCTGGAAGAAGATATATCAAGATGGTCGTTATGATTGGATTAATTGGAGGAGTTATTGGATTAATTATTAAAAATGATTTTGTTCTTTTTGGTTTCTTTTTTATGGCAATTGTTGCTTCTAGAAGTTTAGTAATAAAGAAAAAATCTAATGGAAATTAGAAACCCTTAAATAACAAGTTTTCTCTTAATATTTATGTTATATCTAATTGGTTTAGGATTAAATGAACGAGGAATAAGTAGAGAAGGACTTGAGACAGTCGCAAGATGTAAAAAGATTTATCTTGAAGAATACACCGTAGATTTACCCTTTACTGCTCATCAAGTTGAAGAGATGATTGGTAAAAAAGTTCTTCTAGCAGATAGAGAAAAAGTTGAAAGTCTTAAAATTGTGGATGAAGCTAAAAAAATGGATGTAGCTTTACTTGTTTATGGTTCTCCGCTTGTTGCTACTACTCATATTACTCTAATTGAAGAATGCAGAGCTTTGGGAATAAAATTCAAGGTTCTTCACAATGCTTCCATTTTTGATGCTGTTGCCGAAACAGGGTTGCAAATTTACAAATTTGGAAAAGTTGCTTCAATGCCGACCTGGAAAAAAAGTTTTGAACCAGATTCTTTTATGGATATTATAAAAGAAAATCAATCAATTGGGGCCCATACCTTACTTTTAATTGATATTGGATTAGAATTTAGGGATGCCTGGGACCAATTAAAACTCTCTTCAAAAAAACATGACTTTAAATTAAAAGATTTAATCGTTTGTCAATCACTTGGAACTAAATATCAAAAAATATTATATCGAAGTATGGATGAACTTGAAACCTTTTCTGGGGTAAAAAAACCATATTGTATAATTGTTCCAGGAAAATTACATTTTATGGAGAAAGAAGTTTTAAGGAATTTTGAACCTAGAACAGATTAAAAAATATTTTTAATTATATTTTTTTCGGATCAACTAATTTTTCTTCTCCAGAAATCATATCTCTTATTTTTACTTTTCCTTCTTTAAGTTCTTTCTCTCCAACAAAAATAACCTTGGAAAGATTTTTTGCATTTGCATACGCAAGAGCTTTAGAAGTTTTAGCGAAGCTAAGAATACAGTCTATTCCTTTATCTCTTAATTTTTCAGATAATTCTACTGCTTCAATGTCTTTTCCTATTGAAAGAATAAGATATTTTTGCTTATCGCTCTTTATCTTAGATAACATGGCTAATCTATCTAATCCAAAAGATAATCCTGTTGATTGCACTTCATTAAAGATATAACTTCCCCCACCGGTTATTGATTCTTTTAACTCTTTTGTTTTAACCTCAAAAACGCTTCCATTGTAATAAGAAAGTCCCCTTGCAAGAGTTGGACTGAAGATAACCTTTACTCCATAAGCCTTGCAATAATTTTTTAATTCTTTTATTTCAGAATAATTTTCATATTTTTCAAAGAAAGTTTCAGGTTTTTTAAAAATCTCTAAAACATTTTGTGCATTATACCCTCGAAGATTATTATATACTTCATCTTCATCCAGTTTGTCTAATTTATCAATCTCCTTGATTACTCTCTCCCAATCCATTTTTTCGATATTTTCTTTTTCCAAAATTTCATTTAATAGCTTACGATTATTAATATAGATTGAATTTTCAATTTCTAATTTCTCTAAGACTCTTTTTACAACTGCTAAAACTTCTGCTTCTTCTTTAATGCTTGAGCCCACTGTATCTACATCACATTGAGTAAATTGTCTCAATCTATTTCCTGTTACTGGTTCGTCTCTAAAAACTGGACCAATAGCATATCTTTTGTAAGGAAGTTTTTTGTTTTCCATTAATCTCTTTAATTGAAAAGTCATTTCATATCTAAGAGCTAACTCTCTTCCCCCTTTATCCGTTAACTTAAAGATATCGCTTACTGCTTCGTCATTGGTATTCTCTCCTTGTACAAATTCCCTAAATTCTACTATTGGGGCTTCAGCTGCTTCAAAACCATAATTTTCAAAAGTTTCAACTAGAATTTTTCTAATTATCTCTCTTTTCTCTGCTTCTTCTCCAGTGAAATCTCTAAATCCTTTTACTGTTTCTGTTTTCATTTTAATTGAGGACGATAGGCGAGAATCGGACCCGCGTCACACGATCCACAGTCGTGTATTCTACCACTGAACTACTATCGTCATTATATTTAATTAAGAGAGAATTCTTTTTATAAATATTTAGATTACTTTTAGGGGATATTAGAATAAAGTTAAAACTAGGAAAATCTCTTGTTTCAGTGATGGGGACAACTCCAAGTTTTATTTGTCATAAAAATCTTATGAAGGAGAGGTTTATAAAATTTTGTATTGTTTCCTTTTTTTACAATAATCTTTTTATACTCAAAAATTCTAATTCAATTCATGAGAGGAGAAAAAGTTTCTATTAGACCTGTAAAAGCTGAAGATAAAGAAGTATTGGCTAAAATTTACAAAGAAGTTTTTAGTGGACATCCTTGGCATGAAGATTTAATTTGTGCAAATGTTCTTCAGGAAAAATGTGCTACACAATATACTTTTAATGAATGTGAAAGATACGACCTTGATTCTTCTGGAAAAAAGATTAATAGTTGTGAAGAAGGTTATAGAGCCAGAGTTGGAGGAAATGGGGTGCAAGAAATTGTTTTATTAGATAGAGAAAATCCTTTAGAGAAATGTGTCGGATGTGGAGAAGAATTGAAAGTTATTCCTTATTATCCGAATTATAGAAATCATATTGAATTAATTGAAGAATCAATAAATGAAGATAAGTTTGTTGGACAGATTGCTACCCAAGAATCCGGAAGGGTAGTTGGTTTTGCTTGGGGATATTTTGTACCTCCAAAAAGAACAATTGCAGTTAATTTTCCTCTTATTAACCCCCTACTTGAAGAAAAAGGCATAAACCCTAAAACAAGTTTTTATGATTCAGAAATAGGGGTTTTAGATGAATTGCAGGGTCAGGGTATTGGAAATATTCTTTTCTATACCAAATTATTGCGAGCACACGAACATCATTCTCCAGAATTTCTTCTTGGAAGAACAATCAATCCAATCATTCATAAACAATTAGAAAGAATCTTTTCTGGAAAGAAAGCAAGAGAATTGTTTAATGACCCAGAAACAAGATCCCCTTGGTTCTCTTGGGAATTTAAGGATTTTGATAAAGATGGGGTTTGGAAAAAGATAACAGAATACCTTAAAAAATAGAGCTTCTTTGATTTAAGATGGAAATAAAAGAAATTTTAAGAAATTTAGTAAATATTGATTCTAGATTTGATAAATCAAATAAAAAAATATTTGATTATATTGCAGAGCTTCTTAAAAAATTTGAATGCACAATTTTCGAGGTAGATAATGCTACCCCTAAAATATATAATCTTGTGGTAAAAATTAAGGGAAAGGAAAGTGATTCTCCTCTTGTTTTTATTGGCCATACCGACACCGTTTTAACAAATGAGAATTGGAGTACAAACCCTTTTGAAGCGATTGAAAAAAATGGAAAATTATATGGATTGGGTTCTACAGACATGAAAGCAGGGCTAGCTGCAATGATTTCCGTTGCACAAAATATTAATTTTGAACCAGAACAGGATGTCTATTTAATTTTTGATTCTGATGAAGAATATTCTGGGAAGGGAGGATTAGATTTAGTTGAGAAATTTTCTCTTAATAATGCAAGAATAATAATTCCTGAACCAACGAATGAAAATCTTATAATTGGACAGAAAGGGTGCATAGATTTGGAAATTGAAACACAGGGGGAATCTCTTCACTCTTCCAAAACTAGTCCAGAAAAAAATGAAAGATTAAACGCAAATTATAAAGCAATTAAAATCTGCAATGCTTTAATTGATTATGAAAAAAGAATCTATGAAAAAAAAGATAGAGAATATGGTTCTTCTATTTTTAGTATAAATTATATTCTTGGAGGCTCAGGTGCAGCTAATGTACTTTCAGATAAATGTATATTAAGAACAAACAGGAGACTTCTTCCACAGGAAAATTTAGAGGAAGTTTATGAAGAAATAGAAAGAATAATTCTCGAACAAGATCCCGATGCAAAAATAAAAAAGCTATTTTATGGAGGGACTTTTTTAACAGATAAAGAAAGTCCTTTTTCTAAAAAAGTTAAAGAAATTGCGGATAAGTATTTAGAAAAAAGCAATTTTGGGATAAAACATTCTTGGACAGAAGCTGCAGTATTTTCAAAATGGGGAGAGATAATTGTTTTTGGACCGGGACATGAAGAAATGGCTCATAAAACAAATGAGTATTGTGAACTGAAAAATTTAGAAAATTTTTCAAGAATATTTAAAGAATTAGTCGAAGAAGAATAAAAAATTTTATATAAAAATTAATCTAAATTTCCAAACTCGTTTTCTATTTTGTTTAATAATTCTCTTGAATGAATAACCTCGAAGATTTTATTAATATCGGGATAATGAGGTCTATCTAAGTCATAATGTTTTACATGACTTCTAATAATTTTATGCGCAAAATTATTAATCGGACTCATATTTCTTCTTCCTTCAGGTCTTAAATCAATTCCTTGTGAAGAATTAATTAATTCTATAGATAAAACATATGTTATATTTCCAATAATTTCTCTTACCTTCCTTGCGGCAATTGTTCCCATACTTACATGATCTTCTTGATTTGCTGAAGTTGGAATTGAATCTACACTTGCAGGATGAGCTAAAACCTTATTCTCTGAAACTAATGCTGCAGCAGTGTATTGGGGCATCATAAACCCACTGTTTAATCCACCTTTTTCTTTTTCAATTAAGAATAAGGGTAATCCATTGCTTGATGAAGAATCAACCATTTTTGAAATTCTTCTTTCTGCAACACTTCCTATTTCTGCCATTGCAATAGCTAAACAATCCATAGCAATTGCAATTGGTTCTCCATGGAAATTTCCTCCCGAAAGAGCTTGCTCTCCAAAAATTAAAGGATTGTCTGTTGTTGAATTTAATTCTGTTTCTACAACTCCCTTAACATAAGTTAAAACATCTCTTGAAGCTCCATGTACTTGAGGGGAACATCTTATACTATAAGAATCTTGAACTCTTGGATTATTTTCTTGTGATTTTATTGCTTTACTTCCTTCGCATAATTTTCTAATATTTTTTGCAGAGGCTATTTGCCCCTTATGGGGTCGAATTTCGTGAATCCTTTTATCAAATGGACCAATAATTCCTTCAATTGCTTCCATTGTTAGAGCTAAACTTATATCTGCAGTTTTTGCAAGAGTAATTGAGTCATATGTAGCAAGAGCTGCTATTCCAGTCATAAAAGCAGTTCCATTATTTAGAGCTAAACCTTCTTTAGATTTTAATGTTAATGGGGAAATTTTAGCTTTTTTCATGGCTTGTTTTCCAGAGATTTTTTTACCCTTGTAAAAAGCCTCTCCTGAACCCATAAGAACCAACATTAAATGTGAAAGAGGAGCCAAATCTCCACTTGAACCAACTGAACCCTTCTCTGGAACACAGGGATAAACTCCCTTATTTAACATGTCAATTAGAGTTTGAACTACAACAACTCGAACTCCAGAATATCCTTGAGAGAGCGAATTAATTCTTACCAAGATTGCTGCTCTTACAATTTCTTCCTTAAAGTAGTTTCCCACCCCAACAGAATGACTTTCAATAAGATTTTTCTGTAATTGTTCTGTTTGGTCTGCGTTAATTGCAACGTTCTTAAAAGAGGCAAAGCCCGTTGTTAATCCATAAACCACTTCCTTGTTCTTTACTAGTTTATCTATTGCCTGACGACATTTGGCAATTTTAACCTTACAATTTTCACTCAATCTAACTTTTGCATAATATCTAGAAACATTAACAACTTCTTCAATCGTTAAATTATGGCCGTCAATTATTACTTCCATAAAATAAACGAGAAAAGAGTTTATTTAAAGATTATTGTTCTAATTAACATGTATTAATTTTGGGGCAATTTAACTAATGCTAAACTCGGAATATTTAAATAATAAAAAAGCAATGTAGAACTTATGACTGAAATAAATGAAATAGAGAAAGAGATTATTGAATTTTGGAAAAAAGACAATACTTTTGAAAAGTCTTTGAAAAAAACAGAAAAGGGAAAGCCTTACATCTTTTATGATGGTCCTCCCTTTGCAACAGGATTGCCCCATTATGGACATTTACTTGCTTCAATTTTGAAAGATGTATTTCCAAGATTTTTTACAATGCAAGGAAGATATGTAAAAAGAAACTGGGGATGGGATTGTCATGGGCTTCCAGTAGAGAATATTGCTGAGAAAGAGCTAAAAATTAATTCTAAAGATGAAATTGAAAAAATGGGTGTTGAAAAGTTTAATAATTTCTGCAGGAAAAAAGTTTTAACTTATGTTGGAGAATGGCAACAGTATATTGATAGAATTGGGAGATGGGTAGACTTTGATAACGGATATAAAACAATGGATACCAAATATATTGAATCTGTTTGGTGGGCATTTAAACAGCTTTATGACAAAGAATATCTCTATGAAGGAGAGAAAATATTAATGTATTGCCCTCGTTGTGCGACTCCCCTTGCTAAATCAGAAATAGCAATGGATAATTCCTATAAAATAATTAAAGATTTAACAGTAACAGTAAAATTTAAACTAAAAGATGAAAAAGATAGTTACGCCCTTGCCTGGACTACTACTCCTTGGACTCTTCCTTCAAATTTAGCTCTTGCCGTAAATCCAAATTTAATTTATTCTTATGTGAGAGATAAGACTGATAAAAATATTTATGTGCTTGCTAAAAATTTAATTCCTAATTTTTATAAATCTAAAGAAGAATATGAAACTGTAAAAGAAGTAAAAGGAAAAGAACTTGAAGGAAAAGAGTATGAACCATTATATTCTTATTTTAAAGATACAAAAAATGCTTTTAAATTTATTTTAGGAGATTTTGTGACTGCAGAAGACGGAACGGGAATAGTGCACACAGCTCCTGCCTTTGGAGAGGATGATAATATTGTGTGCAGAAAATATAGCATTCCTATGGTTCAACCAGTTGATGAGACTGGACATTTTACAAAAGAAGTTACAGATTATGCTGGGAAATACGTTCATGATATAAATGAGGAAATAGTTATTGATTTGAAAAAAGCCGGAAAAGCAGTCTCTTCTAAAAAACTTGAACACGAATATCCTTTTTGTTACAGATGCCAAACAAAATTAATTTATAGAGCTCTACCTGCTTGGTTTGTAGATATTCAAAAAATAAAAAACAAACTTTTAGAATTAAATTTGGACATTAACTGGGTTCCAGAATTTTTGAAAGAAGGTAGAATGCAGAATAATATTTCAAGTGCTCCAGATTGGAACATTACAAGAAATAGATATTGGGCAACTGCAATTCCAATGTGGAAAAGCAAATCAGGAAAAATAAAAGTTTTAGGTTCTATTGAAGAATTAAAAAAATATGCAAAATCTCTTCCAAAAGGGGAAATTGATTTACATAAAGATTATTTAGATAAAGTTAAATTGGAAATTAATAAAGAAGAGTATACTCGAATTCCAGAGGTTTTAGATTGTTGGTTTGAAAGTGGTTCAATGACTTTTGCTCAATTCCATTATCCCTTTGAAAATAAAATCTTCTTTGATAAAAATTTCCCTGCTCAATTTGTTGTAGAATATATTGCCCAAACAAGAACCTGGTTTTATTATATGATAACTCTTTCTGCAATCCTATTTGATAAGATTCCATTTGAAAATGTTTTAGCAACAGGGACAATTCTTGCTGAAGATGGAAAGAAAATGTCAAAATCATTAAATAATTATCCCGATCCCTTAAAAATTGTTGAAAAATATGGAGCAGATTCATTAAGATTTTATCTGCTTAATCCTGCATTAATGAATGCAGATGATTTCAATTTTTCAGAAAAAGGAATGGATGAAGTTTATAAAAAGGTATTAAGCCTTTTGTATAATGTCGGAAATTTTTATAATTTATATAAAGAAGATGAAGATTTAGTTTACAAAAAAAGTAAGAATATAATGGATGAATGGATTATTTCTAGAACAGAATCTCTTACAGAAAGTGTTGAAAAGAACATGAAAGCTTACAAGGCAGATAAAGCTTGTAATGAAATTAAAAAATATATTGATGAACTATCCACCTGGTATGTAAGAAATGCGAGAGATAGGTTTAATGATGGAGATGTAGAGGCAAGAAAAACCCTTAGATATGTTTTAGAGAGAGTTGTAAGAGTCTTGGCTCCAATAACTCCATTTGCTAGTGAAAAAATTTATCAGGACATGAATGGAAAAAAGAAATCAGTTCACTTAGAAGCTTGGCCTAAACATGAAAAGAAATTGATTAATGAAGAATTAATGGAAAAAATGGAATTAACCAGAGAAATTGTATCCGAAGGATTAAAACAAAGAGACCAGAAGCAGATTAGTTTGAAATGGCCCCTTGCAAAAGCCATTATTTTTACAAAAGAAGTTAAAGGACTGGAGAGATATGAAGAGATTATATTAGAACAACTAAATGTTAAAAAAATTGAGTTTAAACCTTCCAAGGAAGGATTAAAAGTTGAACTTGACACAAAAATAACCCCCGAACTTGAGACAGAAGGATATGCCCGTGAGATTTCAAGAAAGGTTCAAGCCTTTAGAAAAGACTTGGGATTACAAAAATCAGACAAAATTGAGCTTTTTATCTTTAGTGATAATGAATTAATTAAGAATTTAGAGAAACAAAAGCAGTTTCTAAGTGAAAGAGTTAATTCCCCAAAATTAAGTTTAGCAGCGAAGAGAAACAAAGAATTTAAAAATCTTCAAAACTTTAAAGTTAAAGAAAAAGAGATTGAAATTGCTATTGAAATGTAAAACTTATGAGGGATAACACCACATTAGTACCAATACAGGATAGCAATATTTAAAAACTAAAATAACATAAAAATATTAAGATGATAGTAAGAGAAGAATTTTTAAGTAGGCTCAGAAAGATATTTGATTTGAATCTTTATGAAGTTAAGGTTTGGACAGCTCTACTTTCTCGAGGGACCTCTACAGCTGGAGAATTAAGTAATATTTCAGATGTTCCAAGGTCTAGAACTTACGATATTCTTGAAAGTTTAGAAAAGAAAGGATTTATCCTTATGAAATTAGGTAAACCCATCAAATTCGTAGCTTTAAAACCAGAAGAAGTTGTTGAAAGAGTTAAGAAAAATCTAATGGTTGAGGCTAAAGAAAGAACAAAAAGATTAGAAGTTCTAAAAGGAGATGAAGTTCTTGAGGAATTAACTGGATTGTTTACAAAAGGGGTTAAATTTGTTGAACCTTCTGATTTATCTGGTAGCTTAAAGGGAAGACAAAACCTTTACAATCATTTAGATATGATGATAAGAGATGCTGAAAAAACAGTTACTATTATCACAACAGCTGAAGGATTGAATAGAAAATTAGAGGCTTTAATGCCAAGTTTAGACAAAATAAAGAAGAGAGGGGTTAAGGTTAGAATTGCAGCTCCAATTGATAAAAACAACCTTGCAGTTGCTAAAGAATTAAGTAAGGTAGCTGAAGTTAGAAATATGCAAAATATTAAAGCTAGATTTGTGATTATTGATTCAAATCAATTAATGTTTATGCTTCTTGATGATGAGAAATTCCATCCTAACTATGATGTTGGGGTTTGGATTAATACAGAGTTCTTTGCTCAAGCATTAGAACAATTGTTTGAACTTGCTTGGAATGATATGAAACAAGTTAAGTAAAAAGAGGATTGAGTGATTAATTTTAGATTATTATTAGGGTTAATTAGATATTTTATTTAAAAAAGTTAATTAAATAACAAAAATTATATTCTATAAAGATGCAAATTGAAATATTTGATAGAACAGAATTTAGAGAATGGTTAGGATTAAATTTTGATAAAGAACAAAAAGTTAAGGTGGTGTTCATAAAAAACATACAAAGAAACCCTCTCCAAGTCATAGAGAACTTCTTGAAGAAGCTCTTTGTTTTGGATGGATTGACACAACAATAAATAGATTAGATGAAAATCGATTTATTAGAACCTTTGTTAAAAGAAAGAAAAGTGCCAGGTGGAGTGAAAATACTCTTAGTTATGCAAAGAGGTTAATCAAAGAAAAAAAGATGATGCCTTCTGGGTTAATCTGTTATAAAGAAGGACTAAGAAAATTTAATATTCAAAAAAATAAAATTTAAGATAGTTTTTTATAGAATTAATTAATCTTATTATTATGGATGATTTAAAAGAAATATTAAGAGGAATTGCTAAGAAAAAACCTCACGTGATTAAAGAAAGAATAAATGTGGGAGATTACATTGAAAAGAGCATGGGTTTAGTTTATGAAATTGATGATTTAGATATTTACAAACAATTGGAGGGATATAAAGAGGGAAGTGTTCCTTATGGACCTATTTATTATGGATTAAAATCAGATTTCTCTGGAATTATGAATCTCTTTAATAAAGAGGGAGAAGAAAAAGAAGGAAAAAAAGTTTTGAAGTTTTCAAAGGTTGTAAAGGCAGGATTAGGACAGTGTTTGGAAAAAGCAGTTTTATCTCATCTTGCAACTCAAAACCAGAGAGATTCTTTTTTTATTAATGGGGCTTTATCCATGGAAGATGATTTTGCAGGAGAACATGCGTATAATTTAGTTGAATTTAATTCTAAACTTCATTTAACAGATATTGAAAATCCCTTAAGAGTCGATGAAAATAAAAAGATAACTCATCCTTATGTTGCCCCGATAGATGGAATAAATGTTAAGCTTGGAAGGTTCTTGGTTCCAACAGAATGGCAACAAGGTAGATTTTATGAATTAGATTAGAGACCACAATAAAGCTTAAAAAGGTGAAAAATTAGAAAAATAAATGGCACATTATTTTTGTGAGATATGCAATTATGATTTTGACACAGAAAGAGAAGCACTAGAACATGAATTAATCCCCATAAAAGAACCAAAATATGAGGGAATTATTCTTAAAGATTCGGAAAATTTTCCTGTAATATTCTCTCTAGACAAAGAAAATATTTCTTTTAATCATGAAAGAGGATACTTTATGTATGGCACTCCAAACAAATTAAAAAAATTAAATTCTTTCAATCATTTTATCTTTTATCAAAAAATTTCTCAGGAAGAAATTGATGAAAGAATTAAAATAAAGAATTTTTTTGTTCTCTCAGAAGAGGAATTTACTAAAATATCTCAATTAGATAATAAAGAATTTCTTGAAAAGAGAGGCATTAACAGAATTAAAACACTTGAAAAAGCTCTTCAATAGTTTTCAGTCTGTACATATTATCTCTTAATTTTCTTGAGCCACGCTCTCCCTTGGTAAATTGCATGGCTTGAAATTTAATCTGCCGAAAGGGGAGCTTGTGTTTTTCTGCAAGCTTCATATAATCCCTAAATGATTTTTTGAATCTTTTATTATTAGTCAGTTTTGCAAATATTTCTGGATGCCCAATGGCTGAACGAGCCACCATAACGTAATCAAAGGTTTTTAGCAATTCTTTTGCATTATTTTCATTAACACTTCCAGAATAGATAACCGGAATTTTTGATTTTGATTTAAACTCTTTTGCCCATTCTAAATCTGGCTCTCCAGAATATCCTTGAGCTCGTGTTCTTGGATGAATTGCTATTATATCACAATATTTTTCAGCAATTTTTAGGCATTCATATGCAAGAAGAGATTTTCTTATTTTTATTGAGAGTGGCTTTTTTGTATTTGCTCGCATTTCTTTAACAATTGATTCAATTATTTTCAAATCGATTAAATATGAACCAAAACCATGTTTTTTTGCGAGGTCCGAAGGACATCCAAGATTAAAATCCCAACCAGAAACTTTCTTATCATATTTTTTCATGAATTCTTTTATGCCCTTGGGAGAAGTTGCAAATAACTGAAGAATTGGTTTATCATCTAAGATTAAGGTTTTTGGATTAAGGGGAGAACTTAGGGGGGTATAAGTTAAACCAGCTCCTGCTTTTTTACATAGAAGTCTAAAGGCAATATCATTGATTTCTTCCATCGGGGCGAGAAATATTTTGTTTTTTGGAGATAATTTCATAAGATAAAATAGCCAAAAGAGTTTAAAGAATTAATTATTTGAATTTATTTCCAAATTCATTTAACATGTCTTTTATTTCTTCAGTTTTTTCTTCAACTGCAGACTGTAAGCTTTCTAAAGAATACTGAACTGCAAGATTTTGATAAACTTTTGAAGCTGTTTCTTCATCTGAATAAACTCCTAATTCTTTAATATAAGGGATGCCTCCAGAAGAAATTTGATGACCCCAGACTAATTGATTTTCCGGATATTGACGAGTTACATCATCTATCGTTTTTCTAGCAGAATTTATAGATTCTTTTATTATATTGGTTAAATTTGTTCCTTTCACCGAAATTAAAATATGCTCTTCATTATTTATTTCAAAGAGATTACCAATAAATTCCATATAATCAGTTAGTTCAACATCTTGTTTTTCTAATAATGGTTTTATGTAATGATTAAATCCTGCGATAGTTAACCCGTTTCCTAAAATATAATTTCCTGATTGCATTTATTTTTTAATTGATAATTGTTTTTAAAGATTATTATAATAGAAAATTACATTTCTTCTAAAGTTTCAATTCCAAGAAGGGCAAGAGAATTCTTAAGAGTTATTGAAAATGCCTCAACCAAGAACAACCTAAATATCTCATTATCTGAGTCCATAACTGGACAAACATGATAAAATTCGTTAAATGTTTGAGCTAACTGATAAGAATAATTAGCAATTATTGCAGGATTTTTTTGTTCATAAGATTTTTCTACTATTGAAGGAAATTCTGAAATTCTTTTTACAAGTTCTATCTCTTTTTCTTCCAGCTCCTCGAAGAAAAGGTCTGTTTTATCCACTTTTACTTTTCTTAGAATTGATTTCGCCCTTGCATAGCTGTATAGAAGATATGGTCCTGTATCTCCATCAAAAGAGATTGATTCTTTTGGATTAAAAATCATATTCTTTTTAATATCAACTTTTAATAAAAAATATTTTAACGCAGAAAGAGCTATCTTTAAACTTCTCTTTTCTAATTCTTGTTTTGTTAGTTTGTACCTTTCATTTAAATTTTCTTTAACTAAATTTTGAAGTTCATCAATCAAATCATCTGCATCAACAACAGTGCCTTCACGAGATTTCATTCTTCCCTCTGGCAAATTAACCATTCCGTAAGCAAGATGATGAAGTTTATTTTTATCTGCAATTTTTAATTTGTCTAAAATAGAAAAAAGCACATCAAAATGATAATTTTGTTCATTTGCAACAACATAAATTGATTCATCTAATTTAAATTCATCAAACTTTAATTTTGCAAGATAGATATCTTGGGTAATATAAATAGAAGTTCCATCTGAACGAAGAAGAACTTTTTCTCCAAGATTTTCTTTAGACAAATCAATAACTACTGCTCCTTCGTCATTTTTTTTAAAGATTCCTTTTTTTAGTCCATCTAAGATTATTTCTTTTCCTTTAGTATAAATCTGACTTTCGAAATATTCTATGTCTGTTTTAATTCCAAACTTTTTGTAAGTTTCCTTAAATCCATCTAGAGACCATTTATTCATTTTTTTCCAAAGTTCAAGAGTAGGTTTATCCTTCTTCTCCCATTTTTGTAACATCTCTTGAGCTTCTTTTTCTAATTCCGTATTTTCCTTTGCTTTTTTTGCAAAAAGAACATAGAAATCTCCAACTAAATGATCTCCCTTAACATCTTTAGTTGGTTCTTTTTTTTCTCCCCATTTTTGATAGGCTAACATAGATTTACAGATGTGAACCCCTCGATCATTATTCAAATTTGACCTTATCACATTATATCCCCTAAATTCATAAATTCTTGAAACAGATTCACCTATGGACATATTTCTTAAATGCCCTAAATGAAGAGGTTTATTCGTGTTTGGAGAGGGAAATTCAATCATAATATTTTTTTTATTTGTTTTTCCTTTTCCATATTTGTCTTTTAATTTTATTACTTCCTGCACAGTCTTAATTGCTAAATTTTTTCTATCTACAAAAAAGTTAAGATAGGGGCCCACAGACTGAATGTCTTCAAATTCTTTTGGAGTTTTCCCAATTGATTCCCTTAATTTAATTGCAATTTGATTTGGAGAAGATTTTAATTGAGAGGCTAAGATAAAACATGGAAAAGCAAAATCTCCAAGACTTGCTTCTCTTGGAATTTCAATCAATTCTAAAATTTTATCTTTTTCTAGTTTAATTTTTTCCTTTTTAAGAGCACTTTCAAGAATCTTTACTACTAATTCTTTCATAGATTATTAAAGGTAGAAGGGATTAATAAAGGTTTTTGGATTGTTATTACTGATAGCTCTTAACAAGTTTTTCCAATTTCATCTGAGAAACATTATCCATATTCTTGGGAATAATTTCTACTTTTTCTATTGTTCTTGGATTTCCTATTGCATCCTTAAGATTCTTACAATAAGACCCAAAAACGGTATTAAGATGGTATACTACAGTTAAGGATTGATTTTCTCCAAGAGGATAAAAAGTTATTAAAGTTGGATTAGAAATCATCCCTCCAATCTTGCTATCCACAAGCGGTAATTCTTCGACTTCAATTGAAGGAAAAAGCTTAGATAATCTTAAATAGAATTCCTTTAAGTTCGGATTTTTACTTTCTTCGCTGAAACTTTCTAAAAGATATTTATCTTCCATTAAAATTTAATTTTTTGAGGGTTTAAATAAATTTAGGTTGTAAAGTTTAAAGTATACTGCAATAAACTTACAGTACTTTACAGTAATCTGTAATACTTATAAACTAGTTCTGTGTTAATATATTATGAAAGATTATGATGTAATAATCGTGGGGGCAGGACCTGGAGCGATGACCGCAGGACTTTATACTGGAAGGTATCAATTAAAAACTCTTATAATCGGACAGATTCCAGGAGGAATGACTGGCATTGCTCACAAAGTTTGTAATTTCCCCTCCTATGAAGAAATAACAGGAATGGAATTAATGATGAAAATGATTAATCAAGTAAAAAAAATAGGAATAGAGATAAAACAAGAAACCGTTATAGAAATAAAAAAGGGAAAAGAATTTGAAGTTATTACTGATTCTGGAAAATACAAAGCAAAGAAAATAATCTTAGCCACTGGAAGCGAAAGAAGAAAATTAGGATTGAAAAATGAAGAAGAATTTATTGGAAAAGGGATAAGTTATTGTGCAACTTGCGATTCTGGGTTTTATAACAATAAAACTGTAGGAGTTGTTGGAGGAAGCGATTCTGCTTTGACTGCTGCCTTACTTTTAGCAAAATATGCAAAACAAGTTTATATTATCTATAGAAAAGATAAATTTGAGAGAGCTGAACCTTCCTGGTTAAAAGAAGTTGAAAAAGAAAAAAAAATTAATTCTTTATTGGGTTCTGAGATAATAAAAATAATTGGAAAAGAAAAATTAACTGGAGTAAAAATAAAAGAAGGTAAAAAAGAAAAAACTCTTGAATTAGATGGGTTGTTTATTGAGATTGGCTCTATTCCAAATACTAAACTTTCAGAACAACTAGGATTAGAATTAGACAAGGGACATATTAAAGTTGATAAAAATCAAAAAACAAATGTAGCAGGAATTTTTGCTGCAGGAGACATCACAGATAATCCTCTTAAACAAGCGATTACTGCATGCGGGGAAGGAGCAGTTGCAGCATACTCAATATACAAAGAACTGAAAGGAGGAACAAGCGAATGGTAGACGAAAAACAAAATTTTCCTCAACTTCCAAAAGAAGAAGAAATTGCTTTTCATAAAGGGTCAGTAAATACATTAGTTAATGAAAGAAATGAACTTGTAAGAATGGTTCAAAATGTAGATACTTTTATTCAAGCTCATATGAAAAGATTAAATGAACTGGGGGTTAAGATTTCTGGAACACAAGAGAAAAAGTAATTAATCTTTTTTTAATTTATTTTTAGGATTAGAATTATATATTTGAAATTGTCATGAACATTCAGTATGCGCATTTATTTTTGAAAGGAGGTTGACAGTTAAGGAACCTTGGTGCCTTCCTAATGCGAGACTCTCACTACCATTCGGTATGCGCATTTCACTTCGTTCGATGCGAGGGACAGGGATCGAACTCTACAACCACCTGCGGGTTCTAGGAGTCCTGCAACCTCGACCCTGTCAAAGCATGCGAGG
>Ga0172367_10003865_pt1 | contig 19049 bp, 16 predicted proteins | sample Lak10m_FD_114542 | JGI IMG/M metagenome (GOLD analysis project Ga0172367, IMG submission 114542) | Freshwater microbial communities from Kabuno Bay, South-Kivu, Congo - kab_022012_10m | ecosystem: Environmental > Aquatic > Freshwater > Lake | place: Democratic Republic of the Congo: South-Kivu...
AGCTATTCAACCACTCACAACAAGTTGACCGCTTAAAGTAAGTGTATTTGCACTGTGTGTTACGGTAACATCTCCATTATCCCAATTTATAATTCAACCTAAAGCAAGAAACAAATCACTAAACCCTAATGCAGAAGTTCCTAAATATGCTCAATCGTTAGCATCGGGAATAAGTCATGTTCAAATTGTTACTGTTCTTGTTCAAATAACTTGAGAAAGCGTAGTTCAATCATCTTGCCATATATCGACGCTTCCTAATTCGGTCCAATTCGTACCATTCCACGCTATCTCATCTCAAGCAATGAATGATTGTCATGTATTTGTTTTTGTCACGTCATTATCAGTTACGTTTGCAGTAATCCTATACATCCAACCATTTTGAACAGTTGCAGAAGTAGGAAAGTCTGTTGCAACCGCAATAGAACCCTTAAATTGTAAAGGGTTAGCTATGTTTACAAGAGTTAAAGCAGTTCAAGTACCATTTATTTGTAATGTATATCATGGACTTGAATCAAATGGAACAGCAGTATATGTACCACTAGCATTCTTATATATAACGCTACTGTTTGCAATTCAATCAAGGGTACGTAACGTATTTGAATAAGGTTGAAATTCCCAGTTCATATATTTTCTTAGTTATATAATATATATTATATTTTTTGTTTTTTATACACAAAATATTTTAATTTTTCTTAATAAACAATACTTTTTGGAGTAAAAGTAGAACTTGCGGCGGTTGTTGTTATACTCAAATAAGGATCATTTGCTGATTCTGACATAGCTAAACTATATCAATTAAATTGTCCAGAGGCATCCTTTGTTTGAGCATTATTTGTCGTATCATGTCATTCTCTCATTCATATAAGAGTATATCATATTTTACTTATCCATGAAAGTCATGTAGCATTTAATGTCCATGTTTGTGTCGTATTTCCAGAAATATCTCATAAGTCTTTTCTATCTCATGTTGCAATTCATTCTGTTGGTGTAGTAACTGCTCAACATTGGTCAAAATCTCAAACAACTAACGATGTATTATCCGCCTGACTTGTTTGTCATACTATAGTCATATAATCATATCAGTCATTTTGTGGATTTGATATTCAGGTATTATATGTTAATAAATCAGCGGAATCTATAGTATCAGTATCAGTTATTCAAGAAGTATCTATAGGAATAAATCATCTTGAAATAGCAAATCTATCTGTTGAAGAACTTGCAAAAACTCATATTGTAAGTGCGGCGTTTGTATATGCAGCTTGTTCTCAATCAGTAGCGTCATGTGTTGTTGCCCATGATACTCATGCTGCAGTAAAATTTCTAACATATCAATCTCCCGCTCATGAATAATAAGAGGTTACCGTATCAATATATACATCTCATGTGGCTTCAATTAAAAACTCTCAAGATAATGTTTTTTCTAAATAATATCTTCATCATTGAGAAATAAATGTCACATCAGCCTTCTTTGAAATTATTCCAGTTTCTGAAATATACCACTGAACGTATGGAAGTAATACCGTGGATCATGGTATATTTCCACCAAAAAACGTATATTTTTGCGTGTCAAAAACTTTTTCCCCGGATTTTTGTACTTCATAAATAAAAGAATTATTTGTACCACGATATATAGGAAATTCGGAAGCATTTATTTCAAAAGTAAATGTCATGTCATTATTGGAATAATATCAAGATCGTATTCTTACTATTTTCATCAATCTGGATCTTGTAACAAAAAGAATCAAATCTTTACCCTCTCAATATGCGTTTGGATATAATACACAATCATTATCAGTAAGTCATTCTATTCATCATGTTATATATTCTCATAATACTCAAGAAGTGTTTTGAGCAACGTATACTAACGTTTGGTCTTTGTCTTTATAAATATCTCTGAATAAAATCTCTCAATTACTGTATTTTGGGAAAAAAGGATGAAAGTTGTTGTATAAAAACTCCCAACCTTCTTTACTATTATTATAATATAAATTATTGTCTATTTTTCGCATTCATCTCTCTCAATCTCCCACTCATAACTTATTTGAATAGTGTATTATTCAAGTATGACATTGATATATTCTTTGTCATATTCATGAATCATAAACGGATCTGTTATATCTTCTTAATGTTTTATTTTCGTTCATAATAAGCCTCAATTATTAAATCCAATAATACTTCTTTATATTTTTTAATATACATTTCCGGAATATATTGTTTTTCTTCAAGTAAACTATCAAGTTCATCTGCAAAATTCAATACTTCCAATCTTTTACAATGTTTTATATTCGATTCATTTCTGTATCTTGTACGTTCTTTCATATCATTTAATTAAATATTAAGGGAGCGCAAAGCCAAGTGTTATTATAAGTCATTTTGCAGGTGTTGTAGAAATAGCGTCTAAATCTATTCTCAATAAATCATTTGTGGCAACATCGTCTTTTGTTGTGTCTATAACCGCAGGTGTTGCGGCAGTATTACTTCATGTTTCTCATGAATCTATCGTAAGTTTTGTTGAAAGCATATCGACAGCATCGGTAACATTTGCTATTTGTATATCTGTTGTATTTGTAGTTCATGCAGTAATAACTTGAGCATGTACATCAATAAGATTCATTCAATTTAAAGATTGATCTACGTGAAAATAAAATTTACCATCTCAAGTGGCTGTATTGGTTGCAAAATCAAATACTACCATTTGGACTCATTTTCTTCAAAAAATAGTTGATCACGCCAAAGAATCAGGGGAAACCGCTCTTGTCGCGTCTGTTCCTGTATCAACCTCACTTGCAATTGCAATTTCTATTTTTCATGCTGCAGAAGTTGTTGCTGCATCAACTATAGCAGTTGCATTTCAAGATGCTAACGTTCAAACACTTGTTAAAGAAGAAGCTGTAACTCATGAACCAAGTGTTGTTCCATTTAATACGGAAGTTCAATTTATTAAATATGCAAGTCATGTTTTTACATTTACTCAAGAATCATTTATATCTACTATATCTGTCCCATCTACATTAAATCTATATAATCATTTATTAGCAGTAGCGCTTGCTACATCTGTGGTAAATAATACATAATCAAGTGTTTGTGCTCATGAATCGTATACTGTTTGTATGTGTAATTCCTCAGCATCTGTTGCTCAAAGTCTGAATTGAGGATTTCAGTCATTTGTCGTTTTATATTCAGTAATATCTCATGTAAGTCATAAAGTAGTTATACCACTTATTTCTCATAAATCTCACACTATTACAACAGAATTTTGTATTAGAGCTCAAGCAGTCGTATTCCATCTAACCAAAGCATTATCAGTTCATTCTCAAGCTCATATTGAAGTCACTACATCTCACCAAGTAGTCCAACCAAAATTTCATGCTCAATCTGAAACTAATGATTGTTCTCATGTGCTGTCTGTGGAAGGTAGTATCCAAGTTATATTTGAAGTAATTGAAGCAGGTGCTTTAAAAGAAACATAATTAGTCCCATTATCACTTCACTCTAATAATCTTATTTCTCATCAAACAGTAGTAGAATAAGAAGATGCTTGTAAATATCAATTTGTATCAGCTATTGTTTTAATTACTACACTTTTAAATCCAGCGTGTGCCTCTGTTGTTAAATAATTATCACTTTCAGTGAATAATCGTAAATCAGCATCATTCGCTGCATTTCTCCATCCTATTGCTCATGTAGTAATACTATTGTTTCTTAATCGTATCATTCATGCTGTTGAAACGTTTCAATCAGATATAATAGTTTTTCAGCTTAATGTTTGTGTTGTGTCTGTTCAAACTATAGTTAAATCAGCATCGGGTATAGTTAAAACTCTTGTTGTTCATGTTGTTAATCAGTCTACTTCAAATCTTATCTTTTTAGTAGCATCAGAACTTCATTTTATTATTTCTGTTGTATCAGCAACGGGAAGTCCTGCACCACCACCACCTGTTTCAAATGTAGGAGCAGAAGTCGCTCAGTTACTAGTTAAAACCTTTCAAGAATCTCATAATGCAACCGCTGTATATACTCCACTATTATTTTTATATATAACACTATTATTTGCTATAGTATCAAGTTCTTGTACCGTCAGTATTTCGTTTGCGTCCAGAATAAAATATTCCCAGTTCATATTTATATATTAGGAATTTAATTTTAAAGGAATTGATTTTCAAAGTTTATCATATAATTTGTATATTCTTTCTTCATATCTTTTAAGTTTTATATCATATTTACGAAGTCAATCAGTTTGTATTTTTAATTTTAATCTTTCCTCTTCTATTTTTGTTTTCAATTTATTTAAAGACTGTTCTTTATTATAAAGTTCAGTCTTTTGTTTTATAAAATCTTGTAGTTTATCGTTTATTTCAGAATCTATTTTTATTTTTTCACGTCTTAAATTTGTGATTTGTTCTGAAACTTCTTTAAGTTTATTTTCAAACGTCAATAATTGAGATTTCTTTCATTCAAGAATTGATATTTCTTTCGTAAGTCTTTCTATAGTAACACATTCGTTTTCAGAAAGTAATTTAAATATATTTCTTTTTGATATTACATCATGTTTCAATCAGAATATTTCTCAAATAATCCTGTCTTTCTCTTCAGAAGAAATCTCAATTTCACGTTTTACAACGTTTTTTCATTGACGCTGACTCTGTATTTCACTTAAAACTATGTCTTTTTCTTTCAAAAGTTTATTTCGTTCATATAATAAGGACTCTATTTCGTATAATAGGTTTTTTTTTGTCATTTCTAAGTCCTTAATTTTCATATTTATGGATATAAAGTAAACCAAACACTTACTTCTCCTGCTGTTCACGCAGTATGAAGTACGGTTATATAATCCAATGTTTCCACATTCGCCATATATTGTCTATAATCATCCGCAGTTGCAACAATAAATCATGTATCTCAATCGGTTGGATTATTATCTTCATAATCAATCATTTGAATAAAATCATACATATTTGTTGCTGACTGTGCTTTTGCAACATCTGGGAGAGAACCTCAAATTGCAGCGGTATATCATGCAAGTTTTAAAGTCATTGCTGCATCACCTCATCAATCTGTTGCAATAGTAACAACAACATTTTTGTAATCCCTGCAAAATATATCTTTTGGAGAATTTGCATAAACTCATGTTCATGCTCATACTCAATTTCATACCGAATCGTCAAGAGAAAAACTATTTGCGTCCACTCTTGTTACGGTCCATGTACCGTTTGCGGCAGTGTTTGTTGCGTGTCAATTTATACGTACTCTGTCTCAAGTGGAAAATCAATGTGAAGCAGCTGTAACAACAATCGGAGTAGCATTTGTGGAAGAAGTTATAGCTCTCACTTTTCATAAATTAAGCACTTGATATCGTATAGGTAAATTTGTTGTCATACCTTAATAGTTAAAAAATAAAACTATGCTGGTATTCATGCCTCAAACGCATTTGTACTTGTTGCAGGAGCATAAACCTTAACATTTGTTGAATCACTCGCACTAAAATTTGTACAGTTAAAAGATCATGGCAAATAAAAGTTAAGTGTTCATTTAACAAGAGAAGATGCAGAAGTAATTGCATTAGTTAATGCAGCACCTCCAGCAGAATCAATAGACGCCATAAATTGACATTTTATAAAAAGATTTGTAAATAATACATCAGTATTAGCGGCAACACTTAGTAAATATGCCGTTGCTGATGATGATGATATCATAAATATACAATCTTTGATAATATTTGATTTAAACTCTTGACTTTCTGTAACTTGATCAATTAAGAACACTGTTCTTGCTGCTGAAGTAAGTAATGTATCAGATCCAAACGTACAGTTTAAATATGTTGCGGAATCACTTCCAGTAATAACTTCTGAAGCTGTAGTTAAATCAAGATTATCAGCAACACCAAAAACGAAAGAACAGTTCTTATAAAGATTACCCTCTCCACCTTCCTGTAGAACATTTAATCATGTTGCGGCAGTCGCAGCTTGAATAAATTTAATGTTTCTAAAAGAATTTCGGACTCATGTAACTTTAATAACATAAGCTGTTGTTGCGGCAGTAGCAAGTTGTACTTTTGCTCATTGTTGTACCAAACGATCACCACCATCCATACCAATAACATTTACTCTATTCTTAGTCCATGCAATTCATGCAGTAAGAGAATGAGTAGCATTTCAAGACAAAAGAATAACATCATTTGCATTTGTTGTTGCTGCATCATATGCAGCTGAAAGAGTTGTATAAAAACGAACCTTTCAATCTGTATCAACATCAAAAAGTTGTTTGAGTCTATCATAATTAGGATCTGTAGATGATGGAACTACTACAAGTATTTTACCAAATAATGGTCATACTTGTGATGCTATTTGCATCATAATAGCCTGTCAATATCAAGAATTTTTATTGTAAGACATAATTTTAAATTAAATATATAAAAGTTTTACCTCCTCCTCCCTTCTTTTATCTAAAGAATGTTTCGCTTAATTATTAAGCATCACCGTCTCAAGAACTGAATACAATTCATCGACCCGCTACAACGCAAGAATCATGAAGATCAACAACCGTAAATGTCCAATCCAATGTATCAATATCTTCCCCATTATTTCATGAGGAAGGATATTTCATAACAGGTGCGGAATAAATATCGTGATAAAATCAAAATATTTTGCTATCTACAAGTCCCCAATATGTTCTTTTTGAAGAGTTTTTCACACCAGCAGCTGTCATGTCAATTTTATTAAGAATAACATGCTTGTATTTCCCTTTGAAAACATTTGCAACACCTGAATTAGGAGCGGAAACTTGTGATGTCGATTTCAAAAAACGAATTGCTTCATTAACCGTTGTTGGATAATTTGTTGTGAAAAGAATATCTGGTTGTGAAGCTACTTGTTCTCCAAGATTTGTATAAATATTAGTAGTAAACAAATCTTCAGCGAGTTCAAGTCCTCATTCTGATAATTGAGGATTATTAGCAACACGACTTCTATATGTTGTACTTGATCCTGTTAAAGTATGAACCGTAGAGAAAAGTGCAAGACCATCTCATGTTGAAATATCAACAGTACGTCCATCCATATTTGTATATGAAGTGGCAGTACCGAAAGAAATAAACATTGAAAGGTTTAAATCTTCTCGGCGTGTTGAAACTCCACCAATAAAATTTGCAGCATTATAAATATCTCATACTTTGTTCAAAACACGCATTTTGTAAGAAATATCAATACTTTTTGAATATTCACGTGCAATAGTATCTTTATAATATCCCTGTTGCACTTGGGTTTTTGTGGATACTCCACCTTCTGTTTTATCATTTGCATAAAGGTCTCCGACTGGAAGTTCTTTATGTCTTCGAGTACCTCCTGAATTAGCAGAGATGGTACTTACTCGCACAAATCATGAATCCCTCATTGAATTATCAAGAGGGTTTGCTTTTGATGTTTCAAAAGAACGATCTACCAAATCAATAGCATCTTCAAGACTTGTAGTATTTAATACTGGCATTTTTTAAAAATTAAAAATTAAATTGTTATATGTTTTTTTCGTAGAATATAATTATGATGTTGCCGCCAAAGCTAAACCTGATCCAAGGTTTCAAGCAAAAATACATCTTCAACGTGTCGCTGTAAGATATTTTGTAATGAAAATTACGTTTTTGCTTTGTGTATCTACTGCAACACTTACACCATCGACAAGATCGCAATATTTCCCTTCATCAGCTTGTGTGAATGTTCCTGAACCGACTGTGAAAGCCCATTCAACATTATTTTCTCTTGGGACCTCAACCTTTACGGTTTTAGTGGAAGCATAATCGCTATCCGTGGAAGCGATTGTTTGGCGAATAACACCAAAATTATTTCATGCAGTGGAATCAGCAATAGTATATTGTCATGCAGCTCCAGGGTTTGGATAAACTATAGATCCCTCTTCTGCTGCAACACTTGCAGAGAAAAGAACATCTATAATTTGAGTTTTCCCTTTTACACGAACAAAATTTTCATTGTGATTTACTACATCTGTAGGATTTGCCATTTTTATAAATTAAAAAGTAAAAATTATTTTTTCAATTGATCATTTAATCAATTATCCATAATAATTGAATTTATTGTTCTATAATTCACTGATTTTGGAACTCAATCAATAAGTGCATTTAATTTAAATGCGGTTGCTTTTGCGTGATTTCTATTCACGTTTGAAATAACAGCATCTATTACTGTTTCAATATTTAGAATAGTTAAATTTGAATCAATAAATAATTTAATTATGTCTGAAGTGACTTTATTTGTTTTATTATCAATAAAATCAACTTCATTTTGTGGTAATTCCGAAGAAAAATATGTTGCATATTCTTTTGAATATACTTCACTTGTTCAATCGGTAAAAAACACAGTTCAGTCATTGACTGACTTTATTTCTTTTTCTCAAATATACATACTAAGCATTTACATAAGTAGATAAAATTTCAAGTTCTTGGTTTTCATAAACAAGAGTTATTTTATATGTATCTTGTTTAGGTTTTATAATGTGATATTGTATACCATCTTCTTTATTAACTACTATATCGATATACACATCACTTCAATCAAGATTTTTTAAAGATTTTGCAAAAATAGGATCGGAGCGTTTAAAAATTCTTTTAAAATCAATTAGATCAACAAGTTTTTCCGTTTCTTTTCAATCTTTCATATAAGTTATAATTGTAGTAAGTTTATTATCTTTAGGGTCTCAATATACGTAATTATCAACCATTTTTGACCATTTGATAATAGGATACAATTTATCTTTTTCCGGAAATAGTTTTATGGAATAAGAAAATCATTGAAATCATTGTTTTTCTTTTTCAAAAGATCGTATTTTATTTTTGTCAGTAGTGGTACGAACCAAGTCTTCAAGTTCACTTAATCTTTTCAGTAAAGCGGTAACTTGATTACTATTATCTTCTACAATTCTTGGAGTCTCTTGATTTTTTTCAACTTCTGGAATGTTTTGAATATTGGAAATAAATGTACTTTTTCAGCCTTCAGCCTTATTATTTGCATAAATGCTGTTTACACTTCATGTTTCTTGTATTAAAGAGTCCTCTGAATTTTGTTTTTCAGATTCTTTTTTAGGATATACATATCCTTTAGGTTTTCTTCAAACTTTTGCCATATTTTTTTATTACTTAGTAAATAATTCAGGATATAATAGTTTTTGCCTATCTTTAGGCACTCACATTGTATCCAATTTTGATATTGTCATAGAAGTAACGGATTTTGATTTTGAGTTTCAGATTCAACTTGACGCTATTTTACTAAATGTCTCATCTGATCTTTTATTCTTATCTTTATTATAATAAATTATAATTTTATCCATTTCCTTCTTTACAAACTCGGGAGTAAGTTTACGTTTACCTGCAACATCTTTAAATTCAGAAAGATATTTTTCCCGTGTTTTTTCATCAAATTTACTAAGAGCATCATTCAAAACTTCTTGCGATTTTTCTTCTCTTTGTTCATCAAGAATTTTTTCGCGGATACGTTTTGTAAGAGCTTCTTCATCAATTTTACTAGATGATTCTTCTTCAGTTTCTCATGATTTTATAGCTTTAATAATATCTTCGTAAGAATCAGTAGTAGCAAATCAGTCTTCGTGGAGCTGTTTTACAATAGCTCTTCCTGTAATTTCGTCTAATTCAAGTAGGCGAGAGTTTTCTTTTAATACATTTCTATATTCAGTATGTACTTGATTAAGCCTTTTAGCTTCTCGACTCGAATCAGAATATCTCTTTTTGTAAGTTTCTGAGTTCTCGTCTTTTTGAGAGTTATCCATTTTTTTAGGGGTCTCGTTACTTACATTAGAGTTATCTTCAGGAGTTTGATCTTCTTGATTTTTTTCAAGATTTTCTTTTTCCATAGAGATCTAATGTTAATAAAATAAAATTTGTAGCCCATAATGAGCTACTTTCTAATAATAAGGATTTTATTATTACAAAGAAGCTAATTAAGGGATTATATTTTAATGATCTCGTTTCATGTATACAATATATACACTTTTATACAAGACAAGTTTTTTTTAATTTTCTTGATAAATTTCTTTGTCTTTTTGTAAATATTTATCAAACGTGTTCTTTATATCTCATATTTCTCTTGCTATTTCAGCCAAATACTTTACAAGTTCAAGTCATAAAGTTTCTTTTCAAGTCCATGCTCATGCTCAAATATCAAATTGTATACTTATTGCCTTTTGCTCTATAAATTTCTTTATTATTTTTGAATCAACAACCAGTGTTGATATTTCTTCAGGAGTTAAAGTATGCTCTTCGCTTATTTTATAAGAATCAAGCGTTGTTTTTGGTATCAATACATATTCCATATAAAATTATTAACTTATATTAGGGGTTCGTACTGTTTCAAATTCTTTTGGTTGTCATTCTGGAGAGACCGCAGAAATATTCTGTGATTGTTGTTCTTGTGGTTTTTCTTGTACAGGCGTACGCATTCATTTCATCATATTTTGGAGTTCTTCGTATAATTTTTTCTTTTCTTCATTAACTTCAGTTTGTGTTTGTTGCTCAGTATCTATATTGTTTAACCTTGCAAGATCAATAATGGCTTTTCTTTTAGGAATAATCGTTTCCAATTCAGGATTTGCGTTGTAGGCATTTGTAAGATTTACAATTCCATTATAAAATTCCATTTTTTGTGCCTTATCCACTTCTGTTATAGTAGGAGCATTCAAGTCTGTTGAAACATCAATCATAATCTTCCCTCGTATTCTTTCAGGTGTCACTTCAAAAATTTCTTTGTTACTTCATTTTAAAAATTTCTTTCATTTAATTTTTTCGGTTTCAATAATAGGATATGTAGCATCAACTTCTTCAATAGGTTCATTATCTTCATTTATTTTTACTAATTCTCTAACAAGTTTCAATGGGAAAAACATTTGCAAGTTATCTTTATGTAAATTAGCAAATCTTTCAAGCGCCATATCTCTATTTTTTAATACAACATTTACGCGTTGTAAAGAACTTTCTTTTTGTACCGCTGTTTGGTATGCTGTTTGCTGTGGTTCTCAAAGAATATTCATAATATCTATTCAAACAAAAATTGCCACTTCACGAAATAAGTCTTGCAATCTGCTGAATATTGCTTGATTAGGAGGATTACCACTTAAATGTTGAAAATTTCACTGTAAATTTCATTTGAATTTCACAAATTGATTATTATATGCAAACTGGTTTCAATCAAACGTTAGATTGCTTCATATCGCAATAACTTCTTGATTTGATCTTTTTATTGCCTCCATTAACATTTCCCGGAGTTTGTTTATATCAGACTTAAACGTTACCAAAGCTTCACAAAGTCAAAATCAATAAACTGAAAATGGGTTTTTTCAATATTGACGTATTACGAATGGTAGGGAATGAGAAGCATTCATTATAGGAGTCTCACGTATAAGAACACTTTCATTTGCGACCTCAAAATATCTGTCAAGTTTTTTATTCCAGTATTTTGTAATTTTAATATATTTACCTTCTCAGTCTCCCCGTTCTTCTTGTACTATAAAAGGACGATAAAAATCATATTTTGATTTTGATGGCACTATTGAATTAAGTTTTTCTTTATCATAATTTCAATCGAGATACATATTTAAAAAATCCTCATAAGCGATATACGTTTCATATATACAATCAATTGCGTCATCTATGGATTTTGCTCTATCATCAATCCAAAAGTCACGTATATCTATATTTTTTACGAGAATATCACTGTTTGTTTGCATTTTTCTTTGGAAAATAGGTGTTCAATCATCGTTTTCTCCTTCAAAATCTTCAAATACTCTATATGATCTTTCATATCATGTATATATTATGGAGGTTCAAAAAATAGCCGTTATATATTCATTTTGAAGTATTTCATTTTCTCGATTATTAACACTCCAATCATATTTCCACACTTTCTCCAATACTTGTCATTGAAATTCATATCATAAACATGAATTGAATCGGAAGTTTGTTTTACGTTTTATTGCTTCTGCAACAAATAATTCTATAATTGCTCTTTCAAGTGGAACATTACTTGAAGCCCTTCAATCACTGTATGGTATAAATTGCGCCTCATATTGTTTTATATATTGTTTCCACGATTTATCATTCACATTTCTTTTTCATGCCATCGCATTTTTTCGAGTCATAATAAATCATATTTTAGTTTCTTCCTCTCTACTTTTTGATATGGGAACAACTTTAGGATTTTTTATTTCCTCAATATTTGTAAGTGTTTTTTCTGTATCTTTACTAGTTATCATATATAATTTAATTATAAACTAATTGTAATTCTCATGTTATAGGATTATGTCGTTCATACGCTATTCTCTCTATTTTTTGTTCTTCCGCAACATTTTCTAGTAAAAATGTGATAAGATATTCTAAACTACTTCTGAAATGTGAAGTAAAATCGTGAATTGGTAAATCAATGGCTGACGTTCTTGCGCTTCATTCTTTATATTGTGGATATCTTGCATTCAGTATTGCAGAATTAAAATCGGTTAGATCTTCGTTTACTCTCAATCTATGGATATTCGCTCTTGTTTTCATTATTTGTTCTTGTTTGTTTCTATTTGATGGAATATTCAAAAATATTCATACTTTTTGGTATTCTTCAAATATTGTTGATTGATTAAGTGTTGAATATGTATCATAAGGATCAGCAATGAATAATGGGGTTTTATAATTTTTATATTTGTTATAAAATTCCAATTGTCTTGTGTTCATTCGTATTGACGGCTGTTTTCACATTATTTTTGCCATATCGGTAACACTGCAATTAAATTCGCATGCTTCTATAATATTCCAATAATGTCAATCCTGTTGACAAATGATTATAGCGTGTGGATCATTTCATCAGTGAGAATTATCAATGGAAACATATAATGGTAAATAATCGTTATATTTATTATTATAAGTTCACGATTTGTATTCTTTATAAACACGTCATTCAATGGCTATATTATATTCTATTTCGAGTTCTTGCGCTATCTTTTCAGCCTCCATTCATTTTATTTTCCACTGATACCATTCCAAAGTGTAAAATGGATTTTCAGTCCAATGACAACGATGATATCTTAACTTTTGCTGAATTGCAAGTTTACGCATTCTATAGTATTCATTACCCTCTCAATTAGGAGTGGAATTAAAAAATCTGCAAGGAGTTGTAGAAGATACAGCCGTGTTTATAGATTGAGCATATTCCATAAATGCCATTTCGTCAAATATGACAAAATTGAATGTACCTCATCGTCAAGCATTCGGATTTGCACTCTCTCATATAATACATCATGTCCCGTCTCATCGTGATATGTTCATATATTTGTTGTGTTCTGTTCATACGGTTTTATAAAGTCATACGGGTAACATCCACTTTGGTAAATATCTTATCATAAATCTTATTTTTTCAAAATGACTTTTAATATCTCCACTTTTATCGACCTCTTCCGCTTTTTTACTTATATACAAACTTTTCATATTATGAAATATGAGAGCGTATAATTGCAAACCTGCAAATATCCAAGAAAACCCCATTTGTCTTGATTTTTCACTGAACATATCCGTAGGCTCTGTTCTTTCTTCTATGGGTTTTGTTCACATTATTATTGTATCCCAAGAATCTTTTACAAACTCTTCTTGATATGGAAATAAAAGCAATGGTACATTATTTCAAAATCTTTCGGGAATAAGAGTTTTGTTTCTATCGGTAAATACAAAATACTTGAAAAAAGAAACAGGGTCTTTTTTACATAAAGCAATAAGCAAACTTTTCATTGAATCGTCTTTTTCAGATTCATTGATAATCTTCGCTCTTTCCAGTATGTTTTTTTCAAGTAATTGTAAAAATTCCATATTTTATATGATTACATCATATTCATGTTTTTTTCTTTCATCATCATCTTTTTTTTCTTCATTTTTTTAACCATATCTTCCATTTCTTGTTTCTTCATCATCATTTCTTTTTCTTTCATATCCATTTTTTCTTTTTTCATCTTATCAATTGACATATCGTTTTTTCACATATTATCTTTCATTTTATTTCATGGATTTCACATTTTCTTCGGTTTTTTCATCATCATTTCTATTTTATTTATAGTTCAATAAACATAAGCTCACTTTCTTTTTCAAGTAAGTCAGAGCTTTTTAGCTCATTTAATAAGCTTTTTCTCGATTTCTTTTGGCATAGTGTAAAATTATAAATTAAAGTTTATTTTGTTTATTTTTTAAAATTTTCTTTTCTTTTTTAGGAATAGTAGTACCAAGTTTAGTTTTCTCTAATCATTTTTTACTCTCCATTATAATACCACCTTCTATTGTTTGTGGTGTTATTATTGCAGGTTTTTTAATAACAGATTGTTGTGGAAGTAACTTTTTTTGTTTTATAGGTGTCATTCCTCATATGCTATTATTAGGAGTGATATTATTACGCATAGTAGGTATTCCATATTTAGTTCATTTAGTAGTAAATTCTTCTCATAATTCTTCAAGAGCCTTTTTTCATTTTCATAATATTTTAGCTCACTTAAAAAGTTTTATAGAAGAAGATGATAATAACTTAGCTCATTGTATAAGTGCCTCAGATACTACGTATCATTGTGGTCATCATCATATAATTCACGTCATTCTAGCTCATATTTCAAGTCATCTTCGTAATGCTCAAGAATCTTGTTGTCAAACTCTTCTATCTATAGTAGCCTGAATAACATCTCATATAGTGATAGTTCTATGATAATCAGTAAGATATTTTGCATATTCAGGATTAGATTTTCGTATTTCTTCTCTAAAAAATTTATTTGCTTCTCAAAATATTTTTGCCGTATCAGTGTCTTCTGCTGTTCTCATAAATCATTTTCATGTTTTTTCTATTTCATCCCATGCCCTTCTTACTTTTATAATGTCTTTATCTTTAACAACATCTCAAAATCACGCAAGAGTATTTTTTAAATCCTCTGCTATTTTTGCCTGTTTGGAATTTATAAAGCTTTCTCATATCTTTTCTTGAAATTTATTTGTAAGTTTATCAATAATAGGCTTTGTTTCTAATGTTCATTTAACTCCCACATTATTTTCATAAGCAATCATACTATTTAATGCTTTTGTATTATCAACGTCAATTCTTTCTTTTACTTGTTTTAATGTATTATTAAATGGGTTTTTTGTATCTATATATGGAAGTAAATCATCAACTCTTTCTTGAAGTACTGCTTTAGTTTCTTGTTTTGTTGGATTTACGGCTTCATATAAAAACTCTCTTCATTTTTCTATACGTTCTTTTGCACTCATCTTTTGAATATCTTTTGGCAATAATTTAGGAAATATTTTTTCTGTTACTGGTTGTAAAACTCATCAAGTAATTCATCATATAGCTCAATATGTTCAAGCTTCTCTTGGAGTTATTTCTGCTCATTTTTCTCATATTCAAGTAAGTACTCATCATGCTACTCATGTTTTTATAGCTTGTCAAAAACGACCCAATTTCGTAGAAGCTATTTTTGCAAGTCAAACAACATCGGCAATCTTTATTCATGCTCAAATAGGAGTTTTTGCAATTGCTCGTCATATATAAGTATCGATAAGTCATGCTCAAACTAATTCTCTTGTAATGGTTGCTCATAATCATGGTCTTTTTTCTCTTTCCGCTTCTCTCGCTTCCATAGCTTGTTTTGCAACTTCACTTTTTCATCAAGTTACAAAACTTGTTATTCATCATAACTCACCCACTCATCACGCAAGCACATCAATATAAAAATCACTAAAGTTTTTCACTGCTTTTTTCCAGGTTGGAAGTGCTTCATATTGTTTTTTAGCCTCTTCAATTCTATATTTTTTTAGTAAATCAACAGCCTGTGGCATTTCAATTCACTTATTAGCCATATTTATAAGTATTTTTGATTCTTCATGGGTAAGTTCTCTGTTTTTAAGATAATCGCGTCTTCTATTTACGATGGTTCAACGTATAATATCGTCTCAATATCATTGAGAACGCATAGTATCTTGTATTTTTACCTCATCAGGGAAATATGTCTTTTGTCTTACTGTAGATTGTTTTGGAATATCTTGTGTCGTATGTGTTTGTTGTTGTAATGTCGCTCATCATTGTGTTAAATTACCATAATTTTGTTCAGGTAAATATGTTTTTTCTTTTACTATTGTCTGTGTAGTATCTTGTGATATTTGTGATTTATATTGTGGATATTTTGTTATAACCTTATTATATAACTCATTATCATCAATTCAAGAATATTGAGGATATTTAGTTTTAATCTTTGTAACAAATTCTTTTTGTGTAAACATAAAATTAATTTAAAACATTTAATGGGTCATTATTTATTCATAATGGGTCATTATTTTCTTTCATATTTATATTTGTTTGTGGAATTGTTTCTTTTGGAATATATTTTTCAAATGTTTCTGTTTGCGTTTCAGGTATTACATATCATTTTGGTAATAATTTTTTAAGTTTTTCTATAATTTTATCCAGTTCTTTATTATATACATCCTCTGAAAGTCATAAATCAAGTGAAGTAGAAGCATTTCTAATAAATTTTAATTCTTGATCAGACAAAGCTCAAAATGTTGCTCATTGTGATTTTAATTGTATTAAATTATCAAGAGCTTTATTAGATATAAAAGAATCAAATATTGCTTTATAATTAGCAGCATCTGTTCTTGGTATTCTCCATCATCATAATGACGCAGAAAGTCTTCAAGGAGAAGTTTTTAATTCTTTAGCAGTATTAATAATATCAATTATGGCTTCAGTTCATTTTCACTCAAGTCATGACTTATATTGTCATGCTTCTTGAATAAATCGTTCTTTTGGGATTGTAAGATTTTTATAATCTGTTCCTGTAAACTTTCATATATTAAATTTTTCGTAAAGTGGTGCTAGCGATTCATCATAACCTTTAGTTGTTTTTTCTTCAATAGGTGTAGGAATAACAGTTGTTGTTGTAGTAGAAACAGGAGTTTCATATAATTGCTTATAATACAAAGGACTTTCTTTTTGTATTTGCACCTTCATTAGTTCATTTATTTTGTCCATATCTGTGGTACTAAATTTATCCCCTTTTTTAAGTCAAACCTTATCCATTAACTCTTTAGCATATTTATCTTTCCCAGCACTCCATACTTTCAATCTTTCATATATATCATCTCATCTTTGAGTGAGAGAGATAGCATAAGCATTTATTCAATCTTGTACAGTATCAAATTTTATGTAATTTCAACCTTCTTTTTTAGGTCTTGCGCTTCATATACTGTATTTAATTCAAGCGTCATCCCATAATTTTTTAAGTGTATCAGAAGCTCACCATGTCAATCATGTAGGATTATTGTTTTTAAATGATGCCTCTTGTGTTTTTTCTGCTTGTTTTATAAGATCTGTATTTGAAGAAAAATCGATAAGTGCAGGTTCCTGTGTAATAACCTCTTGCGTTTCTTTATTGCGAATTTCTCAAGTCGTTTTACTGAATATGTTTTGATCATCAAGTCTTGCCCGCTCTTCACTAACGGATCCTGTTATTTTTTGTGGTATTTCCTGTTTGCTTAGTTCTTGGATAAATAAAGGATTATTAATGACTTCGTCAGGCAATAATCGTACGTCTATTTTTCATTCCACCACACTTTTTGCGGAAGCTTTTATAGTTTCATCTGAAATTGCAGGTATTCATATAGTGGAAGCCTTCATAATAACTTCTTTTATTTGCGATTGACTTAATCATAATCCTTGTAATTCGTTAATAGAAAGTTTCTTTTTTGCATATAAATCAGCATAAGCGTTTATTGTAGTTTGAGCAAACTCGTCTCATTTAAACAATTCTGTCGATTGATATATAGGCATTCATTTATCATCTCGTAACATGTTACCATATTCATCTATTTTAGGAGCATAAAACTTGTTTTCTTTTACAAAAGACCCTGCTCATACGATTGGTACTAGATAAGGAATAGGTTTACCTGTAGAATCCAAAATAGGGTTATTATTATCGTCCATATATATCTTTTTTAATTTGCTTATTTCTTCGTTTGGTTTTCGTGCTCTTTCATCAAATAATTTCTTTTCATCTATTTTTTCTTTATTTAATTGTGTAAGATATATCATTTGACTTATGGAAGCGTCTGAAAATCCTGTTATTTGTTTATCCAAATCTTGATACAATTTATTTCGGAAAGATTTTAGTTCATCTAGGGTGTCAAGTTTACCATTATTGTCTTGTGCAGTCAATGAATTATATGCGTCTTGTATAGCTTTATCAACATTATCATTCAATTTTGTAGATATATCTTCCATATTTCTTTCATACTCTTGGGCTTGTTTTTCATATCCTAACCGAGAAGCCGCTCGTGATAAATCTTGTAAAGCAGAAATTTCTTTAAACGTTTTATCGGCTTCTTTTATTTGATTATCAATGGAAACCATTCTTTGTGCGGATATTCAAGGCATTCCTTGACTTCATAAATTAGATATGTTTTGTTTTAATCTTGCAACACTATCTCCAGCACGCCTCAAGGCTTGACTGTCTTGTATAACAGTTGCTTGCTTTGATAATTCTTCTTGTTGTTTTCTGTATGTTTCATCTTGCTTCAATCTTTGCTCTTGAGTTTGTACATCTCTTATATAATTTGCATAAGTTTTTGCAATATCAAGGTTTTTTTCGCTCACATTCTTACCGTAAGCGGTGAATATCTTCTTTTGGTTATCATCAAGTGTATCATAAAACGCCTTATAATCTCAAGAAAACTTACTTGGGTCAATTTCTCCTTGTTCATTGAGAAAATCTTGGTTTTTAAGTCAAGAAGCTTCGGGAGTTTTAATCGGTTCAGGTTCATATAAAGTAACTCATGTAGAAGAAACTCACGAAATACGTCTGTTTTCTTGCGGTTGTGAAGGTAATATTGTCTCTTGTGGTTTAACTTCGGGAATTGTTTTTTCACTCGTAACATCTTTCGGAATAGGTATCTCTTTAAGTTTTACAGTTTCAGGAATAATTAATTCTCATTCCTTTTGTAGTTTTTTATTTAAATTTAGTGTATCTGCCAT